>Ga0315280_10009680_pt1 | contig 12269 bp, 11 predicted proteins | sample YL17G06_40_MG_FD_203697 | JGI IMG/M metagenome (GOLD analysis project Ga0315280, IMG submission 203697) | Sediment microbial communities from Yellowstone Lake, YNP, Wyoming, USA - YL17G06_40 | ecosystem: Environmental > Aquatic > Freshwater > Lake > Sediment | place: USA: Wyoming | collected... | reverse complement strand
GGGATTCGCCTGGCCAATGCGGAATCGGGCAGAAGGCAAGAGGCTTCCGTACACCAGATGCTCCCTCCGATAATAAACATCCTCTCCCCCCATGATGGAGCAGAGGTTTCCACTTCGGAGATTAAGGTGAGCTTCTCTATCCGCACCCCCTCATCCGAGCCTATTACGGGAATTAAGGCCCTGGTAGATGGAAGGCCTGTTTCTACCCAGAGGGCCGTGCAGATCGTGCCCAAAGACGGAGAAATTCGGGAAATGAAGATTACCATCCCGGAGCGGGAATCTCAAATCTCCATCATCGCGGAAAACAAGTTTTCGGCAAGTGAGCCAGCGATTGTAAGAGTTAAATGGAGAGGCAAAATACAAAAGGAGGAGTTTATCATCAAGCCCAAACTCTACGTCCTGGCCATTGGCATCAGTAAATATGAGGATAAAAATCTCACCCTTAATTTTGCCGCAAAGGATGCGGGTGATTTTGCCGAGGTTATTCAGAAGCAAAAAGGAGAGCTGTATCGAGATGTGGTTATAAAGCTTTTGGCCAATGAGAAGGCCACCAAGGATGAAATCCTCGACGGGCTGGACTGGATTCAGAGAGAAACAACGAGCAAGGATATGGCCATCGTCTTTTTGGCTGGACATGGAGTGAATGACCCGAGTGGCCTCTATTACTTTTTACCTGCAAATGTCAATACTGAAAAACTGAAGCGCACGGGCATGGCCTTTTCAGATATTAAAAATACAGTAGCTTCCCTGGCCGGAAAAACCATCCTTTTTCTCGATACCTGCCATGCAGGGAATATCATGGGTAAAAGGAGAGGAGCCCTTGATATAACGGGCATTGTGAATGAACTAACCAGTGCTGAGAATGGGGCGGTGGTCTTTGCTTCATCCACAGGCAATCAGTACTCCGTTGAAGACCCGGCCTGGAAAAACGGAGCGTTTACAAAGGCAGTGGTAGAAGGGATCAGCGGCAAGGCTGATTACACGGGTAAGGGTAAAATTACTATAAACATGCTTGACCTTTATATCTCTGAAAGGGTAAAGGAGCTGACCAAGGGCCAGCAGACCCCAACCACCACCAAGCCCCAAACGATCCCTGATTTCCCGATCGCGGTGGCTAAAAAGTAAGCCTATGGGTCTACAGGGTTAAGGGCAAAGAAATTGAGTGTATTTGTTAAGAATTAGCCTTTTCTCCCGGTCCCTTTTCATTTTCTATTTCTTTTAAGATATCTTCAATTTGGCTTTTAAGTTTTGGCATCTTATCTTTTGTGACAGACCATACAATATCCCACTTTACCCCAAAATAAAAATGGATGATTTTATCCCTCATTCCGGAAATGTTCTTCCAATCAATATCTTTATATTTCTTTTTAAAATCACTCGAAAGATTTTTGGATGCTTCCCCTATAATTTCAATATTCCGGACAACGGCATCCTGTGTCTTTGAGTCCAAAAGAAACGAATCATAGATCATTTCGCCAGTGTAATTATTAATTCTTACTATTGCTTCCTTAATATCTTTAATAAATTCTTTATCGCCTCTTTTAGGCATATATTACACTCCTTTTGATTTCCTCAGCAACTTCCTTTATCCGGATACTTTCAATGCTCACAGGAGTTAAAATATCCACTTTCTTCCCCAATAAATTTTCAAGATAAGAAGATAAATCCATAAAAACATCAAAAAGCCCCTCGAAATTATGGCCAAAGGCAGATAAATCAAATTCAACCACTAAATCTACGTCACTCTTTTTTTTCTGTTCACCTCTGACATAAGAACCAAACAAACCTATTCTTTTAACCCTGTATTTCCTCAAAATTTCACGGTGTTCTTTTAATAAGTTTATTATTTCTTCAGCCTTAAAGGACTTTTTATTTTTAACCTTCATTTTTCACCGTCAGATTGTGTACCTTATTTCTTCAAGATTTTCTTCCTTTATTTCTACAAAGCCTTCTATAACCTTTTCACTAATTTCAGATTCAAAACGAATTTCTGAAATGTAATCCCCAAAGACTTTGCTTACCTTCTCATCTCCTTCGATAATAAGTGTCCCAAAATTCCATTCGCCCCAGTGAGCGACTCGATTCTCTCGGAAATACACTTTCCTGCCTTGCTTCAAATAAAAATAAATTTTTGCCACCTCTCTCAAAAAAGCGATATAAGAATTAACAAGGGTTTTTTCGAGCTTATCGAGCTGCTGTTTAGTTTCCTTCCAAAGAGATTCAAGATCTTTCACTTTATTAACTTTTCAATCCCGGTCTTAGATAGAGTCATCAAAAAGGGTTGGTTGCGGTTCGATTCGCAAATCGAGTGTCTCACAAGAGCAAGAGAAGCGGGTCAGTGCGTCAATAACTCTCTCCTGCTGTTCTTGATCTTGCAAACTGGTCTTCCAGCCCACCCCGGGCTGAAAAACTCTCTCCCCTAAAATAGGCAATTACACCTTATCTCTTTATAATTCATTTTTACGCTATTCCACATTTCTATTGTCTCTTTACACAAAGCAACCTTTTCATAGTTATACTTTGATTTTAAATACTCAATGACTTCAGAATACATTGTAAATCTTTTCTGAAAATCGATTTTTTTACCCCAATTGGAGGACTCAGTCAAATACTTGACCCAGCTCTTATCTGAACACCCATTTATAGTGCTTTGAAGCCCCCTTAAGGAACCTAAAGTAATTCTTTCCGGGGCGAGATTTTCAAATAACAAATCTACTAATTCTTTATATGATTCTTTCCAACTGTCAATCGGAACCATTGGATCTATTCTAACCCGGACTTCATAACCTGCTTGATAAACCTTTTTTGCTGCTTCGATTCTCTTTAAAATAGGTGGCGCCTTTTCCCATTTTTTTGCAACAGGAATAGCATTTAAACTAAAGCTGATTATTGCTTGATTATGAAGTTCAATTTCTAAAAGGTTCTTCACATTCGAAGATTTGGTCAAAAACAAGACCCTATGGAGTCTCTGCGCTTCAAATAAAGGAATAATAAATTTAGAAAATGGTTCATTAGAGGTTTCGTGCATTAACGAATCAGCGATTTCACCGGTATTTAATATCTCAGGAGTTTTAACCTCATTCAAGAAAGCTTTCGTGTGTAATTCAATTTTTTTATAATCCTTGATAACGGGTTCCTTACCATTAGGCCTAAATCTGAAAGTTCCTTTTAAATAACACCAACTGCAATCAAAAGGACACCCGTAAGCCCACTTAAGCTCAAGGAAGTGCGGACAGACAACATCCGAAGAGTTTTTAGGCTGGGGTGTCTTATCGAATCTTGTAATGATTGAACCATCATTAATTTGGCTAACCAAAATTCTCTTTCTACCATCAATAAATTTGTATTCTTTATGATTAATTTTTGGTTTTTTTAAAAAGTTTGTCGTTTCTATTAAAGAAGTTTTATATTCACACTGAGATTTTTCTTGAACAATTGATGAGTCTGAATAATTGTTAGGAAAGTTCAAAATAGGATTGTTCTTCTGTCGTGGATTATCTATTTTTATTGCTCCGATATTTTTGAGGGCTTTATCCAAATCTTTTGCAAGATAATTCGTCTCCTGTAAAACAAAGGCTAAAACTTCGTTATATTCCACTGACTTTCTGCCCTTATATTTATTGGAAATATTATTCTGAAAAGCTTTAAAGTCAACTTCTGCAAATAAATATGGCTCAAAATATCTCCTACTCTGTTCGCTAAACATTACGTTTTTCATTATCTTAAAACCTGTTAAATTTTTAGTTGCATAGACCAAATAATAAAGAGTCCTGTTTTTCATTGGGAACTTATTTCTAAAATCCCAAACAAAAAAATTCTTTTTTCTTATTTGACTCTTATACAATTCTATCAAATCAATTTCACTTTTCGCTTTCTTGTAATCCGATGTACCAAATAGCTTTGATATCGTATTTTCAACCTTTGAAGCTTTCAGCCATCTTTGAATTGCATTGTATTGGAAATTAATAAGAATTTCTTTGGAAGGTAAATCTAATATAGTTTCTATTTTATCAAAATCCATCCCTGAAAATCCTTCGGGATCTATAAAAAAGAAGGCGGGGGATCTACCGATTTTCTCTAATATTTCATCCAGAAAATCTAAGAATTCGCCTTTATTTTTTTCAATATCCAGTTCACCTTCGAATCTTTTAAGCTCCCGTTCTAACATTTCATATCGTTTTGGGTCTTTTTCAATACAAAAACAATGAAACCTACAGGTTGGTTTTTGATACTTTAATAAAATTTCAGAGGCAATAACCGGTGACCCTGCCTCACCTGTCATTATGTATTTCCCTGTTCCAGCAAAGGCATCCACATAATGTGCTTCTTTAACCCATCGTTGATTTGAAATTATCCTCGCCCAAGGTTCCAAATAATTTTCAAAAATATTATGCTTGGAAACAGTTTGAACTCTCTTTTTCTCAAACAAATCTTTTATCAATTTATCTGCCCTATTACCATCTTCTCTATTTTCTGCTTGGCTCTCTCTAAAAATTCCATTGCCTCTTCTTTGAGCCCCTTTGCCTTCTCTCTTCTCTTATGAACCTCATTAACAATTTTCTCTTGGATGAATAGCGGAGGAAGAGGAATTGAAAGTGATTTAATTGTTGGTATTGTAATATTTCCTTGAACAGCACCAATTCTCCTTCTGCTTATTTGTTCTTTGACAACTTCTGAATTCATTATAATGCACAAATAGAAAGGATTTAGCTCCGATTGTCTTATATTGAACCTTATCATGAAAGAACCATAAGCAAAGCCATCTGCTTCTTTTGGAACAATAGCTGTTATTCCAAGCGTTCCACTTCTTGAGATTAAAAAATCCCCTTCTTTCACATAACAATTCCCTATTTCTTTCTCCTTTTCTTTCGGCAACCTTACAATATCTGAAAGGTCGATCTCGTTAGGTTTCAGGTTTAATATCCTCAGTAAGGGAATCCCTTCTTTTGCATAAATGTTTTTTACTGAAGCACCGTAGCGAATTTCTTCAATATGTTCTCCGAGTGTTGAAATTGCATATCTGCTTTTCTTAAATGTTTCATCAATAGCCTTATACCTTGGCTCATAGAAGAATGGATCTAATCTTCCATCTTTCAACACTTTTGCTGTTACACTAAACACTTTTGGGCTTTTTTCTTCTATTTCGGGAATCTTTATGCCGACTTCCTCTAAGACATAGGTTTCTATTGAATTTAGAAGCTTTTCCGCTTCTAATTCTTTTTCTCTTTTGGCTTTGTAAGCCCCATCCATCATTGAGGCTATTTTGTCTTGGATTTTGCGAGGTGGTAGAGGGATTTTGAATGATTTGAATTCTTCAGAGTTTATATTTGGCTGCCCAGAAGGTCGTTGAATGGATTTTACCCATTCAGAAAATCTTTTGCATTGAGTATAATAAAAGACATAAAGAGGGTTAGCTTTTTTCTCGTCTATCTTAAATCTTATTAAATACCCTGCAAAAATTGCCTTCCCATAATGTTTTTTAAAAATAAAACTTTTACCTACCGTTGCCCCGCTTCTTGCAAACAGAATATCATTTTCGCTTAAGATATATTTCCCCTCCACATTTTCAGCAGTTTTCCAATCAACATCTTTCAAATTCCCGAATTCATCTATATCTGTAATTCGTATATATCGGATATCTATTTCTGGATTACCATCTATTGCTCTTTCGTTAGCACCATATTGTGGGGATTTTGCTAATATTTCGTTTAACGTAGCTATTTCATACTTTGTTTTTATATCTTTGTTCACCGAGATATTCTTTAAATAAAGAGGGTCTATTCTTCCTTTTACAGCGCCCCACCCTACGGCGAAGCAGAGCGGGGCTTTAACGAAAAAATTTATGCGATTGGTCTTTCTAAATTCTTGCCAAGCTTTCAAGATATCCGGGAATTCATCTTTGTCAGGTCTTCCTGTGGCGTCATAGCCAATATGTTCAGCGATGGCCATAAAAATAGGATAATCCTTGGGTAATTTCTCACCCTCTTTTTTTCTCCTTAAAAATAGAAGGGAGGCCTTAACTCCTGAACCACTATCACCACTTCCTTTGCTTGCAGGTCGTTTGAACGCAGTTTGAGGGAGGGATACTACGCCCAAAATTTGAGCTTTGTCATTTATAAAATCCCTAACATATTGAAGGCTGGAATTGGTTAAAATACCATCGGGCAGCACAATACCCATTCTTCCGCCAGGCTTTAGGAAGTTAAGACACCGCTCAATAAAAAGTATTTCTGTATTTTGGCGATTTCTTTTTTTAACTTTTCCACCGAGTTCATAGTTTGCAAGATAAGGTTTTTCCTTCTCTTTTACAGAAGCGCCGAAAGGTGGATTGGTTAAGAGTAAGGTAAATTTCCTGCTGAAATATTCTCTTATCTTTTGTCTCTTCCAGTTATTAGGATTATCAAGAGCATCAGCGTTCTCAATATTCGTATGCCCATCTTCATGGATAATCATATTCATCATCGAAACCCTTGCCAATTGACTATTGATCTCAATTCCATAGACTTGTTTCAAAGCAAAATCTTGCCATCGATAGGCAGCATCCTTGTCATCTAACTTTGCAAATAATTCCTTTCTCATTCTTTCCAGAGTATAAATCAAAAAACCACCTGAACCACAAGCAGGGTCGATAAGAAAGTCATCAATGTTTGGCTCCAGGGAATCTATCATAAATCTAACAATAGGCCTGGGGGTAAAATATTGCCCCATCGCTCCACGAAAAACACCACCTAAAAAGTGTTCGTACCCTTCGCCTTTAACATCTAAGTCAGTCCGAGCAAGAGAAATACCTTGCAGAATTTCCGTTACCGTGTAAGTTATTGGATTGTCAGCCTTGATGGGTTCAATAAATACTTCTGGATCAATGTTCTGTGAATCTCCATAAATCTTCTTAATTCTGTCGGCTACCTCATTTATTGTTTCATAAGTTCCAACTTGAAACCTAAAATGCTCACCTTTTTTGGTGAGAAATCTTTCATCTTGAATTTTACAATACATGAGCTTGCTCATTTCATCGAATGCTTCAGCAGGGTTTCTTCTCCCACCTTCCCACAATGTATCGTGACATTGCTGAAATTTTGCTAATAATTCATCTCTCGTTACATCCCTTAAATCCCACTGTGGATCACCCTTCTTATACTTAAACTTTATAACCTTCCCATAGCGAATAGGTATATCAGCAATAATATTTTTTTCTCTTTCTTGTGGAGGGAAATTTGCAATATCAAAAGCAATTCTTATATTTCCTGCCACAATTATTGCATATTTTGATTTTAAATAATGGGCATTAGGAATGCCTTCTTCAACGGCCTGTTTTATTTCTGCTTGGGAAATCCCATCTTTCTTGCATTCAACTACAATATAAGGCTTTTTTTTCTCATCATCTTCATAGACGACGATATCAGCTGCAGGGCGTTTTTCACCTTTGACGCTAACTTCTAAATCAATGCGTTCTTTTGGATATTGATATTTTTTGATCAGTTCGTAATAAAAAGAAACTCTAACCTGTTCTTCGGGATCTGTAATGCTGTAACTCTTTTTAATTGCTAAATATTCGACTTTCTTTCCGGTGATACTGATAAGGCCTTCCTTCTCGCCAATATCTATTAGCTCAGCAATTTTTGCATATTCAACCATTATAGGCCTCCTTCAAATCAGTCCCCCTTCTTTAAAACTCTTAAATCCATTTCTAGCAATAATGATGTGATCTAATACCTCTATGCCCAAGATTTTCCCGGATTCTACTAATTTTTTAGTGATTTTTAAATCATCCTCTGATGGTTCGGGGTCGCCAGAAGGATGATTATGCGCCAAAACAACGGAGGAAGCGCTATGTACAATTGCATCTTTAAACACTTCACGCGGATGCACCAAGCTGGCATTAAGCGTACCAATAGAGATAGTTGAAATTCCAATGATTTTATTGCGGGGGTTAAGGAGGATGAGTTTAAAATGCTCTTTGGCTTTATCTTTAATACTTGTACGGATAGCTTTTACAACCGCTTCAGGGTCTTTGATATCATAATTTTTGAACTCTGGTTCTAAATCTTCCCTCCTGCCAAGCTCAAAACAAGCTTTGAGTTGAGCCGCTTTGGCAAGACCTATGCCCTTTATTTCGGAGAGTTCCTCAATGGTTGCCTGGCTTATTGCTTTGATATTGCCAAACCTTGCCAATAATTCCTGGGCTATGTTCATTACCGATTTTTTAGGAATACCGCGGCCAATTACCAGAGCCAAAAGCTCTTGGGCAGAAAGCGCTTCTGGACCAAATCTTTGAAGCCTTTCACGAGGCCTTTCTGATCTTGGAAGATCACGGACAGTAAAGGAGGAGTCTTCGGTCATCAATTCTTTCTTTCTCGGTGCTAAACTCTATTGAAGCTTTTTGCTAAGTAATTTTGAGCCCTTTGTGAGCCCTTGCCAAAATATACTCTGTACCCTTTCCTGTCATACCACTCGTGGCCTTTGTAAGCTATTGCCCCTACGAGTTGATCTTCTTAATCTTATCCATAATTTCGCGCGCCAGACTCAAAAATTTCCCTTTCAACTCCCTGGCGTCCACTTCCACAACCATATCAACTGGCCATTGAGAGATCTCATCTGGAAAAGCATCAACTTCTTTGAGCGCGATGCTAAACCAATAAAGGTCAAATCCGGGGTCCTTTTGTCTGGCCATCTCCATCAAAGTTTCAATCGGCTCGGTTTTTAAAATAAAGAACATATCAATGGCATCTCGATGTTTCCATCGGCCAAAGAACGTAAGAAGTTTGTCCACAACAAGATCCCGGTAGTCGTTTACCTTGACCCCAAACTCCGAAAAGTGAGGTTCTCCAAAACGGAAGGGAGAATCATAGGCAAAATGAAGCCGCGTCTTTTCCCCTTCTTTATGAATTTCAAACTCAGCAAAAGACTCAAAACGGCGAATCACACTGGCCGTAAACTGCGCCCGAAGCAACTTTTCCTCTATCACTCTGGTAAAGGGGGTAATCAAGTCCTTTTCCCCAGTAAAAAAGTCCAGGTCGTAGGAACGGCGATGTCCCAGGTAAAACTCGGCCAGGGCGGTACCCCCAGTTAGATAGAAGAAAGGGGCTTCCCGGATTTTTGCAAACTCAACCAAAAGATTCTTTTGGATTGGGGTAAGGGTTCCTTTACCCTTTATTATATTCAAAATAATCCTCCCATAGTCTCCGAACCCTTCTGGGTAAGTTAAGCTCCGGCAGCAGCCTTCTTACTTCTTCCCAATCTAATTCAGCAATATCTTCTGCCCTGCCATTGGAAAGAACTTCTCCAATATACCATTTCCTTTGCCAGGGATCATTAAGGTCAATCTCTTTATTAGTTGACCAGACGATATACCTCTTCGGCCGCATCTTTGCCCTCTCCGTTATGATTTTTTTATTTCATTCTCTCTTTTCGTGCCTGGTTGATTCTCTTTTCCATCCAAGCATCCAAAAGGGATCTCTTAAAGCGCCACTCCCGCCCGAGTTTGAAGGCCGGGATATTCTGCTCCCGGATGAAGCGGTATAGGGTCTTCTCGGCAATTTTTAGGTACCCGGAAGCTTCCTTGATGGTTAAGACTTCTTCGTTAATAGATTTCTCCATAACTCAATGATCCTCTGCTGTTGTTCTAATTGGGTAATTATTCATCTCTTTGGGTAATGATAAGTTATTTAAATCCTTTTTGCAAGACCTTTCGTCAAATATTCAGAAGTTCCTTGAGAGATAAAAAGAGGCAGGCACACTAAGGAGATAATATAACTATCGCCCGCTGCTAAACCACTTTACCTTCAAATTAACGCTTCGCGTTCATCGATTGAAGGGAAAGGGGCGCAAGCATCTTAAATCATCTCGATGCAAACTTCTGTTCCTTAACAGCCCCCCTCAGCAGTTAGGAAATTTTCCGGATTGAAAAAATCCCGGAAATGCAGGATCAGGGGGCGCAACCGTGAAGGTTGCACCCCCACGGAATTCACTTCCTTCTATCCAAGTAAGAGGAGCGTTCTTGATGACCCAAAACTGCTTATTCCTGCCCGGACAATATGGCTGTGGCGATTTTCTTTACTTGCGCTCCGGCGCCCGTATTGTCCGGCAGCTTTTTGCCGGTAAAACCGGCCTGGCTGATCTGAGGGTCGAGATAGACGGTGCCAGCCATTTTAATCTGTTTCTTCTCTAACTCCTTTCTTAGCTTCGCCTCTATTTCCGAAGAAGGGATTTTGTTCAGGATGGCATGAATGGTCGAGATGCCGATGCCTTCTACCATATAGCGGATTTTTTCCGCTAACGCCAAGGAATCGAAGGAAGGCTCGACGACCATGAGCACAGTATCGACACCTCTTTCGACTCCCCGGCCAAAGCTCTCGACCCCGGCTTCCATATCGATCAGCATGATTTCTTTGTTTCCCAGGTTGACTTTTTGCACGAAATCGCGGGCCAGGTCGGCCATCCCGCAGGCACAGCCCTGAAAGGGGTCAATGATTTTGCCAACGGTCAGCAATTTCAGCCGGGGAGCGCTTACGATAAATTCGCGGGGGATGCTTTCCAGGGAAATCCGGGCGGCCTCAAGCCAGGAGGCATCCGGCTTCCTATCCCCTAGAGAGAATCTTTCCAGCAGGGAAATCAGGGGAGTAGCCGGGGTGCCTAATCCCAGAAGCCGCGGAAGCCCCGGGTTGGATTCGTCGCTATCTATCACCAGCACTGTATAGCTTTCCTGACGCAGAACATTGGCCAGCAAAGCTACCATAGTACTTTTACCGGTCCCCCCTTTCCCGCAGACAGCAATCTTCTGGCTCCGGTTTTTCCTTTGGGCGTGGGCGCGGATATAATCCCGCATTCTCTTGGAGGCCTCAACCATCTCCGGCTCCGTCCGGGCCTGACAAAGACCACAATCAATGCAGGGCTCGTCATCGTAATAAACCGAACCCAGAGGACAATGGAAAGCCGGCATAACATATCCTCCTCTTGAGGATAGAGGGGTAGAGGAATCGCCAGCACCGTCAATAGACTACAGGCCCCACATCGGGGATATGCTCCGGCGAGCGCAGTAATTTCATTTGCCGCGCCCCGTTCGGGCAGGTCACTACACAGCAGCCACAGCCCATGCACTTCTCAGTATCGACAAAGGCCTTTTTCTCACCAGACACCGGGTCAACTTTCATCTGGGCGGCCTCAAACTGGCATCTTTGTTGGCATTTGCCGCAAGCCCGGCATTTTTCCACGTTCACCGTGGCCTCAAAGCGGCTCTTCGCCAGACCCTTCCACAGGGGATATTTGCTCTGCCTGAGAAGCGGCAGGATGAGCTCACAGCAGCACCAGTGGCAGTTACAGACCAGCATATTGACCGTTTTCTGGTTAATGGCGGTATGGACAAAAGGTTCCTCATCGGTACTGTCACAAAAGGCGATCGCCTCTTCGGGAGTAACCCGCCTGCCTACGCCGCGGTTCAAGTTATACATGGCCGTCCGCCCCACATTGATGCAGGTCTCATCCCGTACACCGCACTGGCGCTTCTGGAAACCTTTTTTGCAGGGGCAGGGAACAAGGGCAATTACTTCTTGAGACTTCATGATTTCCCGGATATCCTCACAGGGGAGGACCCCCGGTATATCTTTGATCGATTTCCAGCGAGGGAGGATCCGGGAATATGCGAATCCCCGATCCACCCCAACCAGGGTTTCTATCAGAGACGGGAAATGCTCCTCTAGCTCGTAGGCTGCCCAGAGGTCTAGGTACTCCTCCCCGAGGAGCTTTTCATATTTGGGATTATTGGTACCCGAATCGTGGAGTTGTAAGGTATTGCGCACCATGCGCGCCCCATGCTTGGTGATGACTACTAAGCCCTTCTCCATCATTTCTTTTAGATGCTTTTCGACGAGAGTCTTATCCATATGTAATTTCCTGGCGATTTCTTCGGGCGGAGCCGGTAGCTCGCGAATTACCCTGGCCTGCTCGGGCGTGGCCAGTTTGGCCAGAATCAGAGGTATATACTTTGATTCCTTAGCACTCATCTTCTCAGCAAGCTCCGGGTAAATGGGATCCAGATTTGGGACGCCCCTCTTGCCCAGTTTCGCGGCCAGCGTCTCATAATAGGGACCGATTTCTCTCATTTTTTTCTCCTTTTCGGCTTTTTTTACTTTTTATTTCGGCTTGCCTCACCGGGGTTCGACAGTCATAGGCAAATTTTGGCATTAAAAAATGGCTAAGTTATTGATTTTCCACAAGGCCGATTTATCAGAATCTCGAAACGCATAGGCATGCGCGTATAAATTTTTTTCTTG
>Ga0315280_10009679_pt1 | contig 12269 bp, 20 predicted proteins | sample YL17G06_40_MG_FD_203697 | JGI IMG/M metagenome (GOLD analysis project Ga0315280, IMG submission 203697) | Sediment microbial communities from Yellowstone Lake, YNP, Wyoming, USA - YL17G06_40 | ecosystem: Environmental > Aquatic > Freshwater > Lake > Sediment | place: USA: Wyoming | collected... | reverse complement strand
GCTAGACCGCGTATAGGAGTTTGCCGTTGCGCCCCAATAACTAGAAAAGGAGAAAGGAGGTAAAAAACTTGTAAGATAAAGAGGGGCTTGCTGTCAGGCGACGGAGAATTCGTCATAGGAGTATTCTAATATGTTCCCTCGGTTTCATGGCTTAAATCACTCTTTTGAAAAGAACAAAGCTTAATTTTTATCAACAAATCATTTTTCAAGAAAATAAATTGAAAACGTGTTTTATAATTCCTTTAATCGAACAATTCAATCAAATTTGGATTTTGTTTTTCTAGCCTAAAAACCGAAAATATTCGGCCCCCATTCTAGAGGGGGCTTATCATTTCCACTTCCGCGGGTAGGTGCCCGGCGACATCACAACCCGCTCTGGTTTCGCCACGATCCCGTGCTCCGCCTCGTAAATCTGCTTAGAGTTCATGGTCGCCCGGGCCAGAGCCACGAGTTCATCCTTTAACGTGAAGAGCGCGGTGAGGTCTCCCGGAGAAACGCCGGTATCGACCGCGAGCACCCCGGGCGCAGCCAGGCTGGCCCCGTGACAGAGCGCGTCCACAGCCCCATCCCGCACGACTATCTTTGGCAGGTGTTGTGCCGCGGCTTCTACGGGCAGGACCACCTTGCGCAGCTGGTCTTCCTTCCCATCCTCACGCCAGAACGCATATGCGTCCGCGAGGTCGTGGAGCTTCACAGCGGTTTCTTCCTTGAATGGCCCAGCTCGGGTTCGGCGTAGCTCGCGCATATGAGCACCGCACCCCAACGCCTCTCCCAGGTCGTGCACAAGCTTTCGTATGTAGGTCCCCGCCTCGCACCCGATGCGCGCCAAAACGTCGCGACCTTCACGCTCAAGCAGCTCGATGTAGTAGATTTTCCTGATTCGCAACTGTCTTTTAACAGCCGCACGCAGGGGCGGTTTCTGGTAAATTTCACCCTCGAACTCTTTTAGGGCCTGCTCAAGCAGATGCTGTGGAACCTCGCCGTGCAGGTGCATCACGCAGACGTACTCCTTGCCCGCCGGAAGCAAAGTTTGCACGATTTTCGTCGCGTCCTCGAGCGCAACCGGAAGCACCCCGCTCACTCCGGGGTCCAAAGTGCCGCCATGCCCAGCCCGGCGGATTTCGAGCACGCGCTTCACCCAGGCCGCTATCTCGTGAGAAGTAGGCCCAGGCTGCTTGTCGAGGTTGATTATCCCCAAACGCATGTGTTCCTTGATTGAACGCTTGGACGGCTCGCATCCGTGGTTGGGATCCGTCGTGTCGTGGGCCCTGACAAGCGTTTCGCGTTCGACATCATAGGGGAGTTTGCCCAATCCCAACACCAGCTTGGCCCGCGGCTTCAAGTGCCCGCTTTACCTCTTCATCTGAGGCTCCTTTCGGAATGTCAAGTTTTTTGTCGGTGGGCTCAAGGTGTGCGATGTTGCAGCGCTTTCGCTTGACCCCGGCCCCGCTAACGACAACGTAATTGCTATCCAAAACATCCACGATGACGCACCGCTTGCCCGCATCATGCCCCGCTAGCTTCACGCAGACTCTTCCTACTTCCATGACCATTTCAATACCTCACTTTACTTCTGCTCTTCAACCTATGTACTCCTCTACAAATCTTTTTTGTGGACGCTACCAATCGCGGCTTCCAGTGTCCCGGCCGTCTCACGAATCGAAAGGCGTTCAGTGTTGAGCACGATATCAAAGGGCGAGTGGTCGTTCACGTCGACACCGTACAATTTTTTGAAACGCTTGGCCTCGCTTCGCTCCCGTGTCATCGTTTCTCTCAAGACCTCCATGTAATCGCGTTTCTCTCTCCGGGATATCCGCCTGGCCCGCACTTTGAGCGGGGCCGTGAGCAGGATTTTTATGTCGGCCCTTTTCGCCATCCACCCCGCGAGTCGGGCGTCGATGAGCACGTTGTCCTCTTTCGCGGCGTCTGCGGTGCGGCGGTCTATCATTCGGTCGATGCTCGGGTGGAGTTCCGCGTATTTTGAAAATTCGTCTAGGGTCATCCCGCGTTCCTTCGCGATTTGCCTGAACACAGAACCAGCGCAAACATACCGAAGTCTAAATTTCTTCGCGAGGGCCTTGGCGGCCGTGGTCTTACCGGCACCGTGCAGGCCGCTTATCGCGACAACTACCACGCTTTCACGCCCTAGCCGCTTCCTTTATTGCTTGGCGCGTGCAGGCCGAGCACAGGTAACCACCGAATGGGCGATTGGGCATGCGAGAACTTCTGGGAAGAGACCGCAGCTCGCTTGCCTTTACCCGAGGAACGCCTCCCAGTGGGCGGCCGCACGAGGCGCAGCTGGCCAAGCTCGCGCGTTTTTCCTTGTATTGGACTTTTGTCCGTCCTCCGGTCGTGCGGACATAACGCTGCTTATAACTTTTGGATCTGTATCTCCGCGCGGGCATGCTAGTCCCTTATCATAATTTTTCGGAATATTTGAGAGAACCCAAAGGAAGTGATAAAATACCACAACCCCACCCCAAAGGCGACCAACCGCCCTAAAAACGGTATATCTATGCTAAAGGGCAACCAAGCGATGACCCACCCGCTGTAGAAGTTGAACAGGAGGAGATAGATGAACATCATGGGGATGAGGTAGACAATCGTCGGTTTAAACGTTTGTGAGAACATCTCCCCCTGAAGCTTTGACATCTCACCTCGGCGCTGCTGGAGCTTATGCACTTCTTTCATGTCCCTTTTGCTCATGGCCTCACGGAGCTCCTTTTGATACTTGGCGATTTCGGCCTTGTTTTTCCTTACTAAATTCCAGTTGACCATGCGTTTGTTCAGCAATGTTGCGAGCAGGGACACTACCACCGATACCCCGAGTATGATGAACAGCGAGTACGCGTAGAGAGGAGACAAAGAAGTGATCTGTAATATATCAGCTCTTAGGGCAAAGATGTTTTCTTCAACTGGGTTTACTTCAAGCAAGTTGAAAGCACTTTTGATCTTGTTATCGAGTGAATTCTCGACGTTGGAGCTAAGGTTAGAATCGTACTCGCCTGAAGCCTGCCCGATAAGGCTCTTGGCGCCGTCGTTATCTCCCTTCCTAAGAGATGAGATCGATGTGTCAAGGGTTCTCACCACCATAGTCACGGTCGCTTGGGTATTTTCCCCTTGGGCTCGGACGCTCCCTGTGCTGAGAACGGAAAGCGACAGCGCAGCCACGATGAGCAGGACTATCATTTCTTTTTTCATGGTGATCGCCTCAACGCTTCAACCATTTCATCCACAGCCTTCTTTAATCCCTTTTCCCTGTTCTGGATTATCCTTACTGTGGCCCCAGAAAAGGCGGCATAGGCGGCAGCTGTCGCACGGTTCATCAGCTGGTGTTCCTCTATCTCCTCCCTGAGCTCCCTGTCCCTTCGTCTCGTGATGTCTTTGGCGCGTCGTCCGGCGATTTCCTCCGGCGTTGCCTCGACTATGATGATGGACTCTGGCTTGAGTTCTTCCAGCACCCAGCGGGGCAGACCGGGATAATATCCTTCCGGTTTTTTGATAAGACAATGAGTGTCAACAATGATGGGTTTCTGCTCGGCCTCTTTGGCGATTCTCCTCGCCGCCTCGCGCTGGATTTCCCGATATCGGTCTGTTGAAACTTTCCGCATCTCGTCGCGGTCGTTGATGCCCTCTTCGCGCATGAGTTCCAGCATGACATCACCGTAGTTCAGGATGCCGTAAGTTATTCTCTCTGCCTTGAGCTTTTTGAGGGCCCCTTCTATAACTGTGGTTTTTCCAGACCCAGGCACCCCAGTTGCCACGACTATTTTCTCACTCACCAAGGAACCTCCTTACAGCAGGGAACATGTCCGCTACTCGCTCTTTCGCTATCTCTTGGTAGAGACTATACATAATACCGACTGTGAGCAGGATTCCTGTCCCGCTGCCTAGAGCGCCCAAGAAGTCAGCGCCCGCCGAGAGCAGCCCGACAAAGACCCCGCCGAGAATAGCTGTGGGCATGATGTACCGGCTCAAGACCCACTCCATCACCTTTATGTCACGGCGGAAGCCCGGAATGAGCATGCCCGATTCGTCCAGCTGCTTTGCGACATCACGCGGCCCCATGCTGGTCAAATTCACCCAAAGCCAAGCGAAGCCCATACAGGCGAAAACTAGAATTACCATGTATATTACAGCATGAAGGGGGTTCGCTATCACCGCGGATAGTCCGTTTGGTGCGGAAGTGTATTCAGAAATCCATGGGGCATTAAGGACTGCTGCGATTATCCTAAAGTTCGCGAAGACCGTCATGGCCAGAATCACAGGTATGTTTGAAGTGTAAAGGAACTTTATTGGATAGCGTCCTCTTACCCCACCGTAAGTGCCATAAGCGAGGGGGATCTCAATCCGCATGCTTTCGGCATAAACCACAATTAAAAATACCAATATTGTTGCTACCACACCCATCATGTTCGGCCCCGCCCTGAAGAACGCATCTGCAAAACCCTCTCCACCAAGAATAGCTCCCGCGAAGTTCGGGATGGCTCCGGTCATTGGGTTCAAACCCTGCCATATTACCGTCATCGCGACGCCCCCAGCTATGAAGAGGCTCACCCCGCTGCCGATCCCATATTTTGAAACCAACTCATCCAAGAAAATCACAACAACTGCGCCGAGACTAAGCTGAATGAGGATGAAGATTCCAGCCGCGCTCCCGAGCCCGACACCGTAGTGCCCCGCGAGCACGAGCATGGCTCCCTCGAAGAGCCCCATGATGATTGCCAAGAACTTCTGAATCCCTGTAAAGAGAGCACGGTCTTCTGGCTCACTGAGATCGAGTCCTATAATTTTCCCGCCTACGAGCAACTGCATGATGATGCCGGCGGTGACGATGGGACCTATTCCCAGCTCCATCAAACTTCCCGTGTGGCTAGCCAGCACGAATCTCAGTTGTCCGAAAAACTCCTGAACCCCAGCGTCCCGTACTCCATTGTTGTTAAGGTCTGTGAAGGGCTCGCCACTGTCCCACACCCCATTGCCGTTTGTGTCTGTGAAAGGCTCGCGGGCTGGCGTGCCGTAGAGCGGAATCTGGGTCATGACGAAGAATGCAATGAGAGCTATTGCAGCCCACATGAATTTTTCCTTGAAGGAAACGTGCCGTTTGGGAACTGCGACCTCCGGCATCTTGCGGACAATGGGCTCGAGAGCATAGAGCTTAGACCGTAGCTTCTCTTCCTTTTCCATCGCCTTCACCCGAGATCGCCTTGCCGCCCGCTTCCTCGAGCTTTCGCTTGGCCGACTCTACAAACTCTTGGGCCATGACCTCCAAAGGGTGTGTGACTTGGCCTCCACCAAGAACCTTTTCGAAGCCGAGTTTGCCCACATCGACGATAAATTTTTCATTTTCTTTTTTCGCGACTCCCAGTTGCAGGAGTTCTTTCAGGCGTTCGTCTAGCTCTCCGACGTTTATGACCTTGACCTCCCTCTGAACCGAGGGCGGGCGCGTGAACCCGTGTTTTCCAAAATGTTCAGGCATGTACTTCAGGATGTACGACCATTTTTGTTTGTGTCCGCCGCTTAGTCCTGTGCCCCCCCTCTCCCCGCTGCCGCGTCCCCGCTTCGAACATCCTCTTCCGTAAGTGCGTGTACCTCGCTGGGCTCTTACCTTTCTCCGTTTTCGCACCACCATATTTCTCACCTAAGCCATCTTTAGGATAAGTTCGTTTATCCGTTCGCCCCGGTAGCCGAGGTCGCCTAAATCCTTGAACGGGCGTTTCGTTGCTTTGTAACCCTTCCGCGGCGGGTGAAGCCTGAAAACTTTTTTCAGTTGCGGGAGCACTTTGGGCTCCGTCTTTCCATCGCATATGGCGGTGGCAAGTTCCTTGATGGATGAAAACTCGGTTCCGGATTTCACTATTTCGTCTGTTAAACGTTTATCCCCTTGCAGCCTCCCCCGCTTTTGTAGCAGATGTTCAAGCGTTTCGGGCTTTATTTCACCCCAAGTTATGTAGTCCTTAGCTTTTTGGAGCATGCCCAGAGTGGAGGGGTCATCATTGACCAAGACACAGTGATTGACGCGCGTCAGGTTGAGCATCTTCAGTGTTTTGTTAGCAACACCCAGCGCGTTGATGCCCCCGCGAATCCTGATCACGGCTAGCTTACTCAGGTGTCTCACCAGCCTTCCCGATGTGAACGTGTTCCTTGAACTGTTCGCGCAGGGCTATCCTCGTCGTCTGCTTGAGGGCATCCAATGTGGCGAAGGCGAAGTTCAGGGTTGCCCGCGTTTGTCCATCCGAACGGGTCCAAGCGTCTTCAACCCCGGCCATGCGCAAAATTATTCTTGGGACTTCAGCCGCAGCCAAGCCCAGCCCCCGAGGCGCGGGTTTTATGACCACGCCAACGCTCCCGCTTTTCCCGTTGACTTTAAAAGGTACTGAATGGGGGCGGCCGCAACCACATTCCCAGCTCCCGCAGCCCCGAGCGACTTCTATCAAATTTAGCTTAGCGGCGTCCACGGCTTTTCTGATAGAGGAACTTACTTCCTTCGTGCTCCCGTGTCCTACCCCAACTACCCCATCCTTGTTCCCGACTACTGCCACAACTCTGAACTTGACTCGCCGTCCTGACTTGTGCATTCGCTGGACCATACCAACCCCTAAAATTTCTTCCTCGAGATTGGGCACGAGGGCATCGACAACTTCAGCCTCCTTGATAGGGGTTCCCTGCCGCAAGATTTGGGAGATTTCAGTTATCTGCTTTTCTTTGACGGATCGCCCGATGTTCGTGCGCGGTTGCCATAGGTCGATACTGAACTCTCTTTCAAATCTTCTCATTGGTTTTCTTGTTCTCCTCATCTCGTTAACCTCCTCATCTCGTTAACCGAACTGCGTAATTATTGCCTGCTTAACCGCATTAAAGTGCTCTGATATGTGTTCAGGAGGAAGGCCTCGCGCAAGGTATCCGGAGAACCTAGCTTGGTAAGCTTTTGCATCCTTCTCCTTCAGCTTGGTAGCGTACTGGGAGATATGTGTTCCATTAATCCTGTTCTCATCGGGCAGAATCCCATCGTCATGCGGGATATGCAAGCCAGCGTCGAGCGCGCCCTTAAGCGCAGCAAAAACTTTGGCTCGGACGACGGGTTCATGCATTCCGATATCAAGTACACACTCTTTCACGTTAGCCTTCACCGCGCGATACCCGCAGAGGAGCCCAACCAGGTAAGCCGCGGGGATATTCGATGTATGGCATTTCCACCCAAATTTCTCCAGTTGTTTCGAGTGTGCAGAGGCCAAGGTCATGTCTCCAGTAGGAGTGGCTCGTATGACTTGGGCGATTACGTGTTTGAGTGAAATTCGTGTTACCAAGCGCGACTTTCCCGACCGTAGCAATTTGAGCCTGTGCCTATAGTCAGTTTTTCCCTCTCGTTTCCGCCTAAACTGAATTCTATAGCGAGGTCCTATATTTGGCATTTCTACCCCTTCAACAACCCTCGTTCCTTGAGATGAGTCTCGAGGTGGGCTCTGCTTTTGAATGCCCCGCCCTTAACCATGCGGTATAGCCTGCGGTAATCTCGTGACCCGATTATCCCTTCTTTTTTTAATTCCCGCAACCTCGAACGTAATGGGCGAACTGTTTGAATCCAGCTGGCCTTTTTAGACAGTCTCGCATGTCTTGCGCCTTTCCTGCTCCCTGCGCCCCCTCGTCTGCCCATCCTGCGCTTGGCAGCCAATTTCCTATGTCTACCGCGACTCGTCCCTTGCTCTGGTTTTGCGCGGATGGCTCCTTGTCTAATCAAGCGTCTGATGTCATCTCGGGTGATCGCGGTGGAGACATCCTCAGCGCGGGTCGGGTCTATCCAGACCTTGTTTATCCCCACTTTAAGGATTTGAGCCGCTAGCCTCTTCTTTGCGTTCAATTTCACGTTTTTCAACTCCTGCATTGAGTACTTTGAGGTTGAGTTCCTTTGTTCTGGCTATAATTTTTCCCCGCTTGCGTTTCCCCACTCCTGATGCGATTCGAACTGCCTGCCTGCGCCCGTCGATACCTTCTAAATCGCGCGGGTTGTTAACCAAAATTTCTGTCAGTCCTGAAGGATGAGTTCCTCGAGTAGCTTTTGGTGACCTGTACCCAATTGAAACCACCGGAGGTTTCCCGCTCCTACCAACTCGCATTTTGCTGTTTCCCCCCCGAGGTTTGCGCCATTTCTCACCTAACTTCTTGAATCTGAACCACTCTTGGCGCCTGAACTTCGGCAAACTTTTTTTCTTCATTTGATTCACACTCGCTCCGTAATGTAGCAACCGTCCTGAAATGTCCTCGAGTCGCGATGTTTAATAGAGGTGGCCTGCTCGAGGTTGAAGGCTGTTTGCCCGACATCTTCCTTGTCTATCCCTTTGACGACGATATCATCCCCACTGACTTCAACTTTGGTATCTCCGACAATTTTTGCCACGCGGGGGGATCGCTCCCCAAGAAAATTTTGTATCAGGACACGTTTGCCCTCGACCTTGATAGTGATAGGAAAGTGGGAATACACCACGCGCAATTTATAGGTGAAGCCATCAGTAACACCCTTACACATGTTCTGTATATGAGCTCTGACGGTGCTGACGGCGGCCTTGTCTTTGCGGCGCACGGAATCTGATTCAATCAAAATCTTTCGCCCTTCAACCTTCAGCGTTATCTTGGGGAGGTCGAACGTTCGCGTGAACTTGCCCTTTGGTCCACTAACCTCAACGGTTCTGCCCGTGAGCTTCAGCTCCACGCCTTCGGGCGCTTCGAACTCCTCTTTTGCACCAAGCATCATCGACAACGAACTCCACACTTGCTCCGTCTATCTTCAGCTTTCCTCAATTAAAAGTATGACGAAAACAGAGGTCTGGTCTAATAAGCATACGCTAAAAGTCGACCGCCCAGCCCCAACTCCATCGCCTTCTTATGTGTCATTACCCCCTGCTGAGTTGAGACCACGAGCACCCCGAAGCCCGCCGCTGGCAGGTACCGCTTCTCCCACTTTTCGTACTCGTCGCGCTTCGTGGAATACTGCGGTTTTATCACTCCACATCCATTTACCTTCCCCTGAAGCGCAACCTTGAATTTTCCCGCCTTCCCGTCATCGATGAATTCAAATTCTCCGATGAACCCCTCCGCCTGCATGATGCGCAGGACCTCGTTGATCAGCTTTGAGGCCGGGGAGAGGACGATTTCCCGCTTTCGGGCTCGCTCATGATTTTGGATTTTAGAAAGGGCATTAGCGAGAGGATCAAGCAGCATCTTTACACCTAGTTATATTTTTTAAATCCTATCTTCGGGGCGAGCTCCCGGAAACATCGCCGGCACAGCTTCAGCCCATGCATTTGGTAAACGTGCCCGTAGCTGCCGCAGTGTGTGCATTTGTGTGCGCCTTTCCCAAATTTCTTCCTCGCCATCAGATCACCTGAATTCCAAATTTGTCAGTAGCGAAATTTATCGCTTCCTCTTTGGTAATCTTATGGCGCGGTGGAATGGGACGGTCCAAGCGTCTCCTTCGTCTTATCCTGTAACCTGGCCTAATCAGCGTGACACACACATCCATGCCGAATACACCTAGTTCAGGATCATAAGAAATACCAGGGATGTCGATGTGTTCCTTGATGCCAAAAGCGAAGTTGCCGCCTTTGTCGAAGGAGTCCCTCTTCACACGCCGCTCAACCGCATCGAGCAGCCGATTCAGTGTCTCGACTGCCAGCTTACCGCGCAGGGTGACCACACAGCCTATGGGGCTCCCGAGCTTTACTCCCCAGTCTCTTACAGGTTTTTTTGCATAGGTCCGCGCTGGTTTTTGCTTGGCGATACGTTCGAGCACTTTTTCTGCGTTGGTGAGCTTGTCGCCCCCCTCACCTATACCCATATTCAGCACAACTTTGTCAATCCTGATATCGCGCATTGGGTTCATATGCTCACACCCGGCAGTGAAATAGATGGCTTCTCCCCGCCAATGACGAACACATAGTGCTCGGGGGCCTGGAAACTCTCTTCGCCCGTTTTCAGAATCACGATGTTCGGTTGGGTCCCTGCGATCAGCTTGATCTCAGCTATTCTGCCGATCTTGCTGACGTTGCTACCGCCAGTGATCAACGCCGTCGCACCCACCTCGAATGGGAGGCGCTCTAACACCTTTAGGTCTGGCAAGGCCAATTTAGCCACATCGCCCGGCTTGAACTCGTTCAGATCCCCGACAATAGTTTTCCCGTCATGAAATGTCAGTTGAACCTTTTTTCCTCGCACGATTTGTTTGTGCGTCGCCCTGCAAAGCTTCATGGAGGCTTCGGCCGGGTCTATCTCCTTCAGGATCAAGCGCTTTCTGTGGTCTAGTAGCACACGATAGATACGGTTGAGCGCGGGCAGCTGCACGATATCCATCAGGCCGACCGGGAAGCTTGGCTCCCGCCTGATTTTTCCATCTACCAAGACATTTCCCTTGAAGAGGATGCTGTCGACCTCTCTAGCGGTTCGTCCCACCGATAAATAGTCACGCAGGACAGAGCGGAGTGGGATAGTTTTTTCAATGGGATGCGGTCCGGGCGCAGCCTTCGTCGTCCATACATGTAGTTTCCTAGGCAGTTTGAGGGCCCGCGGTGCGGCGTATCGCTTCAAATGCCTGCTTCCGCCTTTCTTAGCCACTTTTAGACCTCCTATCGATGATTTGTGTGCGTTCCTTGTCCTCGGCCAGCTTCAACAACATAACATTAGAAGGCCGGATCATCCTGGGAACTTCTGTTCCATCAGCTTTGGTCACATTTGCTCCCTTCACTTGGATGAATCGGTGCTTTGTGTCAACTTTAACTACATCACCCTCGAGTTTCTTGAAGTCGCCATGCAAGATTCGCACCTTGTCGCCCTTCCTGACGGGAAGGGAGCGGATCTTGTGTTTTTCTCTGAGTTCTCGGCTGAGGGGCGCCGAGAGAAGCTTATGGCAGGAGTGCAGAGGAGCGGAATAAAGCGCTAAACGTTGCTTTCGAGGTTGTTTAGTTACCATGATTCACACCACAGTTGAAGCTATTCCGGCAACCCGTGGCCATTTCTCGGCGGCTTCCCTCGCGATGGGGCCCTTTACCTCTGAGCCTCGTGGCGCGGCTTCGGGCGTGATGAGCACAGCTGCGTTGTCTTCAAATTTTATGTGCATGCCATCCATACGGCGGTACTCTTTTGTTTGCCTGATGATGACAGCTTGGACGAGTTGCTTTCGGAGCTCAGGCGTGCCTTTCTTGACAGACGCAACTACTCGACCACCGACACCAGCGCTTGCCATGCGCGCGCGTCTCCCCTTGTAACCCATGACGCTTATGATTTGGATTTCCCTCGCCCCCGTGTTATCTGCGCAGTTGAGTCGCGCTCCCACAGGCAGCGCGCGAACGGGAGTTACTGCAGATACACCCACCGAAGTACCAGCACCTTTCTTTCCCATCCTTCACCCCTCCAGCTTTTGAACGACGACGAATGCCTTGGTCTTGCTCAGCCGGCGACACTCCATAATCCTGACTTTATCCCCTGTCTTTGCCGCGATGCATGGTGGGTTGTGTGCGTGAAATTTGGAGCCGCGACGTTCATACCTTTCGTACTTTGGAATGTACTGCATACGCTCGAGCTCCACAGTTACCGTCATGGCCATTTTGTCGCTCACTACCACGCCTTCGAATGCTCGCCCCCGGGCCGGTAGCTTACCGTGGAACGGGCAATTTACATCAGAACACTTTTCTTTTGGAGGCTCGATTCCCATACCGACCATAGTTTCACCACTTTTGCCTGACCCGCTCCTCGGGCCGCCCAACCAGTTTTTTGCCATCGACGGTCACCCTCTCACCATCGGGCAAGGTTATGAGGAAAGTTGAGTTGGATTTTGATATTTTTCTGGCTTTATCCCCATCTTCTATCACCAGCATGTTGCGCGTCTCATCCACGACTTTTCCAGAGGTGCCGAGTAGTGTATGGTCCGAACTATTCATGACTCTAGCCTCGAGCCCAATGAGCTCGTGCCGCATTATATTTTGCTTCATCATCGGCATCTCACCACCTACCTTACATCTATCATATCGGGGGAAAATCCCATCCCCGCGAGTACATCTTTGATGCGTGTTTTATGGTTACCTTGGAGTTCGATGCGTCCGTTCTTTGAAGTCCCACCGCACGCGAGTTTCGATTTCAGGATCTTAGCCAGTTTGTCCAAGTCCAGCTGTTTTTCGTCCAGCCCCTCGATGATGGTCACAAATTTGCGGTACTTTCGTTTTATTGAGTACACGCTTATCCGCTGTTGCTCGCGTGCCATCTCCTGACAGACGCAGAGTTCC
>Ga0315280_10009678_pt1 | contig 12270 bp, 9 predicted proteins | sample YL17G06_40_MG_FD_203697 | JGI IMG/M metagenome (GOLD analysis project Ga0315280, IMG submission 203697) | Sediment microbial communities from Yellowstone Lake, YNP, Wyoming, USA - YL17G06_40 | ecosystem: Environmental > Aquatic > Freshwater > Lake > Sediment | place: USA: Wyoming | collected... | reverse complement strand
GAGATGATCGCGTCGGGCGAGATCGAGTCCGGCATGATCCCGAAGGTGGAGGCGTGCCTGGATGCGCTCGCGGCGGGAGTGAACGGGTGCCATATCATTGACGGGCGGCTGCCGCACGCGCTGCTGATGGAGCTGTTTACGGATGTCGGAATCGGGACGATGGTGGTTGCGTGAGGGAGAGGGCAGGAGCCAGTTCCGAAGCGGGTCGAAGCAGGTGGCAGGGGCAGGCCCCTGCCCAACAGTATGAGGTGATGACACATGCCGCTCTTTGAATATCGCTGCAATGGGTGCGGCAAGAAGTTCAGTTTGCTGGTGGGCATGACCGCGGTGAAGGCGGAGCTACGCTGCCCGAAGTGCGGGGCGACGAAGGCGACGAAGCTGATCTCTCGCATCGCGCGGACGCCGAAGAGCGAGGACGACTTCGACGACCTGCCGGACGACCTGGGTGACATGGGCGGGGAGGATCTGGGCGACGATCTCGATGATGAGTAGGGGGGTGACGTGGGAACGGATCGCTCCCTCGGAGCGGCCTCGCGGCTAGAGGCCCGAGGCACCGGGGAACAGATGTGGTGACGAACCGACGTACCAAGGGAGGACTGGTTTGAAGCTCGACGAAGCGAAGGCGCTCGACCGCGCGCATCTGCTGAACCTGTACACGCCGATCCGGATGCCGATGGTGATGGCGCGGGGCGAGGGCGCGCGCGTGTGGGATACGGAAGGGAAGGAGTACCTCGACTTCGTCAGCGGGGGCCGCGCGGTGACGGGGATCGGGCACTGCCACCCGAAGGTGACGGCCGCGATCTGCGAGCAGGCGCGCACGCTGATCCACATGTCGAACGATTTCTTCACGATGCCGCAATTGCGGCTGGCAGAACGGCTGTCCACGCTGTTCGGGGGCCGCTGTTTCCTGTGCAACAGCGGCGCGGAGGCGAACGAGGCGGCGATCAAGCTGGCGCGCAAGCACGGGTTCAGGACCGTCGGCCCGGAGAAGTCGGAGATCGTGAGCGCGCTGAAATCGTTCCACGGGCGCACTCTCGCGACGCTGGCGGCGACGGGGCAGCCGAAGTATCACAAGGGCTTCCAGCCGCTGCCGGCCGGGTTCGTGCACGTCCCGTTCAACGACGTGGAGGCGCTGAAGGGCGCGGTGAACGAGAGGACGTGCGCGGTGCTGCTGGAGCCGATACTGGGGGAGAGCGGGGTGTACCCGGCGACGCCGGAGTATCTGGGGGCCGCGCGCGAGCTGTGCGACCAGCAGGGCGCGGCGCTGATCCTCGACGAAGTGCAGACCGGGCTGGGGCGGACGGGCAAGATGTTCGCCTTCGAGCATTACGACATCCGGCCGGATGTGATGACGCTGGCGAAGGCGCTGGGCGGGGGCCTGCCGATCGGGGCCATGATCGCGAGGGAGCCGGTGGCATCCGCGTTCGAGCCGGGGGACCACGCGTCGACATTCGGCGGAAGCGCGCTGCCTGCCGCGGCTGCGGTGGCGACGCTGGATGTGATTGAGAGCGAGAGGCTGCCCGAGAACGCGGCGCGCATCGGGAAGCGGTTGGCGGCGGGGCTGCTGGAGATGCGCGCCGATGGGCTTCCGGTGGCGGAGGTGCGAGAGCGGGGATGCATGATCGCGGTCGATCTGACGGCGCCCCAGGCGGCGTGGGTGAAGGACGAGTGCGCGACGCGGGGCCTGCTGATCAACACGGTCGGCGACCAGATGCTGCGGCTGCTGCCACCCATGATTCTCACCGAGCGGGAGGCCGACCGAGGGCTGGAGATGCTGCGGGCGGTCCTGGCAGCGGCGCCGCGAGCCTAGCGTGGACATCCCGTTTCTCATCGCCGTCGGCGTGACGCTCGCGTTCATGAGCGTGATGATCATCTTTCGCATGCTTGCCGGGGGCGCGACGGCGAGGCAGATCGCGTTCCCGGTGATAGAGCTGTGGGTGACGTTCATTCTCTGGGTGGCCATCTTCCGGTCGCTGTCTGCGGCGGTCGGGACGCCGGAGGACGGGAGCGCGCTCGGCGAGCTGGGCGATCTCTGGTCGCGGATCGGGAAGCTGCCGGCCGGCGCGAGGAGCTGGCTGTCTGCGGGGGTGGCGATTTCGGCAGCGCTGTTGGGACATCTGCTGTGGACGCTGGGGCGAGCGATGCGGAGCGATGGCTCTGGGTAGCGGCGGCAACCACAGAGCCACCCAGAGCAGTGCGTGGAGAGGCTGCTAGTCTGGGCCGGCGGCGTGCCCGTCCTGCGGAACGGCTGGGGCTTCGGCGCCAAAGCACCGAAGCACGGGGAATGGAAACACAGATGAACGCGGGCAAGGGATGTTGGCGGCTGCCCGGCCGGGTTTCGCGGATGAGAATGCCACGGCGTGATCCTTCGCTGATCTCAGGATGACAGTCCTGGGCCAGAAACAAGCTCCTGGCGAACGAGCGGAGTGGTGCGGAGAGGAGGCGGCGATGTCGCTGAAAGGGAGAAGCTATCTATCAGTGGCCGACCTGACGCCGAAGGAGGTCGGCGAGGTGCTGCGGGTGGCCTCGGAGCAGAAGTCGGGGAAAGTCAGCCGCGAGCAGATGGCGACGCTGGCGCGGGGCCGAAACCTGGCGGTGCTGTTCGACAAGTCCTCTCTGCGGACCAGGCTCGGGTTCGAGGTGGCGATGAACCAGCTCGGCGGGCACGCCATCTACCTGGCGCCGGCGGATGTCCGGCTGGGCGACCGCGAGCCGGTGGCGGACGTCGCGAAGGTGCTCGGGCGGACGGTTGACGGGATCGCGGCGCGGCTGTCCCAGCACGAGTTCGTCAAGGAGATGGCGGAGTGCTCGGGCGTGCCGGTGGTGAACGCGATGTCGAACCGGGAACACCCGTGCCAGGCGCTGGCCGACCTGCTGACCATGTGCGAGCACAAGGGGGAGCTGAAGGGCCTCAAGCTGGCCTGGGTCGGCGACGGGAACAACGTGTGCCACTCGCTACTGCTGATCGCGGCCATGTTCGGCATGGACATCCACATCGCGTCGCCCGCGACCTACGAGCCGAAGCAGGAGATGCTCGCGAAGGCGACGGAGCTGGCGAAGGCGAGCGGGGCGAAGATCGCGGTGTGGAACGACGCGCAGGCCGCGGTGTCGGGCGCGGATATCGTCGAGATCGACGTGTGGGTGAGCGGGGGGATGGAAGAGCAGGCGCTGAGGCGACGAGTTGACTTCCGGCCGTTCCAGCTCAACATGGCGCTGCTGAAGGAGGCGAAGCCGGACGCGGTCGTGCTGCACTGCCTGCCGGCCCATCGAGGCGAGGAGGTCACGGAAGAGGTGACCGAGAGCCCGCAGTGGGTCGCGTTCGATGAGGCAGAGAACCGGTTGCATACGCAGCGCGCGCTGTTGAGCATGATATTCGGGTGAGGCCCGGCCTGGGCGCTGGATTGAGGCAACAAGAAGCAATGCGAACGGGGGCAAGACGGAAGCACTCGTCCGCCACAGGCGGGCGATGGGACAGGGGCAAGCTCCTGTCGAACGGGAGACGGCGCGGCTTTGCCGCGAAGTCGGGAGCAATCTACCTTCGCCGGGGCTCGGGCGGACAGGGCCCCTGCCCAACGGTCGGGCAGCGAGGAGCGATCTGATGGCAAAGCTGGTGCTGGCCTATTCCGGCGGGTTGGATACGTCGGTGGCCATTCGCTGGATCAAGGATAACTACGGCATGGACGTGTATGCCGTGGCGATTGACCTGGGCGAGGAGCGGGATTACGACGGGATCCGCGAGAAGGCGCTGAGGATCGGGGCGATCGGCTCGGAGGTGATCGAGGCGAAGGAGGAGTTCGCCCGCGACTTCATTTTCCCGGCCTTGAAGGCGAACGCGGTGTACGAGGATCGGTACCCGCTCTCGACCGCGCTGGGGCGCCCGCTGATCGCGAAGCTGGTGGGCGAGGTGGCGATGCGCGAGGGGGCGGACGCGGTGGCGCACGGCGCGACGGGGAAGGGCAACGACCAGGTGCGGTTCGAGGTCACGTGGATGTGCCTGTTCCCGAAGCTGAAGCAGGTGGCGCCGATCCGCGAGTGGGGGATGAGCCGCGAGCAGGAGATTGACTACGCGAAGGAACACGGCATCCCGGTGCCGGTGGAGAAGAAGTCGCCGTACAGCTACGACACGAACCTGTGGGGGAAGAGCGCGGAGGCCGGCCCGCTGGAGGACCCCTGGGTGGAGCCACCGGATGACGTGCACCAGTGGACGAAGGACCCGAACGCCGCGCCCGATACGCCCGCGTACGTCGAGATCGGGTTCGAGAAGGGCATGCCGGTGACCCTGGACGGCGAGGCGCTGTCGCCGGCGACGCTGATCGCGCGCCTGAACGCGCTGGCGGGCGAGCACGGCGTGGGGCGGATCGACATGATCGAGAACCGCCTGGTAGGGATCAAGTCGCGGGAGACGTACGAGTGCCCGGCGGCGGAGGTGCTGCTGAGCGCGCACCGCGACCTGGAGGCGATGTGCCTGGAGCGGGAGCTTGGGCACTATAAGCGCATGCTCGAGCTGAAGTACGCCGAGCTGGTGTACTACGGGCTGTGGTACAGCCCGCTGCGGCGCGCGCTGGACGCGTTCATGGACAGCACGCAGGAGACGGTGGCGGGGACGGTGCGGATGAAGCTGCACAAGGGCAACTGCGTCCCGGCCGGGCGCAAGTCGCCGCACTCGCTCTACCGTTACGACCTGGCCACCTACGAGACGGGGGACACGTTCGACCAGCGGTCGAGCGTGGGGTTCATCCGTCTCTGGGGGCTGTCGTCCCAGATCGCCGAGCAGATTCGCCGCGAGGCCGGAGGGAAGTAGCCGATGCGCCTGTGGGGCGGGCGGTTCTCCAAGGATCCAGATGACCTGGCGCGGGAGTTCACGGCGTCGCTGCCGTTCGACCGCCGGCTGGCCGAGCACGACATGTCGGGCAGCATCGCGCACGTGCGGATGCTGGGGCACTGCCACATCCTGCGCGCGGATGAGGCGCGAGTGCTAGAGGCGGGGCTGAAGAAGGTGCGCGCGGGGCTGAAGAGCGGTGAGCTGCAACTCGACCCGAACTCTGAGGACATTCACACTGAGATCGAGCGCTTGCTCGGCGAGCAGGTGGGCGCGCTGGCCGGGAAGCTGCACACCGCGCGCAGCCGAAACGACCAGGTGGCGCTGGACCTGCGGCTGTTCTTGCGGGAGGAGATAGACCGACTCCGGGAGCGGATCGCGTCGCTGCAGCGGACGCTCGCCGACCTGGCGGAGAAGCACCTCGAGACGGTGATGCCCGGGTACACGCACATGCAGCGGGCGCAGCCGGTATCGCTGGCGCAGCACCTGATGGCGTACTTCTTCATGCTGCAGCGCGACCGGGAGCGGCTGGCGGACTGCCGCACGCGGGTGGACCTGTGCCCATTGGGGGCGGCGGCGCTGGCGGGGACGAGCTTCCCGATCGACCCGGCCTACGTGGCGCAGCAGCTCGGGTTCGGGGGCCTGTGCGCGAACAGCATGGACGCGGTGTCGGACCGGGATTTCGTGGTGGAGTTCCTGGGGGACGCGGCGATATGCATGGCGCACCTGGGGCAGGTGTGCAATGAGATCGTGCTCTGGTCAACCAGCGAGTTCGGGTTCGTGCGGCTGGATGAGGCGTGGTGCACGGGGTCGAGCATCATGCCACAGAAGCGGAACCCGGACGCGGCGGAGTTGGTGCGCGGGAAGCTCGGGCGGGTGGTGGGCCGCCTGGTCTCGCTGATGACGGCGCTCAAGGGCCTGCCGCTGAGCTACAACCGGGATCTGCAAGAGGACAAGGAGGCGCTGTTCGAGGTGGTTGATACGCTCAGCATGTCGCTGGAGGCGGCTCGGGGGATGCTCTGGACGGCGACGTTCGATGCCGCGCGCATGGCGGAGGCGGCGGCCGGCGGGTTCTCGACCGCGACCGAGGCGGCCGATTACCTGGTGCGGAAGGGGATTGGATTCCGCGAGGCGCACGCGATCGTAGGGCAGGTCGTGAAGTACTGCGAGAAAGAGGGGATCGGATTCGAGAAGATGTCGGTGGACGAGTGGCGGTCGTTCTCGGCCGAGTTTGGGGAGGACATCGTGCAGTACATCACTCCGGCGGGCGCGATGGCGGCGAAGAAGTCGCTCGGGGGGACGGCGCCGGAGCGGGTGAGGGAGCAGATCGAGCGGGCGAGGGGGGCGTTGGGTTAGCCACAGAGGACGCCGAGTTCCACAGAGAGCGGAAACGACGGATGGCGTCCGCATTGCGGACGCCTTTTTGTCTGGCAGTACGGGGCAGGAGACATGTGCGTGTTGGGGTCAGGAGCAAGCTCCTGACAAACGGGAGTTCATGCACCCATGGGGGTGCTGGCGGCGGTCTCGAGCACTGCGACGATGTTCTCGGGTGGGGCGCCGGACCGGATGGCGTGGGAGGGGCCGAGGATGATGGGGCTAGCTCTGCCGCATGCGCACCCACTCGGCCACCATCGGCACCTGGAGCCGCCAGTTGTCGCCGTCGGTTCGCTCGACGATGCTGCGGCCGGCGAGGTCGCGGAGGAGCTCATCGGTGCGCGCTTTATCCGCGGAGATGGCGAGGGCGAGGTGGGGGACATCAGCCCCCTCGGGCGACTCGGCCACGGCCCGCGCGACCGCCCTCCGGCTCTCGTCGAGCTGGCGCCACATCTCGGCGAAGTAGAGGTGCGCGCTCTCCAGGGCGCGTGCGACGACCAGGTCCACGTCAGCGGTGCTGGCCTCCCGCCGGCCTTCCATGTTGAGGTGGTTGATGAGCTCGTAGCAGAGGGCCTGGATGAGATAGGGCTGGCAGCGCGTGCGGGCGACGATTTCCTCGACGGCGCCGGCCGCGTAGCTGATCTCGAAGTCGGGAACGGGCTGGGTAATGAGCTGCCGCGCTTCCTCCTCCCTGAGGTAGCTGACGTGAATGAGCTTGGTGCTGATGAGGATGTCGGGCCAGTTCAGGACCATCTCGTCGGGGCGGTGGGAGCCGGCGAAGAGCAAGACGATGCGAGCGTGATGCTGGATGATATGGCGGAACTGGTCCAGCAACTCCTGGGGCAATCTGCCCTCGCGGATGGAGGTCTCGAGCCGCTCGAACTCGTCGAGGCAGAGCAGGAGATGGCGCTCGGGGCCGAGGCTCCCCTCTACCTTCTGGATCCAGGAGGCGAAGGCGGTGAAGGGGTTCTCGGCGAGATCCTCAGGTCTGAGCGGGGTGGTGGGAATGCCGCGACGGTGGAGCGCTGCGGCAGCGGCTGCGGTGATGCTGTGGAAGAAGGCCTCGACGTTCTCGCGCACCTGCATCGCCTGCGCATCCAGGAATGCCGGAACGAACTCGCTGCCGAGGAGGCGGGGCAACTGGAGCAACACGGAGGTCTTGCCCATTCGCCGCGGGCCCCAGAGCACCAACGTGGGCTTCGCGGACCCGCCGAGCAGGCTGACCTCGATCTCTCGCACCACGTCCCGGCGGCCGACGAAGAGGTTGGTCTCAGTCTCCTCGATGGGCTGGCCGAAGACGAAGGGGTTGTGGACGAAGCCTGCGGCCTTCTCGGCCTTGCCCATCTCATCGAGCTTCGCGACCGCGATGTCGCGCCAGGCGCGGGTGACGCTCAGGAGCATACGGGGGATGGGACCGTTCGCGACCGCGAGGCGGCGGCCGAGGTCATCGGCTCCCTCCCCGAGGCGTTGGAGCGCGCGGCGGCGGTTGTAGGGGAGGGTGGCGCTCAGGTGCTGCTCGGCGAAGCGAGTGAGCACCGCCAGCTCGGGCAGGGCCGCCCGGAGCGTCTCCGGGAGCTGCACGCCCTGCGCGCCGGGCCGCTCGACCTCGGGGCCGGCGGCCGCGATCTTCTGGATGGTGTCCAGCCGCGCGAGGTGCCTGGCGACAACTTGCATGAGAGCGACGCGAGCCACCGATGCCTGGGTGGGACGCTCGGAGATGATGAAGAGGCATTCGTCCGCGGCCCCCTGGTAGTCGTGCTCGCCGGCCAGGCAGAGGAATGCCCTGAGGCCGATTAGGGGCGGCCAGATGGGCTCGCGCCAGTGAATGGGAGAGGAGCGGAGCAAGCCGGCCGCCTGTGCCGGACGGCGAAGAGCGCGCACGAACTGGGCCAGCGTGACCTCCACGTCGAGCGCGTACCACTCGAGCCTGAGGTAGCCGATGAAGAAGCTCGCCAGCCACGCGATGGCGAAGGCGACGGGGGCCTGCCGGCCGATGGTGAGCCCCACAGTGGCTCCGACGGCCGTCCCCCACACGGCGTTGGCGCGGGAGGTGCTGCCGGTGACTCCCAGGCCGACGCCGATGGCGAGGCCCAGGGGAATGGTGGCGCCAAGGGTCCTCTCCACCGGCTCCGAGAGACCAGGGATCAGCGGAAGCGCCACACCTGCAAGCAGCCACCGCGCAGGGCCCCAGACCATCCCGACGGCCACGCCCATCGCCACGTTCCAAACGGTGCCGACCAGCACGCCGGCCGCAACGCTGATCACCGCCGGGAGCCACCAGACCCCTGGGAGGTGCCAGTTGAACAGCGAGCCGATGGTCTGGAGAATGAGCGACAGGCTGCCCACGGTGACGGCGGCGGTGATGAGCATGACCGGGGCCATGCGCGCCATGAAGACGAGCCGTTTCCGGAACCCCATCTCGCGAGCTCCGGCCGCGAAAGATGTGGGCTGGCAGATGACGCGGTATAGGTCCACTAAGAGGCGGTAGACACCCACGCAGCGGTTCCTCTGTGTCCCGGGTTGTGCCGCGGCCGACCGCGCCGCATGACGCGGCGTTGGCAGGCAGCGCCTACCGGGAGCGACCCATCGGCGATGGCCGGCCCGCGCCCTCAGCGGCCTGCGCTGACTGGGCGCGCTACTGCTTGCCCATCATGCCGGCGACCTCGGCCTCAGCGCGCTGCTGGAGCGCGCCGTAGTCTACCTGACCGGACTGCCTGGCATCGAACAGGTGCCATGCCGCCACCTGAAGGCGCAGTGGGTGCCGGCCGCCGACGCGGAGAATGAAGACCTCGTCGCCGAGCTCGAGCTTGCCGAGGCGGATGGCGCGCTGCGCGAACTCCCGCGCTTCCTTATCGGCGAACTCGCCGAGCCGGGTCTGTGCGAAGACGTTGTAGAAGCTGGAGGTGAAGCCCGACTGCTGCGTAACTTCGTCGAGCGGCCGGGCGGAGGTGGCGACGAAGGCCATTTGGCCGTCGTTGGCGAGGCTGCGCCACGATTCGAGGAGATCGTCGCCGAACTGCTCGATGCGCGATCCCAGGGCCTCGAACTCGTCGAGGAAGACAACGGGCATGGCGCCCCAACTCCGGGCGCGGCGCACGGCCTCCTCGAGGGCGGCGAGCTTCTCTGCCGCGGCGCCCTTGGGGACAGGGGCCTCCTCGCCGGTGACGGCCTTCATGATGGTGTTGAGCAGGCCGTCGAGGGTGTGATGCCGGGCACTGAGGAGATCGGCGATGACGGGCCGGGACTCAGGCCCCAGGCGCGACTGGGCGGTCGCCCATGCCTGATGAAGGAGAGACGACTTGCCGATGCGGCGATCGCCGACGATGGAGATGCAGCCCATGGTGCGCAGACGGGTGAACAGGGCCGTCAGCTCGCGCTCTCGGCCGACGAAGCAGTTCGGGTCGGTGACCGTGCCTCGCCAGTGAAACGGGTTCTTCGCGTCAGCCATTCTGACTCACCTCGCAATCTTCACGCGAACTGCCGGGAGCCCGCCTTCTCGCTCGGCTCCGACTACGCGGAGCAGGGACGGGCGGACCCCAGGGCTCCCCTATGGCGCCGATCGCAGAACAGCTCGACAGGCCGGTACGCTCAGGACAGGCGGGACGCCACCGGGTCCCCACAGTAACCTACGTGTGGAGCGGAGGCAGGTTTCACCACGACGGAAGCGGCCTCCTCTTCCGCGTTTTGGCTAGCGCTTGCTCATCCGGCCCCGGAAGACGCTTCCGCCGAAGGTGGTGACGTAGACGACGTCGGGGTCGGTGGGGTCGAACTGGACGCGCTGGGTGTTGGCGAATGGGAAGGTCTCGATGGCGCGCCAGGTGTCGCCGCGGTCGGGGCTGAGCCAGAGCGACGGCCCGGGAGCGCCCTCGGTGAGCGTCATGTAGACCCAGTCGGGGCGCTTGGGGTCGAAGTAGGCGCCGAAGTGCTCGGCGCCCTCGCGAGCGACGCGCTTCCACGTCTTCCCGCTGTCGATGGTGCGGTAGAGGCCGCCCTGGTCCTGGCGGGCGGCATCAGCGGCGCCGAGGAAGATGACCTTGCTGGAGCGCGGGTCAACCGCGAAGTCCTTGGGCCAGAGGAGGCCGGTCGCGCTGGTGATGCACTCCCAGCTCTCGCCGCCATTGCGGGAGCGGTAGAGGCCGACGCCTTCCTTCAGGAACGCACGATCCTGTCGCTTGGCGGTGATGAGGGCGAAGAGCGTGCCGTCCTGGTGGAGGATGAGGCGGTAGACGCGCATGTTCGCCGGATCGCCGAAGCCCTTGTTCTTGTTCGCCCACGTCTTCCCGTCGTCGGTGGACTTGAAGACGCCGTGATCGAAGATGGAGACGTAGAGGGTGCGCTTGCCTTTCGGGCTCCTGGGGTCGAGCACGATGGAGGTGGTGGGCGCGAGCGGCAGCCCCGCGCCGAAGGCGGGCCAGCTCTCGCCGAAGTCGGTGGAGAGGCAGACGCCGCCGGGCCCTTTCGAGCCATGCCGGCCGGAGATGATGTTGTCGTTGGGGATGTCGTGAACGTTGGAGAAGGCGCCCCAGATCTTCCCGGGGATGTCCGGGTCGAAGGCCAGCTCATAGCAGGTGTTGTTCCAGGGGGCGCGCTGCTTGTCGGTCCACCAGATCCAGGTATTGCCGGCGTCAACCGAGCGGGCGAATCCGATGTCGGTGTAAGCGATGTAGTGGCGGTTGGGCTGGAAGGGGTCAACGTAGTAGTGCCAGGTGGTGGTGACCACGAGCCCGTTGCAGAGCCACTCACAGTCCGCCACGGCGGACTGCTGACCCGGCGCGAGGTTGGTGTTGGCGCAGAACCAGGAGGCGCCGCCATCATGAGTGGCGTAGACAAAGCCGCCGACGTGAAGCACGCGCTCCGGATCGGAGTCGCAGACGGCCGCGCCGAAGGGGACGGAGGGCTCGGCGCGGCCGATGGAGACGGTTGACCAATCGGGCGCGACATTATGTTCTTTGCGGGGATCGAGGAAGAAGACGGGGCGCCAGTTGTCGCCGCCGTCGTCGCTGCGATAGACCGTGGAGAAGTGCGGCGGCCAGAAGCCGGTGCTGCTGTTGAAGGCGTAGACGATGAGAGGGTTGGCGTTGGTGGCGAGCACGTGGTGGTACTGGGCGATGGACCCATCGGCCCATTCGTCATAGGACTTCGTGTCCACGTTGATCCCGCTGCCCATGGCCGATTCCCAGTGGTCGCCGAGATCGCGGGAGCGGTAGATGCCGCCGACGAACCGGCCGTTGTCGCTCGTGCTGGGGACGGCGCAGTAGAGCATCGTGTCCTCGGTGCGTTTATACCTTCCTCCGGGGAGGGGGTTGACGGAGACCAGACGGCTGCCGCCGGCGAAGGAGCGGATCTCGGCGGAGGGGAGGCCCTCGGTCTTCTTCACCCAGGTCTGGCCGCCGTTGTCGGAGCGCCAGATGCCCTGGCTGGTGGCCGCGAAGAGATCCGCGCTGGGACCTGCGAGGAAACCGACCGCGGCGCCGGTTGGTCCGCTGCCCTTCTCCCAATGAGTGCCGGCGTCGCGGGAGATGTAGACGCTTTCGTCAATGCCGGTCAGCATGACTGACGGGTCCTCGGGGCTGAGGTAGATCTGCCCGGTGGGCGCGCCGGGGAGGTCGCCGATCTTCGTCCAGGTGCGACCGCGGTCGTGGGTGACCTTGAGCCCGCTCCAGCCATCGGTCATGAAGATGGTGTTCTTGTCCTCGGGATGGAAGCCGGGGGCGCAGCGAGTGTTCCCCTGGAGTTGCTGGTGGTGGATCATGCGCCAGTGGCGGCCGCCGTCCTCGGAGACGTAGGCGCCGGACATATCACAGCTCAACATCATCAGGTCCGGGTCGGCGGGGCTGATGGCAGGAGCGAACATGCCGCCGCCCCCGGAGAGGCCGATGGGCTCCCAGGTGAAGGTGGGGAAGGCGAGCGAGGGCTGCTTGGCCGGCTTCACTGCCCGGGCCCGCCTGCTCGGCTTGCCGCTGGCGCAGCCGGGCGCGGTCAGGACTGCGAGCATGAGGAGTGCGATGATCGTGACGATGGGTTTGTGCACGGGCCAGCACCTCCGGGAGAATGTCTGTGGGCTAGATTCAACACTG
>Ga0315280_10009677_pt1 | contig 12271 bp, 10 predicted proteins | sample YL17G06_40_MG_FD_203697 | JGI IMG/M metagenome (GOLD analysis project Ga0315280, IMG submission 203697) | Sediment microbial communities from Yellowstone Lake, YNP, Wyoming, USA - YL17G06_40 | ecosystem: Environmental > Aquatic > Freshwater > Lake > Sediment | place: USA: Wyoming | collected... | reverse complement strand
TCGTCGTTCTTCGTTCTTGGTGCGGTTCCTGGTCCTTGGTACTTGGTGCGGTTCCGCACGCGGCATCGGGGACCAAGTACCGCACCAGGGACGAAGGAGGAAGGACCAGGGACTCAGAACCGCACGAGGGACCAAGGACAACGGACCACGAACCAGGGACTGACACCTCCAGCGGTCGGCCCTTGCTTCTCGTGCGACGGGGGTCTTTACCGCTCTCGACTCGTACTGGCTCCTACTGCGGATCCTCCGTCCGTGCCTGCCCCTCTTCCGTCCAGACCCAGTCCCGGATCTCCGGCGGATCCTCGAAGTGTTCCCGCGCGTACGCCCTCGCCCGCGTGATAGCCTCCGTGCACTCGGCCATGAGCGCCGGGGCGCGGTCTCGCAGCCGGCCGCCGGACCGCCGGAGCGCTTCGATGGTCAGGTGATAACGGCTCATGCCGTTCAGCACGACCATGTCGAACGGCGTCGTGGTCGTCCCCTGCTCGTTGAAGCCGCGCACGTGAAACCGCTCGGCGTGCGGCCGACCGTGCACGATCTCGTGGATCGCGCGCTGGTAGCCGTGGAACGCGAAGATGACGGGCCTCTCCTCCGTGAACAGCTCCGCGAACCGTGCGTCGCGCATCCCGTGGGGGTGCACGTCGGAGGGGAACAGCGTCATCAGGTCCACCACGTTCACGACGCGGACCCGCAGCTCCGGCGCATGCTTGCGCAGCCACGAGGCGGCGGCCAGCGTTTCCTGTGTGGGCACGTCGCCGGCGGCGGCCAGCACGACATCGGGCGCGCGGCCCTCGTCGTTGCTCGCCCACTGCCACACGGACGCTCCCTGGGCGCAGTGCTCGCGGGCCGCATCCATGTCGAGCCATTGAAGCTCGGGCTGCTTGTCGATGACGATCAGGTTCACGTAGTTGCGGCTGCGGAAGCAGTGATCGGCGACCGAGAGCAGGGAGTTGGCGTCCGGGGGAAGATAGATGCGCGCCACGGTGCCCCGCTTCGACAGCATCACGTCGATGAGCCCCGGACCCTGATGGCTGAACCCGTTGTGGTCGTTGCGCCAGCAGGTGGACGTCAGCTGGATGTTGAGCGACGCGATCGCGGCGCGCCACGGCAGCCTGATCCCCTCCTCCAGCCACTTGGTGTGCTGCACGTTCATGGAGGCCGAGATCATCGCGAACGCTTCGTAGGTCACGAAAAGCCCGTGCCGCCCGGTCAGCAGGTAGCCTTCGAGCCAGCCTTCGCACAGGTGTTCGCTGAGCACCTCCATCACGCGGCCGTCCGGAGAGACGTGGTCGTCGATGTCGATCGTCCGGCCGACGAAGCAGCGGTTCTCGACGTCAAAGACGTCGCTCAGGCGGTTCGAAGCGGTCTCGTCGGGGCAGACGATCCGGAAATTGGCCTGCCCGGCGTTTCTCGCGAAGATGTCGCGCATCAGCTTGCCGAGCTGCCGGGTCGACTCGTGGCGTTGGCCCCCAGAGCGCGCGACCGGCAACGCGTAGTCGGTGAATGGAGGCAGATCGAGGTCCACCAGCAACCTGCCCCCGTTGGCGTGGGGATTGGCGCCCATCCGGCGGTCGCCCGCGGGTGCGAGCTCCGCCAGGTCGGCGCTCAGTCGGCCATCGGCGTCGAACAGCGTCTCGGGGTGGTAGCTGCGCATCCATGCCTCGAGCAGCGCGAGTTGCCGGGAGTTCGACCGCACTGCGGCCAGCGGCACCTGGTGCGAGCGAAACGTGCCCTCGATGGGTACGCCGTCCAGCTCCTCGGGGCCGGTCCAGCCCTTGGGTGTGCGCAGGACGATCGCAGGCCACGTCGGTCGCTCGCTGAAGCCACGCGTGCGGGCATCCGTCTGGATCGAGCGGATGCGCCGATAGCACCTCTCCAGCGTCGCGGCCATCGCCTGGTGCACGATCGCCGGATCGCTTCCCTCGACGAAATAGACCTCGTAGCCGTTTCCCTCGAGGATCGACCGGATCTCGTCGTCTTCGGCGCGGCCCAGGACGGTGGGGCCGGCGATCTTGTAGCCGTTCAGATGGAGGATGGGCAGCACGGCGCCGTCGCGCCGGGGGTTGAGGAAGCTGACGCTCTTCCACGATCCCGCGAGCGGCCCCGTCTCGGCCTCGCCGTCCCCGACGACGGCGGCGACGATCAGATCGGGGTTGTCGAACGCGGCGCCGAACGCGTGTGCCAGGACGTACCCCAGCTCACCGCCTTCGTGAATCGATCCCGGCGTCGGCGCGCTGACGTGGCTCGGCACGCCGCCGGGCGTGGAGAACTGGCGGAACAGCCGCCGCAGGCCCACAGCGTCCTGCGAAATCTGCGGGTACACCTCCGAGTAGGTCCCTTCGAGGAACACGTTCGCGAGCACGGCTGGCCCACCGTGGCCGGGGCCCGCCAGGAAGATCATGTCGACGTCGTGCTCCCTGATGAGCCGGTTCAGGTGCACGTAGACGAGACTCAGGCCAGGCGAGGTGCCCCAGTGGCCGAGCAGCCGCGGCTTGATGTGCTCCGGACCGAGCGGCTCCCTGAGGAGCGGGTTGTCGTCGAGGTAGATCTGCCCGATGGTCAGGTAGTTCGCGGCCTGCCAGTACCGGTGCATCCTGTCGAGGAGGTCTGCCGACAGCGGACCCTGAACCGCCGCCTCCGGCGGTCGGCTCCCTTCGGCTGCGGCTCGCACGGCGCTCGAAATGCTGGTGTCGAATTCAAACATCGTCGACTCCGCTTGCTGACAACAGACGGCGAACGTGCCTGGCGACCATCAGGTCTTCGTCGGTCTTTATCACCCGCACCCTCGCCCGGCTGCCGTCCCGGGAGATTATCGGCGCGTTGGCGGCATTGCGCCGCGGGTCCAGCTCGATGCCCAGGAACTCCAGGCCCGCCGAGATGCGCTCGCGCACGGGGGCGGCGTGTTCTCCGATCCCCGCCGTGAAGATCAGCGTGTCGAGACCGCCGAGCACGGCGACGAGCGAGCCGAGGAACTTCCGGGCGAGGTAACAGAAGAGGGCCACTGCTTCGGCCGCGCGCGGATCGCTGGACTCCCGGTCGAGCAGGTCGCGCATGTCGTGGCTGCTCCCCGACACGCCGAGCAGGCCGGCCTCCCGATTGACGAGCCGGCCGAGCGCCTCCGGGCTCATGCCCTGCGACTGGAGCAGGAACAGGAGCACGCCCGGCTCCAGGTCGCCCGAGCGCGTGCCCATCATGAGCCCGCCGGTTGGCGTGAAGCCCATCGTCGTGTCGACGCTGACGCCGTGGCGGACGGCGGTCAGGCTCGCGCCGTTGCCCAGGTGCGCGATGATGACGCGCCCGTCGGCAGAGGGGCCGTCCAGGATGCGCAGCTCCTGCATGATGTATTCGCACGACAGCCCGTGAAACCCGTAGCGCACCAGGCCGGTGTCCCACAGCCGGCGCGGAAGCGCGTAGAGCTGCGCGAGGCGCGGCATCGAACGGTGAAACGCCGTATCGAAGCAGGCGACCTGCGGAACGGCGGGATGGGCGTCGGCCATCTGCTCGATCACGCCGAGGGCCGCGGGCAGGTGATCGGGGTCGATCGGCGCCAGCTCCCGGAGTTCGGCGAGCAGTTCCGGGGTGATCAGCTGGGGATCGCGGTGCCGGCTGCCGCCGTGGACGTTGCGGTGCCCGATTGCGTCGAGTCTCCTGTCGACGCCGCGCGATCGCAGCCACGCGAGGAGTGCTCCGAGCGCGGTCCGGTGATCGGCGAGGTCACCGCGCTCATCGAGCAGCGTCGTGCCGTCGGCGTCGGTGACCCGCATCCGGCCGTTAACGAGGCCGATTCGCTCGGCCTCTGCGCTCAGGATCAGCTTCTCGGTCCCATCCAGTTCGTACACCGCGATCTTCAGGCTGGACGACCCGGGATTCACGGTCAGCAGTCGTCGTGCGGGGGTGGCCATCACCAGCTCGCCCTCAGGGAGATGCGCAGCAGGTGCGGATCGCGCGGGTGCTCGATCCGGTAGCGCTGCAGCGCGCCCAGATAGTCGGCGTACCCGAGCTCCGCCCGCAGATCTTCGAAGATCTGCCAGTACCGCTGCTGGCACTCCGAGCCGAAGGCGTCCGTGAGGTGGCGCTGGAGGTCACGGGCGACCTCGTCGTTGTCGAGGAGCGTGTTGTCCACGTCGAGGAGGAACACGACGTCGTTGGTCGCCGTCATGCCGTTGTCTCCACCGGCGCCGGGTCGCGCCACCCGCCGGCCGCGGCGCCCAGCTCCTGGGCCTCCGCGGGTCCCCACGTGCCCGGCTCGTACTCGTGGAGCGGCGTGACAGTGCCCAGGATCGGATCGACCACCTGCCAGGCCGTCTCGACACCGTCCTCGCCCGCGAACAGCCTCGCATCGCCGCGCAACGCGTCGCCGAGCAGCCGCTCGTAAGGCGCCATCTCGTCGCCCGGATGGCTGCGCGCTACGAGGACCACCTCTTCGCCTGTCATCGCCTCGCCGGGCACCTTGGCCCGTGCGCCAAGGGAGATGAAGACATCGGGACTGAGCCTGAAGCGGAAGTAGTTCGGCCGGCCCGCGTCGCGCTCCCCGAAGACGGCCTGAGGCGGTCTCTTCAGCTCGACGATCACTTCGGTGGCGGTCACCGGCAGACACTTGCCTGTCCGGATGTAGAACGGCACGCCTGCCCATCGCCAGCTCTCGATGCACAGCCGGACCGCGGCGAAGGTCTCCACCGGCGAGTCGGGCGCGACGCCCGGCTCGGCGCGGTAGCCGCGGTACTGCCCGCGGATGACGTCAGAAGGGCCGAGCGGAGGAATGGCCCTGAAGACCTCCACCTTCGCCTCGCGGATGGCGTCGGCCTCGCCGTCGACGGGCGGGTCCATGGCGAGCAGGGCGACGATCTGCAGCAGGTGGTTCTGCACCACGTCGCGAATGGCGCCCGCCTCCTCGTAGAAGCGCCCGCGGCTGCCCACGCCGAAGCTCTCGGCCATCGTCACCTGGACGCTCTCGACGTAGTTGCGGTTCCAGATCGGTTCGAGGAACGAGTTGGCGAAGCGGAAATACGCGAGGTTCTGCACCGGCTCTTTGCCGAGGAAGTGGTCGATCCGGAAGATGGCCGGCTCGGGGAAGAACCGGTGCAGCGTGGCGTTGAGCGCCCGCGCCGAGGCGAGATTGCGGCCGAACGGCTTCTCGACGACGACGCGCGCGCCGTTGGTGCAGCTGGACCGCGCGAGCCCCTCGGCCACCGTCGCGAAGAGGCTGGGGGGAATCGCGAGGTAGTAAAGAGCTCGGGCCGCCGGCCCGAGCGCCTGGCGCAGCCGGTCGTAGATCCCCGGGTCGCGATAGTCCCCGGCCACGTACCCGAGGCGCGCGGAGAGCTTCGCGAAGGCGTCCTCGTGCAGGATGCCCTGCTCGGCGAGCGCATCGTGCACCCAGGCACGCAGTTGGTCGACGCTCCACGGCGAGTTCGCCACGCCGATGACCGGCAGGTCCAGGTGGCCGCGTTGCGCCAGTGCTTGGACGGCGGGGTAGATCTGCTTGTGCGCGAGATCTCCAGTGGCGCCGAAGAAGACGAGCGCGTCCGAGTGTGGTGGGGGCATGCGCGAACGTTCCTGTCTCGTGGTCCTATCTCGCGGGCGGCTTCTCCACGTGGCCGCCGAACTCGAACCGCATCGCCGAGAGCAGCCGGTCGGCAAAGTCCGCCGCGCCGCGGGAGCTGAAGCGCTCGTACAGCGCGGCGCTCATGACGGGCACCGGAACGCCCTCATCGACGGCGGCGGCGATCGTCCACCGCCCCTCGCCCGAGTCCGACACACGACCCGAGTAGCGCCCGAGGTCGGGGCTGTCGACAAGCGCGGCCGCCGTCAGATCCAGCAGCCAGGAGGCAATCACGCTTCCCCGGCGCCAGAGCTCCGCGATGTCCCGCAGGTTGAGCTCGTACTGATAGTGCTCGGGGTTCCGAAGCGGCGTCGTCTCGGCGTCGGCGTCCCGGGTGCGCCTGCCGGCATCCGCGTGACGAAGGACGTTCAGCCCTTCCGCGAGCGCGGCCATCATGCCGTACTCGATCCCGTTGTGGATCATCTTGACGAAATGACCGGCGCCGTTCGGCCCGCAGTGCAGGTAGCCGCGCTCGGCCGTGCCGCCCAGCTTCTCCCGCCCGGGCGTGCGGGGCGCCGCTTCGAAGCCCGGCGCCAGCGCGGCGAAGATCGGGTCGAGACGCTCGACGACCTCTCGGTCGCCGCCAATCATCAGGCAATAGCCGCGCTCGAGGCCCCAGACGCCGCCGCTGGTCCCGACGTCCACGTAGTGGACGGCGCGGGCCTTCGTTTCCGCAGCGCGCCGGAGATCGTCCTGGTAGGAGGAGTTGCCACCGTCGATCACGATGTCGCCGGATTCCAGCAGCGGGAGAAGGGCCGACAGCTCCTGGTCGACAACGGCGGCCGGCACCATCAGCCAGACGGCACGCGGCCGGGCGAGCCTGGCGATGAGCGCCTCGAGCGAGGTCGCCGCGACCGCCCCTTCCCGCGCGAGATCCTGCACGGCGTCGCGGTGGATGTCGTACACGACGCACTCGTGCCCGGCCCGCACGATCCGGCGGACCATGTTGCTCCCCATGCGTCCAAGCCCAATCATCCCGAGTTGCATCGTTCGCCACCTCTCTGTCGCATGCCGGCGTCTAGGGTATCTCTTCGCCGAGCGGGTCCTGAAGCCGGTTCAAAGGAATGTCCAACCGTCTCACGTTCTCCGTTCCGCGTTCTCCGTTCCGCCTTCTACGTTCGCCATTCTCCGTTCTGCCGTGCCAGCTCGAGACCAAAGCTGGCCGCCCCGATGAGCGCCGCCTGCTCGACGACGACATGGACCGGGACGCCGGCGAGCAACCCGGAGAGACGGCCCTTGTACACGAAGGCTCGCATGAACCGTCCATTCTCGAGGGCCGGCAGGACGCGCTTCGGGATCCCGCCCGATAGGTAAGTTCCGCCGGTTGCCATCACCTTGAGCGCCAGGTTGCCCGCTTCGGCCCCGAGGATGGACACGAAGAGATCGAGCGCCGCGGCGCACAGCTCGGACCGCTGCGGCCGGCCGAGCGCTGCGTCGACGATGAGCGGGGTCGGGTCTGGCGCGGCAGCGATCTGCTCGGCCAATCCCGTCAGCTCCGGGCCGCATCCGCTGTCACGAATGAAGTGATAGAGATTCGGGATCCCGAGGCCGGAGCAGACCCGCTCGACACTGACGTGGTCGTAGCGGTGCCGGAGGTACTCCAGCAGCCGGCTCTGCAGCGGCGTCGTCGGAGCGAAGTCCGCATGGCCGCCCTCTGAGGCGTGAGCGATGTAGCGGGACCCGTCCCAGGTGAGAAACGCCTCTCCGAGGCCTGTACCAGGGGCGACCACCGCAATGGCGCCGCCTGGCAGAGGGCGGCCCGCATTCAACGTGCGCAGATCGCCGGGCTGCAGGGTCGGCACCGCCCGCGCGACGGCCTCCAGGTCGTTCAGCAATGTGACCGACTTCAGATTCAGCTCGTCTCGGAGTACCGCCTCGTCGACGACCCACGACAGGTTCGTGACCTGCGCCCGTCCGTTGATGACCGGGCCGGCCACGTCGAAGCAGGCCCATTCGATCGGCAGGCGGACCCGGGCGACGAAGTCGCGCGCCATCGCCGCCAGGCTCGGGTAGTCGGCGCTCTGGTACTCGAGGCTGACAAGCGGCGCGCGAGGACCCGCCTCCGGCGAGAAGACGGCCAGATCCGTCTTTGTGCCGCCGATGTCTCCAGCCAGAAGCATCACACCTCTCCACGGCCGGGTTCAATTTCCATACCGGCCCGTGCTGCCGCGAGCCTTTACGCCCGCCACAGTTGCCTGCGGCCGCGGCCTGGCGGAAGAGTGAATCAAAACGCTGCGGTCACTGTCACGGACGAGGCAACAATGGCTCGGGTAGCTCCGTCCCGATCTTCCCGCCGCTGCCCTTGCCGGCGCGCGGCCCCTTGTTGTCACGCACCGGCGCGTGGTCCAGGTCGGCCACCCGGCGCCCGGTCTCATAGATCAACTGCGTGATCCGCGTCAGCTTGTCGAACTGGATCTTCTCGACGCTGTCGGTGTTGGCGTGGTAGTCGGGGTGGAGGCCCGTCGTGAAGAAGACGATCGGAATCCCCTTCGACGCGTAGCTGTAATGGTCGCTCCGGAAGTAGAGGTTCTCCGGGTCGGCCGGGTCGTTGAACTCGTAATCCAGCTTGAGCGGCCTCGCGAGGCTCGCGTTGGCGTCGACGTTGATGGTGTGCAGCTCGGTGCTGATCCGATCCGACCCGATGATGTAGACGGTGTTCGCCTCCTCCGGCCTGTCGTCACGATTGCGCCCGATCATGTCCGCGTTGAGCTGGGCGACGATCTTCGACGTCGGTCCGAAGTCTGCGTGATAGCGCGAGCCCCAGAGCCCGCGTTCCTCGCCGGCGAACCAGACGAAGAGGAGCGAGCGCCTCGGTCTGGGTCCGGCCATGAATGCCTTCGCCACCCCGACGAGCGCCACGCTGCCCGACCCGTCGTCGTCCGCCCCGTTCCAGATGCGGTCGTCGAGCGCCCCGTCCTTCACGCGCCCCACCGCGCCCTGGCGCCGCGGCCCGTCGGGCGTCTGCACGACCTCGCCCTCCGCGTAACCCACGTGGTCGTAGTGCGCACCAAAGGCGACGTAGGTGTCCTTCAGTTGCGGGTCCGATCCGTCAATCACCCCGACCACGTTGTGCGTGTACTGTGTCCGGATCACCTGGTAGTCGGCGTCGAGGTTGAAGGTGAGCCTCACGCCTTTGAGCGCGAACCCTGGCAAGGCCTCCTGCCTGGCGGCGATGTCTTTCAACTGCGCGTATTTCACCTGCGCTCCACTGAAGAGGAACTCCCAGAACGCATCGCCACCGTCCACCTTCACCGTGACGGCGGGCGGGATCGGGCTGTCGAGTCGCTGCACGGTCACGAAGTCCGGCCGCTCCCCGCCAGGTCCCGCCTGCGGCATCATCCCCGGCGGCGGGCCGGCTGGTGCTCGCCCGGCCGACGGCGCGGGTCTCGGGATCTCGGGTCCCAGGACAGCCACCGCCTGCGCGGTGTCGGTCGCATACCGATTCCTCCCGCTCAGGATGCGCCTCGCCTGCTGCGGGTCGGTGCCCTTCGGGCCGTTCGGCCCTAACCACACGACCGCTTTTCCCCTCAGGACCTTGCCCGCGTAGTCGTTGTGCTTGATGGAGGGCGCGTTCAGGCCGTAGCCGACCAGCTCGACCTGGTCCACGGTGAAGCTGCGCTTCCCGCCCACGTTCTTTGGAAACTCGATTCCCTCGCCGTCCTTGAAGGTGCGCGTCTGGCCGTTGACCTCGACGGTCACCGTCGAATGGGGCGTGCTCTTGATGCTCAAGACCTTCACGTGCTCGAAGTACGTGCCGTCGTCACCCGCAGGGCGGACGCCGATCTCCCGCAACTGCTCCGCGAGGTAGTCGGCCGCGATGCCGAGGCCTTCCGAGAAGTTGCCGCGCCCTTCGAGCTCGTCCGACGAAAGGTAGGTCAGCCACTTCTGCAGATCGGTCGTCTGGATTGCCGCCATGCCGCCCGCGGCGCCGGGCGGCCGAGCTGCGCCGGACGCGAGACCGATGGCAAGGGCGAAGATCAGCGCCACCGCGAGACGACGGGACATCATCACCTCTTCCTCCTGATTGGGGGCGCAGGAATCGTCGTACAGCTGCTGCTGCGCAAAGAAACCCAACTATACGCCCTTCAACGCCTCTTTCGCGAGGAGGCTTGCCTCGAACAGGACGACCGTGAGCATACGCTGGACGGAATCCCGCTTACATCGGGCGAAAGACTGGACCAGTTTCTCGGCCAGCACCGGCAGGGCGACAAGGTGACGGCCACCTTCGTCCACCGCGGCCGCCCTGTCACGGCGGCGGTGGTTCTCGAACAGGACCCGCGGCTCGAGATCGTCACGCTCGAGGCGGCCGGCGGCCGCCCGACCGACGCGCAACGGGCTGTCCGGGATGCTTGGCTGACGAGCCGGCAATAGGGTTGGTGACGAGATAGGGTTCCAGGCGGGACTGGAACGGCCTTTGAAGACGAAGGGGTCGGCCCGCGTGGACCTTTCCGCGCAGGCCGAGGAGGCCGACGTGCGATTCGTTCGTGATGCCGCCCTCACGCTTACCCGAAAGCACCCGACATGCGCCGGGCGCCTACGCAGGAGCTGACCGACGACGAGCTGTTCCACATCATCCAGAACGGCATCCGCTTCACTGGAATGCCCGGGTGGGCCGGCGAGCACACGCCCGAAGAGACGTGGCAACTGGTCTCATTCATCCGCCACCTGCCGAGACTCACGCCCGAGGAGCTGGATCAGCTCGAGAAACCAGCGGGCCCGAAGCAAGAGGGCGAAGGGCACGAGCACCAGGGCGGCGACGAGGCCCGCTGACCTCGTTGCCCAGTTGGCCGCGACGGCCAGGGCGCGGCTCGCTATGCCAACCATGCGAGCAGCGCGATCACGCCGCACGAAAAACGCGCCGCAGGCGCAGGCACGCGCTGAGGCGGTGCGACTCCCCGGCACCCGGACAGGCCGAATCGCTCAGCGATCCTCCCTGGCCGAAGGCGCATTTTTCCGCGCTGTCGAGCGGTTGGCGTAGCGAGGTGCGCCCGGCAACTATCGCAAATTGGCCATACCCGTCAACGCGCCGCGGTCTGGGCCATCTCGTAGACGACCACCTTGAACGAGGCCGGCACCACGCGCGGCCGTTGCGGCTTGCCCTCGGTGGTGGGAGGCTGGTTCTCGAACTGCGCGGTGGCTATGTAGATGCGGTGCGTCTTCGGATCGAGCGTCATCGTCCTGGAGCGCGGCGGCGTCGCCAGCGTCTGGACGATGGAGAGCTTGCCCGAGTTGTCGACGCGCGCGACCGTCAGCGTCGCGTCGCTGCTCGACGCGAACGCCAGGCCGGTGCCCGGATCGAACGCGTTGGCGTCGACGCCCGGACCAATCGGCACGCTGCCAAGCACCTTCCCGTTCGTGCTGTCCATCATCAGCATCAGCTTGTTGCTGCACCCGATGAACAGCCGGTGATGGGCGACGTCGATGGCGAGGCCGCTCGCTTCTTCGCCCGGCGCGATCGGCCACGTGTCGACGACCTTGTGGGTGGCGGTGTCGATCGCGACCAGCGAACTGGTGTCCTCGATGTTGTTGTAGATCCGGCCCGCCTTGACGTCGACCACCGCGAACTCGGGCTTCCCAGGCAGCGGAATGGTGGCCCGCACCTCGCCGGACTTTGCGTCGAAGACCGTGGCCGACTTCCCGCGCCCGTTGAACGTGTAGACCTCCTGGTGCCCCGGCTCGTAGAGGATGGCGTCGGGGTTCTCTCCCGTGTCGACCTTCGAGATGGTCTTCAGCGTCTTCAGGTCGACGATGCTCGCCTTGGACTCCTGGCCATTGCTCGTGAAGGCGTGGCCGAGTCCGGGCGCGACGGCGATCCCATGCACGCCGGGGGTATCGGCGATCTCGCCGACGACGGTGTTGCTGTCGATGTCGATCACGACGACCTTCGTCGCGTGCGACACATACAGCCGTCGATTGACGCCGTCCACGGACAGGTAGTCCCATCCGCCTTCGCCGGCGATCGGAATCTCCTTGAGCAGGCGATACGGTCCGGTTTCGAGCGCAGCCGGCGCGGGCGCCTGCCACGCCACGAGACCGAGGACCACGAGCGCGACGCCGACCGCGAGCCGAGACTTCCACTTCATCTGCTGCCTCCTGTCACGCTTTCCGCCAGGGCGTCCTGTAGTGTGTCAGGCTGACAGGTCTCCGCGCAAGGCAGGAGAGGCGCTCCGCTCCGATGGGCCGTGGCCGGTGTCGCGCTCATTCCCCTCGCGTGTCGAAGCCGTACCCGACGATCAGGCGGGTCGCTTCGGTGCCGTAGCCTTTGCCCCATTCCCCCTTGTCCCCAATGAAGATCCGGAACTGCGAGTGCCGGCTCTGGAAGTCGATCGGGTGCAGGCCGGTCGCGCCGATCACCTTCCCGGTCGCCTTCGCCATGATGGCGAGCACCACAGAGTGCTCGTTGTTGGTGGCCTCGTCGATGAACGTCTCTTCGGCCTGCAGGTTCATCGGCCGGTGCAGCAGCAGCGTGCGCGTGACGTCCGGGTCGTTGACCCACGCTTTGAACTGCGGCGCGTCGCTGCGCTCGATCGGCCGAAGGCCTACCTTGCTGCCGGTCAGAAACGCGTGCGTCATGGTCATCTCCTCGTCGGTGGCCCGCGACGGCCGGCTGCGCCAGCCGCCGGATACGGCAGGCGCGCGCCGCGAGCCTGGGCGAATCTCCCGTCAGTCGGT
>Ga0315280_10009675_pt1 | contig 12273 bp, 10 predicted proteins | sample YL17G06_40_MG_FD_203697 | JGI IMG/M metagenome (GOLD analysis project Ga0315280, IMG submission 203697) | Sediment microbial communities from Yellowstone Lake, YNP, Wyoming, USA - YL17G06_40 | ecosystem: Environmental > Aquatic > Freshwater > Lake > Sediment | place: USA: Wyoming | collected... | reverse complement strand
AGCGCGAAGGGTCAGAGATCGCGAGACAAGTGGTCCTTGCCTTGCTGGAAAGGCGCATCAAGGTCTTCTTTGTGACCCATTTATATGAGTTCGCGCACGGCCTCATTGATAGGGCGATGACGGACGCCGCATTCCTGCGCGCGGAAAGACTGGCCGACGGAACGCGCACATTCAAGCTCGTCGAGGGCGAACCATTGGAAACAAGTTATGGCGAAGATTTGTACGGGCAGGTTTTTGCAGTCGGAACAGAGGACGGCCGCTCGACGACTATTCCGGGAAGGAGATAGGAGCGAGGAGTCTCTTCTTATAGGCCAGCGTCTCATCCTGACCGGGCACTGAAAATGAGGATGCTGCTATCGACCCATTCGGGGCCTGATGTCAAGCCAGCGTCAATGGAAGGAAAAGGTGACGGCGAAGGAGGGCGAGCCGTGTGCGACGCCGGCCGTGGGCGTCAGATGGTAGCGGCTGCGGTGGTTGCGCACGACCAGGCGGCCGATGACGCAGCCGAGGACGCTGCTCACCAGCGAGTCCGAGAGCCAGTGCTTGTTCTCGGTCACCCGCGACAGCGCTACGCCCGTGGCCACGGAGTAGGCAAGGATCGGCACCCAGACGGTCTTCCGATATTGCATGGCCACGACCGTGGCCAGGCTGAAAGCCGTGGCCGAATGTCCCCCGGGGAAAGAATCGTATCTCCCATTCTGCCCCGATTCGAACCTTTTGAAAAATCCGACCGGCCCGGACCAGTGATCGACCCCATCGGCCCAGAACGGACGCTGCCGCCCGAATAACCCCTTCAGGAAGACGACCAGGATCCCGCTCTGCAGCATCGCGCTTGAGGCCAGGACGCCGGTTTCGGTCGATTTCTTGTCGCCGGCGATCAGGCCGACGCCCAGGAACAACGCCGCCGCCCCCCAGGCCCCGTAGGCCCCCATCTGGGTGATGACCGGGCTGACCGCTTGGACCCAGTTATGAGTGTCCCGGTAATCCATAAACCCCCGGTGGATCGCCTCGTCGTTCACGATCAGGACTCCGGTGAGGGCGGCTAAGCCCGCGATGGGCAGGATGTCTCGGGTCCGGATATGGACCGGGTAACTCCAGATCTGCCCGGCGTCTTTCAGGAAATCGCGGGAAATGGATCTGAGCGAGAATTCCCTGCCCGCCGGCGGGGCGGACGGGGGAGGAGGATCGGTCGCCCGGAGAGTCATTGGGAGCAGAGTTGGTATAACGGCCGGGGCGAGAGTGGGTTGAGCCGAGCGGTCCCCGCAAATCGAAAGCGAGAATGGCCACGACTGGCCGATTTCTGGCCCCCGTGAAGCTTGATCCCTCGCGACGAGCTGGAACGGGAGGGCGGCCAGCAGCAGAAGGGCTACGGCACAAGTTTTGCTCTTCATCTTCTCTAACTCTCCCTTCTCAGAAGAATCATCGCCCCCTGTCAGCATAGTATTTCCAGACCAGGTTTTCCAGGTTTTTCACTGACTTGAGGCCGGACAGGTCGGTCTGGTCGAGCGTCAGCGGAGTAATAGAGATATAGCCGTTTCTCACGGCCCAAGTATCCGTGCCCTCTGGGCCTGCATCAAGAACCTTGTAGGACGGCCAGTAATAATCTTGCCCGTCCCGAGATTCCTTCTTTTCAAAATATTCCAAGGTCGACCGGACATCTTGGCGTGTGACAAGGATCCCCTTGATGCGATCCCTGGGCAACGCGGGGACGTTCACATTGAGGAACATCTCCTTCTCAAAGCCCCTCCGGGCGAGCTCCTCGACGAGGGCAGCAATAAAGTCGGCGGCCACGCGGTAATCCATATCTGGTCCCTTCTGGAGATTAACGGCAATCGCCGGGATCCGCAGAAAGGCCGCCTCCCTGGCCGCGGCGAACGTGGCTGAATAGTAGGTTACGAGGCCGAGGTTTTCTCCCCTGTTTATCCCGGAAATGACGATGTCCGGCTTTTCAGGAAGAAGGGATTCCAGAGCCAGGCGGACGGAGGAAGCCGGAGTGCCATCGATTCCAAACCACCTGGCCCCCTTCTGCTCGATAAGCCTGACGGCGAGGAGCTTTTGTGTCGTCATGCCGTGGCTGACCCCGGTCTGTTCTTGGACGGGGGCGGCGATCGTAAGCGTCCCGACCTTCTCGAGGGCGTCGAATAGGGCAATGAGCCCAGGCGCCCCAATCCCGTCGTCGTTCGAAAGCAGGATTTTCGGAGGAACAGGCTTGACACCAGCGCAGTGGACGGCGGCCGCAAATATCATAGCTAGCGAGACAATGCTCACGGTCAATAATAGGTGTTTCCACTTTCGCGCCTCTCGTATCCGCCACTGATACGGCATCCTCATGGGGATCTCCTTATTAATCACTGAAATATAGAGACGGACAGGCTCTCCCGATATCAAAGCGGAAATGACGCTCATTTCATGAACAGCCAGATTAAGAGCGGCGGAACGGTCAGAAAGAAGACGAGAGCCACTAGTGCTGCTCTAAGGGATATCCTCAGCACCCTCCTTTTATCAACAAGGTGCTTTGAGTATTCCGCATAGGTGATGATGAAGGCAATAGCTGCGGCAAAAGGGGAAAAGATGAGTGCGATGAAAAAGATTAGCTTGATCACAGCACATCACATAGCCGAGAAACTATCAAACGGTTTCTCCATTCGTTTCCACGAGATCCTCATCATGTTTGGGGCTGAACCATCTCTGGGCGATAAATGTCGGGATGACGGCGCTGGCGATGACAACTCCGATGAGGACCGAGTATTGAACCTGGGTGATATAGCCGGAATTCAGCCCGAAGAGGCTCGAGATCGTGCCGAAGGTCAAGCCCGTGCTCATGAGCAGGGTGGTGTAGACCGTCCCCTTGGAAATATACTTTTTCGCTAGGAAGAACACGCCAAGGAACTTCAGGAGGACCTTCAGGCCGAAGAGGATGGCGAAGAGCCCTAAGGCCGATAAGATCAGGGCGAACGAGATCTTCATCCCGCCCACGATGAAGAACAACGGCGTGATGAATGCATATGACACCGTCCTGAGGCGATGCTTGACGACATGGGATCTTGACGATTCCTTGAAGTGAGGCGACATTATCAGGCCCAATAAGAATGCCGGGAGAACTGCATGCCCCTCTCCCAAGTTGGCGAAATACATGAACGCCAGCAGCAGGAGGAAGACATATTTGATCTCCGGTTCGATGACCTTATTTTGGAGCAACGGATTAGCGAAAATGCGATGAGAGAGCTTGTCGGCGAAGTAGATGATGTTCAGGGACACAGAGATAAAGATCAGCGTGTAGAGCGTCGGCTTGACGAAGAGGATGCTCAGGGCCAGCGCCGTTCCCATGTCCGTTACGAACGTCGAAGCCATAATCAATTTCCCGATCTCGGTCTTGGCCAGCCCGGTTTCGACGAGCACCGAGTAGACGACTGCCAGCGAGGTCGTGGAAAGGGCGGTGCCGGCGATCAAGGCGGCCTTCGGGCTCCAGCCGGCCACGTAACAGGTGTAAAGGAAGATGCCGAGAAACGGCAGCGCGAAGGAAAGAATTCCGATAAGGAAACTCTCCTTGGATTTTTCCCTCAGCAGCCGCGTGTCAATTTCCGCCCCCGCGAGGAACGTGAGCAGAATCCCGCCGAAACCGGCGATATAGGTCATCCACGTCTCGGGCTGAAGGCCGGCATTCCCGGCGATGGCACCGACAAGGACCTCGATGATGGCGACGGATAAGCCCAGTTTGAGGGATATCAGGCTGGCTAGGAAAACCAATCCCCCGACGATCAGAGGTACAAGATCCGCCTTCATGAGAAAACTCCTACCTTAATTATTCCGTAGGAGTCATCAGCTTACAGGGAAGCGGTTGGGGTGAACTCCATCACCGCAGAACGCCCCTATTTTTTACAGGATTCGCCGTCCGGCGTCAAGGCCTGGCGGTCATAGTCCCTTTGGAGATCAGCGGACGAAGGCCTTGCGTCCGGCATAGGCGGCGTTGGACCCGAGATTCTCCTCGATGCGCATGAGTTGGTTATATTTCTCGACTCGTTCGCCCCTGCAGGGCGCCCCTGTTTTCAGATGGCCCGTGCCCATCGCCACAGTCAGGTCAGCGATGAAACTGTCGACCGTCTCTCCGCTCCGGTGAGACACCATAGCTCCCCAGCCGGCCTTGCGGGCCAACTCGACGGCCGCAAGTGTCTCTGTGAGTGTCCCTATCTGATTCAGCTTGATCAAGACAGCGTTGGCCGTGTTCTCGGCTATGCCTTTCGCGATGCGCTTGACATTCGTTACGAAGATGTCGTCCCCGACGAGCTCGATCTTCCCGCCAAGCGTCCCGTTCAAGAGTTTCCAGCCCTCCCAATCGTCCTCGGCGAGCCCGTCTTCAAGAACGAGGATCGGGTACCTAAGGACCCAGTCCTCATACATCCGGACCATTTCGTCCGCTTTGACCTTTTTATCTTCGGTCCTCAGGTGGTAGAAGCCGTCCTCGTAGATGCTGCTAACGGCCCCGTCGACGGCAAGGGCGATCTGCTCCCCGGGCTTGTATCCGGCCTTCTCGATAGCCTTCAGGATGGTCTCGACAGCGTCGGAATTCTTCTTAAAGGCGGGGGCGAAACCGCCCTCGTCGCCGACGCCCGTCGAATAGCCGCGTGTCTTCAGAACGCCCTTCAGGGCGTGGTACGTCTCGGCCCCCCAGCGAAGGGCTTCCCTGAAATTCGGCGCCCCGACCGGGGCGATCATGAATTCCTGGAGATCAGTGCTCTGCCAGTTGGCGTGGACGCCGCCGTTGAGGATATTGAACATCGGCACGGGCAGGAGGTTGGCCGTCGGGCCGCCGAGGTATCGGTAGAGCGGCAGCTTCGAAGAGGCGGCTGCGGCCCGGGCCACGGCCAGGCTTACACCCAGGATGGCGTTGGCGCCGAGCTTGCTCTTGTTCTCTGTCCCGTCTAAGGTCAGCATGGCCCGGTCAACGCCGGCTTGGTCGAGGGCATCGAGGCCGTGGACGGCCTCGGCGATGTCGACATTGACATGCTCGACCGCCTTGAGCGCGCCCTTGCCCTGGTAGCGGGTCTTGTCACCGTCCCTGAGCTCAAGGGCCTCGTAAACGCCTGTGGAGGCCCCGGAGGGCACGGCTGCCCTGCCCCATGAGCCGTCGCCAAGTGTGACCTCGACTTCGACCGTCGGGTTGCCGCGCGAATCCAGGATTTCACGTGCATGAACGGTCTTGATTCGTGTTGACATTCTATAGCTCCTGTCCGTCTCTTGAATCTGGGCGAATTATACCAATATTTCTTTGCCTTTTCCTTAACACTCTTGAACTGCGTGATAAGGGCCACAGCACAAGAATCTTTGTCCCCCATCGTGGGTTCCGTAACACGATGCGTTGCTATCTGGGATTGACCGGTCTTTAGGTAACGCCTAAGATTGAGGACAGAAGCTAACCGATGAACGCTGCCGAGAAGGACGAGATCGAAGGAAATATCGACGAGGTTATCTTCTATAATCCCGAGAACGGCTATACCGTCTGCCGCTTCGCCGTCGGGAAGGACGACATCCTGACCGTCGTCGGCTCATTCCCTCCCCTGTCACCGGGGGTAAGGCTGAAGATCAAGGGCCAGTGGGAATTCGACGCCCGCTTTGGCCAGCAGTTCAAGGCCGATCATTTCACACTAACCCTGCCGGCCACGACCTCAGGGATTAAGAAGTTCCTCGCTTCCGGTCTCATTCGGGGGATCGGCCCGGTCCTAGCCGGGCGGATTGTGGCCCGGTTCGCCGCCGCGACGATCGACATCCTGACCAAGGATCCGGAGCGGCTCAAGGAAGTCAGTGGCGTGGGGGAGGTCAAGCTCCGCGAGATCAAGAAGTCCTGGACCGAACACCAGAACATACGCGATCTCATCATCTTCCTCCAGGAGCATAACGTCTCGACAAACCTGGCGACCAAGATCTACCGCCAATACGGGGACCAGTCGTTCAACATTCTCAGGACGAACCCCTACCAACTGTGTTTCGATATCCGGGGAGTTGGTTTCAAAACGGCCGACCAGATCGCGCTCAAGCTTGGCGTGGACCCGCGATCGATCGAGCGGGTCAAGGCCTATGTCCTCTATCTCCTCGAAAAGGACAACGATCAGGGCCACATCTTCTCCTACGTCTCCGAAATCAGGGCGAAGTGCGCCGAGGATTTGGCAGTCGAAGCCGCCTGGACCGATCGTGCCTTGGAAGAGCTACTTAAGGCAAATAAAGCCGTCCGTGAGGAACTCGGGGCCGACGCCGCCATCTATCTTCCTTTTTTTTACCAAGCCCAGGAAGAGGTCACCCAAGCCATCCATAAGCTCGCGGGCTTCCCCTGCCGCCCACCAGATCTCGACCTGAACCTAGCGATCGCGGCCACGGAAAAGGACGTTGGCTTTGCCTTTTCGGACCTTCAGAAGCGGGCCATCTGTCAGACGTTCGAAAAAAAGATCCTTGTCATCACCGGCGGCCCAGGCACCGGGAAGACAACGATCATTCGGGCCATCGTCGACATCTTCCAGAAGTGGGGCCGAGAGCTCCTCCTGGCGGCGCCCACGGGGCGGGCCGCCAAGCGGCTGACCGAAACGACGGGCCGGGAAGCCAAGACAATCCACCGCGTCCTTGAGTTCCAGCCCAGCAATGGGACGTTCAAGAGAAATGCGCGGAACCCACTCCGCGGCGAGGCCCTCATCATCGACGAGATGTCGATGGTCGACCTGCCCCTCATGTATCATCTTATGAAGGCCGTACCTGCCTCGATGCGGCTCGTCCTCGTCGGCGATAAGGATCAGCTGCCTTCGGTCGGCCCAGGAACCGTTCTCCAGGATCTCATCGATTCAGGGACCGTCGATGTCGTCCGGCTCGACCAGATCTTCCGGCAGGGCAAGGAGAGTTACATCGTCCTCAACGCCCACCGGGTGAACGAGGGCCTGTCTCTTATCTACCCACCACGGGAGGACAAGACCGCCGATTTCTTCTTCGTCCACCGGGAGGATGAGGAGAAGGCCTTCGAGATGATCATTAAACTCTGCACCTGGAGCGTTCCGCGGCGGCTTGGGCTGAGCCCGCTCTCGACGCAAATCCAGGTCATCAGCCCCATGTACAAGGGCCTAGTGGGGGTTGACAACCTGAACCGGGAGCTCCAGAAGCGGCTCAATCCGCAGGGTGAAGGACTCAAAATCGGGCTACGGGATTACCGGCCGCGCGACAAGGTCATGCAGCTTCGCAACGATTACGAAAAGGACGTCTTCAACGGCGACATCGGGACGATCCGGCACGCGGATAAAGCGAAGTCCAGGCTCTTCATCGACTACGATGGCCGGACCGTGAGCTACGAGAAAGATGAGCTGGACGACATCACCCTCGCTTACGCAGTCTCCGTGCACAAAGCCCAGGGCGGAGAATACCTGGCTGTTATTATGCCTCTGCTGACACAGCACTTCATCATGCTGCAGCGAAATCTCTTTTATACTGCGCTGACGCGGGCTAGGAAGCTGAGCGTCATCGTCGGCTCCTTCAAGGCCCTTGCGATCGCCATCAAGAACGACAAGCCCATCAAGCGGAATAGCCTGGTCAAGGAAAGGCTCGTGCGCCTCGGGGGGCGAGGAACGAGCTGATACTGCACGTCCGGGCGGTTTAACAGCCCGGAGGATTGAATGTAGGGGGGTCTTCGCATCCGTTATCGGAGCGCTCGTTGAGGTGCCGGTGATGATCGGCTTGGTCAACGTGGCGCTTTATTTCAAGCGCAGGTATTTTCGGACGCCCGAAACGATGGCGGTCGGTGAATGAGGGAGAGGCCCGCGCGGCCTTGGCCTTTATCATGTCTTAACAATCTCCCTCTATCATGATGAGGGATGAAAAGCCCGCCGGGCGGTCCAACTCCTCGGCGGAGCCGGGGCCGCGGAAGGAGAGAGAGATGGAAACGAGCATGAATAAGATCCGCGTCTTGTTTGTCTGCGTCCACAACAACGCCCGCAGCCAGATGGCCGAAGCGTTCCTCAACACCTTGGCTGGGGACAAGTTCTCCGCCTCGAGCGCCGGGCTCGAGCCTGGCACGCTTAACCCGCTGGCCGTCGAGGTCATGAAGGAAGTGAGAATCGACATTTCGAAAAACATTACGAAGAGCGTGTTCGGCCTTTACAAAACCGGCGCTTTTTTCGCCTACATCATCGCGGTTTGTGATGCCGAAGCCGCCCAGCGCTGTCCGACATTCCCGGGGATCACACGGACACTCGTCTGGAGTTTTCCGGACCCTGCCTCGTTCACCGGGTCATGGAAAGAGCGGTTGGCCAGGACCCGGCAAGTTCGCGATGCCATCCGGGCAAAGGTTGAGGAGTTCATCAAGGCCGCCGCGGCGGGAACGCTCGCGGCACTCGATTTTTCCCTGAAAACCGACATGGACGAATAGGAAGATTTTCGCTCTGGCCCGCCGGGTCAACGTGGTGCCGTATTTTAAGAGTGACCTGCTCTCCCCACCATACAGACCCCGAGTAGTTCCTGCGCCGGACCCCCAAAGGAGGGCCTTCCGCGGCCAAGAAGGCATATTCCAGAAGTCCATCCGTGACTTTAAAACTCTCCCTGAAGCCCTCCGGGTCCTGGACCGTTCCGAGATTTTTTTCATATTCTACCCGGATCGATTTGGGTGGGCAGGGGTAGGAAGATGTTTTATTGGGAGGGCGGACCAGGGCAGTTTCCGGTGGCTGGGCGCCCTTTATTGAAAATTATGGTGGATATTTTTAGAGATCACGATTGACCTGTCCGCGCATGATCGGGACATTAGTCCCATACCCCCGGCTCCGACACAGCGGTTGCGTCACGGCCACGTCATACCAATTCGGTCTGAGCACCTTTCGTGTAGGCTTTCGTGTTGGTGGCTGAAAAAGGCCTTTTTTAGCGTATTTTGGCTCCATTGACGGGCGCAGAGGGGCAGGGGAGGGGCAATATAAACGATGGTTAAGTTGCTGATTTAAGGGGAGTGGCGGGAAGGTGTGGGAGTCGAACCCACCCGGGACGTTTATAGCCCCATACCGGATTTGAAGTCCGGAGGATCCACCGGAACCCTGACCCTCCCGTGGGCTGGATGATGTTAATCGCTCACGGAACCGGTGTCAAGAAGGCCTCTTCGATTGGGAGAAAGCGGGTTGCTCTCAGGCCTTCCGCTGGTGGATGCCCATGGTGCGCGTGACAGCCGTTTTCATTGACCCCCAAGAACCCCTGTGCTAATTTGCGTTTATGGTTCACCAACGAAGAGCACGTGTGCCGGATACCCTCAGGGCATCGGTCTCCATCCTTGCCATATTTGCACTAGCCAGGCTATCAGCCTACGGTGCCGCGTTAGATAGCCAACAGACGGCTCAGAATCGTCAGACGATACACATCATCATTCCGAATATCGATGATGACGACGGCGACGGACTCCCCGACTTTATGGCTCATGCCCATAATGGAGCTATAGACGATGAATTGTTGCGGGTGCATATCAACCCTGATGCCGTCCTTCCCGAGGGCGCGGTGCTGAGGGGTGAAGTGCCAAGGGCCTGGGAGCGCTTCATAAGGATCCTCAGGCTTGATCCTTCGGACAACATTTACCGGCCCATCCCACATCCGTTGAGACTGAACTCTGAGGATGCCGGGCGAAACGGCGTCGAGCTAGCTATCGAAGCGAGCGCCTTCGCCGGAGCAGGTCGCTCCCGGCAATTCGAGATAGGCTTTTGCTTTGAAACGAAGAATGGGGTCCTAATCTCCAGGAAGGTCGTCACCTGCTTGGTGGCGCCGTTCATTATGTCCAGCTGCCTCGATCCGGTCGACGCCCTCCACGTGGTCCGCACGAAGCTGACGGAGCGTTTTGTGGACGACCTGCGACCGCTTGTCGAGGCGGCGGGCGCGCGGCTTCTAGCCTTTGAAAATGCCGCTATTCCCGAGCACGACATGTGGATTCAGGACGCTACGGAAATCGGTTTTGCGGCCGACGGCGAGAGGATGATGCACGTCGCCCTCCATGGCAACCGGGGCATGAAGCTCGACGACCTTTTTGCTAAGTCTTTCCTGGGCAAGGATTCCGGAGTAGTCCATCCGGGGAACTTCAGAGGCAAGTCTGCGGAATGGATCGATTGGTTCGGGAATCTCGAAGTGAGCCCTCCGCTAAAGGCCCGGAATCGGAGCTACCCCCATGGCCGTATCTATGCAGGCACCCAAGGCGTCCGGGCCATGCATCCTGAGGTCGTCAGCTTCCTCGAAGCGCAGGGAGTGCAGGCTCCCGTCCTGTGGCTCGACACATCCTGGCTTGTCATCGGCCACGTTGACGAAACGGTGTCCTGGGTCCCGTCCGACATCGGGAACGCTTTTCGCATGCTCTTGCCTTCGCCCCGCCTGGCCCTTGAGATACTCCGGAAGGCAGAGAAAGCCGCCCCGGGATGCATTCTGAATCGAGGGACCAGGCGCCACGACAGCGAGAAGGAGGAGTTTTGTGATGCCCCGGTCGCGGCGGTCCTCAACGATCGCACTCTCATGGCGGACCAGGGAATCGTGCAGAAGAAGATCGACGGCGTTCGCCGGACACTGCAGGCCGAACTCGGGATCGCCGATGCGGATATCATCGAGATACCCGTCCTGTTCAATTCATGGCCGGGGAGATTTGCGAGACGCTACGGCGCCTTGACCACGAACATGGTGAACTCGCTCCTGGTTGGCAAAACGCTGATCGTCCCCGACCCTCATGGTCCGCTGGTCGAGGGCACGGACGTGCTTCTGCAGGCCGTCAAGGACAGGCTGGAGCCGCTTGGCTGCAAGGTCGTGGCCATCGACGATTTTTATCCCTACCATCGCTATGGGGGAGAAGTCCACTGCGGCACCAACGCCACCCGCCATCCGTCCGTGTCCCGATAGCAGGACTTCGGCAGAGTTCGCGTTCCTTCTTCAGAGGCGTCCTGCTGATCGAGCTGGGAAGTCTATGCCTCAAGCGCGGGGCCTAAGGCTCCCCTCCGCGCCTCGCATCTCCTGTCAGGCCATGTTGATTCTAATAGGTTGCGGCGGCCGGCCTACGAGTTTGTCAATCTTCCCGGTATTCAGAAATACGCGCCTTTTCCCTCTTTTGTATTCAACCTTAACTGCAATTGACAGTCGCTCTCTTTCGTTGTTCTTAAGTGCCCTTTTTGCTCCCCGGATCAACCGTTGACGGAAAGCAAGGTCCTTTAGCGTGTATTCCGCACACTTGTAGCAATTCACATTATATAAATTGCCTTTTTCCCACCCTTCGGCCTTTTGACCGCAAATAAAACAGGTTTTTTCGCGCAATATTCTGACCCTCCCTTTATGCCCCTCAGTATTCCCATTCTGCTGCCCGAGGGTCAAGGCCTATGGTTCCCCTTAGTGCCTCATGATATACGACTTAGCCAGCGTCGGAACGTCTTGCGGAAATGTTCGACGATCTCTTTCTCACCGATGTCTTCTATGTCGTACTTGGCGTTGATGTTTCGAAACTGAACGGGGCTTTTCGTATTGTTAACACGATATGAGCAATCAAGATCTATGTGACCCTCAGGCCAGTTCGGAATTGGCGTGGGCCTTATCATACAGCCTATCGTATATTCGAACCTGTTTCCTTCTTTAGAAAAACTGAGCGTCAGCGCCTGATCGGTCTGCTCAGACAGTGACGCCTGATACCCTTTCTGCCTGAGGTCGTTAGCCACGGAATCAAAAACCGGCGCCAGAGAATTGCTGATCCAATGCGACCCTCGTTCAGAAGGGTCCATCTCACCCTTCCTTTCTGACTTCTTCCTGAGCATACTCCTGACCATGCCCCCTTTCAATCCTTCTTCGCCGCCTCTCCGCGCCTCTGCTAGCCGTTCTGGAGCCGAGCTGGGGGTCAGTACCGACTAACCCTGGTTTTGGGGGGATAAAAAAATGCCCCGCCTGGCCAGCGGGGCTTGGCGTCCGTCGGACCCGGTCAGCCTAGTCCTCTTTCTGCTCCGGCCTGGGATGGACGCAGCGGCGGTCGAGCGTCACGGGGTGCTTCGCGGCGAATTAACTAAACAGGACTAGAAAACCGGATTGACAAGCCTCTGGTCCCCTCCTAGATTGAGATAGAAGGGAGATCGATATGGCCCCAGACAAGAAAGTATGCCCGTTTATGTGCAGAATCGCTGTAAAGGTGTCTTGTATCAGACAGGAATGCCAGTGGTGGTTCAAAGAGGATTCACCTACCGGCAAGGAGGATTGTGTTATCCAAGCGATCAGGATGTATCTCTACCTGTCAGCCACGAAGCCAAGGTAAGGGGTGTCATGGCG
>Ga0315280_10009674_pt1 | contig 12273 bp, 16 predicted proteins | sample YL17G06_40_MG_FD_203697 | JGI IMG/M metagenome (GOLD analysis project Ga0315280, IMG submission 203697) | Sediment microbial communities from Yellowstone Lake, YNP, Wyoming, USA - YL17G06_40 | ecosystem: Environmental > Aquatic > Freshwater > Lake > Sediment | place: USA: Wyoming | collected... | reverse complement strand
TCGCCCTTACATTATGATGCCCTACTTTGCGGCACTGCTCCTCGTCGTGACCACATCGATGATGCTGGGTTTTACTACGGGTACTATAGGGGTTGCTGGCGCTGCGCCTCCACCAAACATGGACTGGATTAGACAGATTTTCATGACGTCAACCATTTTCTACAGCTATATGGTAGGCATCGTGGCTGGAAAAATCAGCGAGGAGTCCATAGCAGCAGGGTTCAAGCATGCGGCAATTCTAGTCATAATCTCAATCGTAGCAGCAGAACTATTGCCCATGTTCGTCAAATTCTAATTGAGGAGAAAACGGAAATGACCACAGGAAGCTTGCTTTGGAACTTGAACAAAAGAGTCCTGAGCCCGAAATCTGTGGACAAGTGTCTTCATGGTTATGCTTCTGCCGATCGACTCACGATAAGATTGGTTAGTTAGGTCGGAAAAGTATGAGACGCATGTCCATATTCGCTTGTTCCTTATTCCTTCTGGGCTTTATGCTAGGTATAGGAAGCTTGGCGAAAGTTTCAGCTTTAGCATCTTCAAATGATATGCCAGTGACTTTTTACCTTCACTATTCTAGTGCACCAGTGTATGTTGGAGGAACAATGTCTCATTATGTGATGAATACGACCACGTTCTTTCAGGCCACGAACAACTCTGTTCTCAAGGAGGTAGGGCAGCCAAAATTAGAGGTGGACTTCTACGGTTATCCCGGGCTTGCAGGTCCCGTCACTTTTGACGGTACATGGCAGATTATTATTTGGGCAAACGCGTCGGCACTTAAGCCGGCCGGTTGGAACTTAGAATTCTGGGAAGTTACCCATGGTGGCTCTGTCATCTGGGATTCCAACGGAGTGTCGCCAATCGTGGTGGGAGGGCCTGGCACTAACAATGGTTACTTGGATGTACCGATTTACGCTTATAATCTGTCGGCTCCAGGCCTAGTCCATACGTTCAGCCCCCAAAACACCGTGCGCGTCGCAGTCTCGATAAATCCTGGGGCAACGGTTTCGGCTCAGATTTGGTATGATTCGCCATCTTTTCCCAGCCTCGCCATCTTTCCGTGCGTTGATCATATAGGCGTCGTTTCCGTTGAGACTTATCTTGCAGATAATACTCAAACGTCCACCTTTGAACCGAGTTACACTGAAAGGCTCGTCAGAGTGAAGTCGAATGTGACAGATCCTTTCGGAGGCTATGACGTGTACGGAACAGACGTCACAGTATTCGATCCTTCAGGCAACACCGTTGTCGACAACGCAAGTATGACGGAGATAGCAGGTAGCCCTGAATCTTTCTCAACAGTCTTCGAATTCAATTACACATACACGACCAATGCCCCAACTGGTCAGTACAACATTACCGTAACTGCCACCGACAATAACGGGAATCAAGTATCTGCATATAGATCTTTCGTTATCGGCTTGTGGCAATCCTACCTGTTTTATGCAGAAGATTCGAAGGGAACATATCTGCCTAACGCTGACATAATCACCAGTCAATCTCAGTCTCAAAACACTGGTGTCACCAATTCCTCAGGTTATTGGGGACCAGTTTTGCTCCCAACGGGGGGTTTCAACGTCTCTCTAATTTGGGAGGGTGTGGTTGTAAATTCGACTTCAAACTTCTTGGTGCCTTTCACAAACGCCACCACATTGGTTGTCTTGAAGTGCCACGTCCATGATGTTGTAGTCACCGCCGTCGACTCGAAGGGCTCAACGCTCCCTGATACCCCGGTGAGCGTCACCTTCGCCAACGGCAGCAACACACTCTTGCCTTTTCATACTTCTGTCAACGGTGGTCTTTACTTAGAAAGAATTCCTGGGGGAAACTATTCTTTCCAACTGTATTGGCAAGGGATCTTGGTCAATTCCTCCTCAATACATATAGATTCAGATGAACAAATAACTCTCAGTTGTCAGGTGTATTACGCTTCGTTCAGAGTCGTTGACGACACAGGTGTTCCACTGACAGAAGCTTTCATCGTTGTCGCGCAGCCAAACGTGACGTCTTCATTACTCACGACGAATTCCTCAGGCTACTTTGATCTGAGTCAAATCCCAGTGGGCAGCTATGAAATCAAGGTATTATGGCAGAGCGTCAATGTGAAGACGGCAAGCGTCACCGTCAACTCGAATCTTTACACAGTTTTGACAGCTGCTGTATATCACATGAAGATAGATGTTGTTGACTCTGAAAACAGCGCCCTTTCCAACGCCATTGTCATGATGACGCCTCCGAATCCATACATTCTTCCACAGCTGATGACTGAGACGAATTCTTCGGGATTCTTGTCACTAGATCAGATACCTGGAGGACTTTATTCCCTTAAGGTCCTGTGGCAGGGCGTTGAGGTTAATTCAACTCAGATAAACGTGACTTCAAGCGGTTCCCTTACCATAATAACCCAAGTATACTATTTCTCTGTCAAAGTCGTCGACAATGGCGGAGGCGGTGCGCCTAATGCCCTAGTGATAGTCTACAACCAACCTTCAGGGACTCCGTACTCTGTAGTTGCGACTAATGAGTCAGGCGTAGCTTTGCTTAACCAGGTTCCTGTGGGAAACTACCTATTAAAAGTAGAGTTTTCGACATCCTACATGCTCGCACCTTTCCATACGTCAACGACTCAGTCAGTCACCATAAATTCGAACAGTGAAGCTACCGTCAAACTTTTAGACTACCCCCCACCGATCTATACTACGTTTCCATTCTTGATGTCCCTGCCGATAATCGCACTGTTGATTGTTATCATACTTCTTATCTTCAGAATGCGAAAATCGAAGAAAGCTTCCGCGCCAGCGACCCAAAAGACTGGTAGCTGAGCGTACACATGCTTCTTTCTCTATGCTTTAGGTAGCGTTCAAATACTTGAACGGGCTGTTCAAAAGCATTGTCTTTAATCTTACGATTTACACCATAGTTTTCAGGTGGTGTCACTTGAACGGAACAAGAAAAATCGTTCTATACGCGGTGGCAGGAGTTCTGATCTCTCTCATAATCGTCGCAGCAATGTTCGTGTCAGGAATACAATTCCCCGGAACCACTTCACCCGAATTAAAGGCTCAACTAGGAACTTTGATGATTCTGTTCACAGACGCTCCGGTGAACCTAACACATCTGAATGTGACAATCGACAGTTTCTCCATTCTCGGCGACACTGGCGAGACAAGTCTGCCTTTCACGGGCAACAGAAGTGAAGTTAGCTTTGACTTGCTAGCCCTGCAAAACGTAACAGAGGTTATCTCCACTTCATACGTACCCCCTGGAAACTACACGAAGATGAGGATGACCGTGAAGCAGGCCAACGCAACTTTCCAAGATGGTAGCTGGACGACACTCAGAGTCCCATCAGAAAAAATAGACATAATCGCCCACTTCGAAATCAAAAACACCAGCACGACAGTCATACTTATCGACATGCAAGCCGATTGGGTCGCAATCAGCCACAGCGGCAACCTCAGGCCAGTGTTCAAGGTCAAATCTGTCGTGACCAGTTAGAAAAGGGGGTCGTGGATAGAAATGTTGGAAACGATAACACCCCTTTTTAACCTGCTGTTGCCGCCACTGTGGATGTCTCTTGCAGCGTATGCAACTTGGTATTTCACATCAGCAAAGAAGTATGCTCCGCTGACCACAGCGGAAGCGAAGGCTCTCTGGGAAATACATGCCCAAAGAGAACAGTGCAAATCCAAGCGTTGGAAGATGATAAAGCGCGGAGATAAGATCGTAGGCATCGAATGTGGATGTGGACACAAACACGTTCAAAAGCGCCACATAGTCTAAACTTTTCTTTTTCTTTTTTTCCGTTTCATGGTTAGTTAAGGTTTTGTTCGCCATGTTCTGATTGTTTCAAGCCAGAATATCCCAACACCCAGCAACCCGAAAATCAGCGCAAAAATGCTGTAGAAATTGACTTCTCTGAACTGTGTAGCATAGAAGATCAAGAGAGTCGTGAACAAAGTCGCATACAAAACATCTCGCGGAATGATGAAGCCCCTTACCCTAGTGAACTGTCTCAGAATGTTCACGTCAACAGTTTTCACCAGATGATACTCGCCCGAAACTTTCTCAACCAAGCCCAATTCTACCAGCTTGTCCAAATGATAAACGGCCAAGGCCGGGCTTGAAAACCCAAGTTTCCTCTGAACCTCTCGTGGACCTATCGAGCTTCCTGAAGATTGAAGAAGAACCCAATAGACCCGTAAGGTGTTTCCCTTCAAGTTACTCTCAACATATTTCTTATCCATATTAAACCCTGGATTACGGTTGCCTTACCATTTTGTATTTACACACTCAAATATTATATGAACAACCAATACTGATTTCAGATAAGCTTACGACCACACAGGCCTCTGGACACTCGTTGAATATCCGCCATCAATCGCAGTGACGACGAAAGCTAGAATCACTCCTGATCACTTATCTCAAGTGTAGATTCCAAGTTCATACGTGTTAAATAGGAATCTGAGTGACTTTCTAGACAGTGCAAGGATGAAACGTTTGACGAGAAAAACGTTGAAATCTAGAAAAGCCATATCGCCAATACTTGCCACACTACTATTAATAGTCATAGCGGTGGCAGCCACAGTCGTCACATAGGCTTGGGTAATGACATACGTGAGCAGCGCAGGATAACAGGCAAGTGTAATGCTATACAAAGAAAACGTAAGATTCTACGGACCCCCCACAGATGCGGCTAAGAACAGGACAGACATAGCCGGAGGAAACTCAGGAAAGGCAAGCACACAAGTCCTAAGGAGATACATAGGAAACACCTCTGGAAACCTAATAGACCTAGCTACCTACTCGAACATCGGCACCGGAAAACCACTCAACGCAGAGTCAGCAACAAGAATAACCGTTACATGGCCAAACGCGTTGGCGAGCGCTTGGGAAGCGGGAAAAACTTACTGCTTCAAAATCATACCATCGATAGGACAACACTTAAAATTCCCAGAGCAAGCTCCTGCGCAATAAACAGCCATCCTAGCAATTTCTTTTAAAGCTCCTTGAGTTAAAACTTCCAAAACCTATTTTACAAAACAGCACATTAACAACTAAGTATCAAAAATTAAGAACATATCCAACAATCATCAATGATGCCTTAAATGCAAATCATACTGGACTCAGTAAGAACCGCATTAGCTCTATTCTTTCTATTCTATGCCTCTTGGAGTGACTATGAAATTCGAGAAGTGAGCAACAGAGTTTGAATCCTGACTTTCCGCTTTCCGTCCGTTAAGTATCTCAGTTTTCAGTTTCAAATCGTTTCGTGGGCATATGGTTAACATGACAGCTTGGTGAAATAGTTGGAAGTGGTTTGGCGGTTGGTTTTACACCTTTTCAATTGTTTTTAGGGTGTCGCGATAGATTTTGGCGCTTATGTAGAAGTTTACTTCGATTAGCGTCGCTAGCATTTGTTTGGCGTCTTCTTTTGTTATTAACTTTCTTTTGATTGAGGTTAAGATTATGTATATTGTCCCTCTTGGGGTAAGCCCGAGGTGTCGTGCCACCTCTCGGGCGTTTGATTGGTCGATGAGAACCACTTTTTCATTTTTCTGTTTGGTGAGGATTATGGCTTGTGCCTCGCCGATGTCTATTCCTGTCATCTGTGCGAGCGCTTCAGATTTTTTTGTGTTTTCTGTTGTTAAGGGGTTTGAGATGAGCCATCCATCATTTAATGCTTGCTCTATTACGTACGCGTCGGAATATCCCTTTGTTTTCCCGCGGTCAACCGTTTCAATCTTTACTTCTGGCGGAATCTGTACCTGAGTGAATATGTCCCTAAGAAGGTGAAGTTTACCCAGTCTTGCCAGATAGATGAGGGGTGTGGCGTTTGAAACTGGCAAGTAAGCCGTTTACTCCGTTAGGGCGGCTTCAATATCTTCTTCGAGATCCTTTGCTGCGTATTTGAATTGAATTCCTTGCTTCGCCGCCAGTTCCATCATTTCTCTGAGGGTAATGCCTCCCAACCTCGCCGCACGCCATAATGTTACTTTTCCCTCTCGGTAAAGTCTTAATGCCCTTTCCATCTTCCACTGCTCGATGGCTCTTGCCAAAAGTTTCCTGACCAGCGTTGCTCGGTCGGTTTGCTCTTCCTTTTCAATTTCTTTTAAGTCTCTTGCTATCTCCTCTGGTATGCGTGTGGAGATGATTTCGGTCATTAGTTTCACTGTTTACGTTTGTTGGTAAACGATACATATAAACGTTTACATCTTTTCGATCCATACACTCCATGAAAAGCATTTCTGAATTTCGTTTTCTATAATTTCTTCCAGCGTGTCTCTTAGGGGTGCACTCGTCAGAGAAGCCCAGCGAAAAATAATAGAAGCGATAACATTTGAAGGTGAGAATAGAATTGTTAACATGAGAGTCAGCCTTATATTTCGTGTTCGGTTAACATGGGCTTAATTAGGAGCACTTAATGATGCGGTACATTTACACACGGGCTGCCAACGAGAACATGGACGTGTGGGACGTGTCGCCGAGCTTGGTTCAAGACATTGTTGCTAAGGAGACTCGGCGAAGAAGGGGAAGGGAATACATGGTTGGCAGGGTTGTGGCTGGGAGACTTGTTACGGTGCGCTTCGCTGTTCTCGGCGAAACAGAAACGTTAATAATTAACATACACGTTACTACTAGTAAGAGGGCGATACGGCGACATCGCGCTGAAGGAGAATGAAAAACGTGGAAAAATGCTACTATGACGGAACTCCCCTAGAAAAGGGATTCGCTACTTTCAGGAGGGCAGGACGGGAAATGAGGCAGGAGTGCCTGAAGTGTCCAAAATGTGGAGAGGAATACTTCACAGAAGAGCAGACTCGAGAACTCCAAGAAAAACTTAATCAAGTTAGAGCGGAAGTCGCCTTAACTCAAGTCCCCGGTAATCTCCTTACGGTGCCGGGAAAGATCCTGAAAACTATATCCGAACGTGGCGAAATGCCTGTCTCAATGATAGTTGAGGAGGCAGTGAACGATTATGGAACCCCAAAAGTGGCGAAGGCAGCCGTAAGCAGAGCGCTGAGACAACTTGAAGCTCAAGGTTTGGTGAAGGTTGAAGTGAGTAGGGATAGGCGAGTCAGAATCTACAGTCTAGCGTAAGGCTTTGTGAAGAGTGATTCACAGCGTAGCCATCGATCGAAACGAAAAGCCGATTTTACTGTTTTTAGCCCGCAAGGTGGACTATAATTTCTCAATTTGCGTGAATTCATCGGAAGAGGCTACTGTGAGGTTTAACAGTTTGTCGATTGTGTTTTTCAATTTTAGGAAGTGTTTGTCATTGGAGATGAGAAATAACAATGGTGCATTGTACAGGTGAACTAGGTCGTAGGCGGTTGTATAGTGATAAGCATCAAAGGCTCTTAAACATGGTTTGAGCGAGTGGGTAAATATGTGGAATAGAATTGTGGGCATGAAGACGCTTCTTCCTTTGATTCGTATTTTGGCATCACTTGGCACATGGAAAAAGTTCAAACCGTCTCTGTCCGCTATGTAATAAGTTATCAACATGGCTATCTCGTCAGATGACAGGTTCTGAAGTTTTTTCCTCACTTTGATAGGCATTAACTCTGTTGGAAACTCGCTTAATCTCGTGGAGGTCACGCCAGCAATTTCGACTAAGCTAAGTGGTGAAGTGTAACCTGCATAGTCAACACCCAACTTGCTGTAAATTTTTCTTCAAGATTCAAAAAAATACGTCTTTAGGCATAAAGGCAGCGATGAGGATGTTGGTGTCCATGTACACTTTTTTATGCCGTCACCATGCTGAGAGGTGAATGAGGCTTAGCTTATCTCTTCTCTTTGTTCCTCAATCAGCTTCACTGAGGTTTTGGGCCTGCTAAAAAGGGTCTTGCATAACTCTAGAAACTCTTTCGTCGAGATTCTGCCACTTCAGAGATTTTCTTGTCTTGAGAAAGCATTCCTTCGTAGGCAAGCAGGTCTTTTCTCTCTTCTAAGTGTTCAATGATGATGGTTCTTAAGGCCTCGCTTTTGTCAGCGTATTTTCCGCGCGCACCAGCTTTATATAGTACTTTTTTGGTGTTATCGTTTTGGTGATACTGAATGGGTAAACAGGCTACGGTTACTGCGAAGATTCCTGCAGAGCTTAAGGAGAGACTGGCTAGGTTAGGGGTAAACGTGAGTGGGATGATACGTGAAGCTTTGGAGCGGGAGGTTAAACGTGTGGAAAAGGAGAGACTTGGGGAACTCGCCGAGGAGGCAGGGGAAATTCTTCAGAAGATTCCGGCTGAAGAGCTTGTTCTGGTTGTCCGTGAAGGTAGGGAGGCACGCTGACCAGTCCTCTCCTGCTCTTCGACGCTAGTAGCATTTTCACACTTGTTAGAGAGCTTCGGGGGAAAGTTCTGGACGTGCTTTGGGAAAGCTCCACAGTATCTCTCGCCTACTATGAGGTTGGAAACGCCGTGTGGAGGGAGTGCTTCCTGCTCAAAAGAATCATTCCAAAAGAAGCTACAAAACTCCTAAAATCTATCTTCGCGATACTCTAGGCAATGGATGTGGCCGTGCTGGAAGATGAAGAAGTAGGCAGTGCCATCCTTAACATGGCAGGCAGGCTGAACATCACATACTACGACGCAGCCTATCTAATCGAAGCGCAGAGACTTAACAAAACCCTTGTTACAGACGACGAAAAACTCACTAAGGCAGCAAAGAGTGTTGGGGTGAAAACTCTAACAAGCAGAGCTCTCTGCCACTAACGCACGCGCTAGCCATGCTTCCACACTTTCATTGCCTCATAGATTCCGGCTCGGAGTTTTAGAAAAATGATCCCCTGAGAGATGCAAGTCTTTCATTTTCTGGAGTTGCATTCTTTTCTGGGAATATTACTATTTCAGAGTAACTGATTTTAAAGTTTCCCCGTTTCTAGTCTCTTGACATAAGGGGAAAAATAGTTCGCTCACGTTTGGAGAAGGTTAGATGCCGTACGAACCAGCTTTTCCGTTTCCTTTCGGATTAGCCATATTCGGAATTTGCTTCAGGTCAGTGAAACTTGCGAGTGGAGTGCCGGGGTCAGACTACTCGGTGATTGTACCCGTCTATAACAAACGCGACACGATTGAAAGCGTAGTACGGGCGATTCGACGACAGACCCGAAAACCTGCAGAAATAATAGTAGTCGATGACGGTTCAACTGACGGTAGTTCTGCAATTTTGGAAAGATTTGCGGAAAGAAAAGAAATTAAATACATACACTTTCTCAATAACCATGGAAAAGCCTATGCAATTAACTTCGCCTTAAGCCTTGTCAAGACACCGTATGTGATGATTGTCGACGGCGACACATACTTATCCGCAGGGTTCGCCCACAATGCAATGCGTGGTTTTTACTCAAAAGATGTTGTAGGGGTATGTGGCAGGGTTCTTCCAAGTCGCACTTTTCATACATTACAGAAAAGCAGATTAGTAGAATATCTTTGCGGACAGAGGATGTACAAACCTCTCCAGACAAGATATAAGGGATTGTGGGTGCTTGCAGGCTGTGCCACAATATGGCGAACATGGTGGCTTCTAAAAAATGGTGGAGTTCCAAGCGACTCTGTCGTTGAGGACCTTGAACTTACATGGAAAGCGCAGAAAGATTATCTTGTCAACTACAATCCCGACGCGATCTGCTACACTGAAGATCCAGAAACTTTTAACTCGTATGTCAAGCAGGTCAAACGCTGGTTTAGTTGGAGACCTGCCGTTCGGAAACATTTCAAAGAAGCTCGCAAAGGATTGAAGTTCACTATTCTCTGGGGCATCGGGGAATCTCTTGGTTTTTTGGTGTATCTAGGTATAATAATCTACTTGTTGGTGACGCTTCACTGGACACTAGTTTGTTTAATGTTAGGTGTTGATGCGCTGATACTGTCCATAGTAACGTATCTTGAGGCGAGAAAAATCTTCATGGTCAAACAAGCAATGTTAGGGCTTGTAAGATACTTCTTCATTCGTTATGTCAATGCCTTCCTTTTCTTTGAAGCACTTTTAAGACCCAACAAAAAATGGTAACACGTGTTTTTTGTTCGCGTGTGCTCCCTTTCGCCCCATCAATACCAATAGAACAATATTTACCTGACTCTATCAAAAGACGCTTCAACTACACGATCTTTATCTGTGATAGCTGTGGGTATGTCGAGGTTTTTCTAACATGACTCCGAAAGTAATCAAAGGAGAAAAACAAAATGGAAATCCCCTAAGAGTTATCAGAACCTAGTTGAGGAAAGCTTATGTATTACAATGTATTCCAGTCTTCTGGGGAAACCATGTCGGAGAAAAGCACCGTAATCACTGTGCGTCTTTCCGGTCGCGATTTGAAAAGGGTAGAAGCTGTAAGGGTTCTTGAGAACGTTGACCGTTCAACGCTGATTAAAGAGTTTATAGAAGACGGATTGCGCCGAAGAGTCATCCATCTCTATCAGAGAGGCAAATTAACTGCAGCGCGCGCAACTGAGATACTGGAAATTCCCCTGCGAGAATTTCTTGAAATACTTGAAAGAGAAGACGTCCCCGTTAACTGGGATTCAGAAAGCATAAAAGAATACTTGAAGACAAGGTACGGAGAGTAAGCCTTGCCCAAAGTGGTGTCCGATGCGGGACCGCTGATTCATTTAGCCCAAATAAACAAGCTGCACCTCATTAAGAAGCTTTTCAACAAAGTGTTTGTCACTCCAAAAGTTAAGAGGGAAGTGTTTGACGAGGGAGTCAAACTTGGTCATGCTGACGCACAGATTGTAGGAAAAGCCATAGAAGAAGACTGGATCATGGTTGAAGACATCCCTAAAAGCGTGGCTTCAGCCTCCAAAAGGTTGGCCGAAGGCGAAAACATCTCACAGGCAGATGCAGGAACAATTTTGCTGGCCAAGGAAAAGAGAGCGGAAATCCTGGTTGACGAGAAAGCTCTATCAGACCTTGCGAAAATGTATGGACTTAAAGCTTGGAACACTTGGACAATATTGTTAGAAAGTCTAAGAAGAGGCTTCATCGAAATCTCCGATATAGAATCCGCCATAACAGAACTCGGCAAAAAAAGACACAAGCTAAACGATAAACAAGCCACGGAAATACTGAGGGCAGCAAAATTCATAGTCTCGGAAAGGCGAGGAAGAAAAACGGAGGCTTAACAACCCTTAACTTATAGATCAGCACCGTTTCAATCCGTATTCTTCAACTCAACTATAGAATGTTTGCTTGCCTATGCTCAGCTCTTTGCAGATTTTGTTTACGCTGTGGCCTGCTGCAATTCTATCTGCCAAGAGCTTGTCAACAGGCTTTCCAAACTTTCTTTCCAATTCCAATTTTCGGTTTGAAGTTGCAGAAGTAGTGTTTGAGAATGCTCCGCCTTGAACCTTACTTAAGCCTAAGATTATGTCACTGCCTAGAACTCGCTCTAAACCCTCACGCTGTCTTATTTCGTTCACTGTCATCCAGTTCGTCTTAAGTTCTAAGCCGCGAGTCTTATCGAACTCTGCAGCCGCTTGGTCCCTTGGGTTTATTTCGAAACCGCCAAGCCAATTAATCTTGTAGTGAACGTCTGGAATCTGCTTGGTTTTCATTAAACGGTCAATCGAATCCATGATGTATGGTTCGCAACGGTTTTGACAGTCGCTAATCAGCTTGAAGTATTCGCGTTCGTTTACTTCGCTTCCAGCAAGCTGACCAGCGCGCGCTTCGCTTAGTCCTAAGGCGCCTGCAGGTTTGACTGTGACGTTGAGTATTTGCTGATGTTCCATTTTGAATTACCATCGGACGAGTCGGGGAATTTGAACCTAATTTCCTTTTTTTACTTTTCACTTGTTTACAGTAGAATGAACCCATCTGCCGAAAATCTATTGTTTTCTCGGGGAGTTCTGTTCTGACACTTACTGGTAGCTCTAACCTTTTGTAAAGTGTTCTTCTGAGTTGTTCAAATCCAGGTGAGTATATCTGTGTTTTGAAAACCCATGAGAAACCTCCTTTCTTGTGGAGAAGTTCTATGTAAGGTTTCAACCATCTAACGGCAAACAGCGGAGTGATGCCCAAATGTTCGCATATTTCTTGCTTGATGCCCAATTCTTCTCTTTCGATGATTGGCAGGGTATTCCTTACTTCGACGCCAACTGTCAGTTTCTTTGAACTATTCTCTGCTATGAATTAGCGCGCATGCGTGTTCCTAAATTCGTTAGTGAGGTAGTTTCTGATTTTGAATTCGCTTCGTCTGTACATGGCCTTGTGTCTCAGATACGCTAACTATCATCTAGAAAGTGCGACCCAACTCTATCACACTTGAAAAAG
>Ga0315280_10009671_pt1 | contig 12276 bp, 13 predicted proteins | sample YL17G06_40_MG_FD_203697 | JGI IMG/M metagenome (GOLD analysis project Ga0315280, IMG submission 203697) | Sediment microbial communities from Yellowstone Lake, YNP, Wyoming, USA - YL17G06_40 | ecosystem: Environmental > Aquatic > Freshwater > Lake > Sediment | place: USA: Wyoming | collected... | reverse complement strand
TAGCTGCTGTGCTGTTTCTCTTAATATGGGGTATCGGGAGTTTAATCCGAAGGCAGAAGCATTGAAACGAAATTTTATACCAATTCTAATGATAATATTGGTGCTGGCCTCAGTAACCACTCCGGGCTGTGCATTAGGTATTAGAGTCCGTGAAAACAGTCCTACACCTAAACAGTCAACGGCTGAGCTTGAACGATATACCCAGCAAGCCTCACCCATTATGAAGCGACATACTGATACGACCGAGACAACTAATCAGGCAAACAGAGCTTTCCTCAAAGTGGTTGCTTCTGGAAACCAGAAGGAAGTCCTCAAGGCGTTGACAACATATGTGGATACTTTGGACTGGGCTTTGAGCCGTGTTGACTCTGAACTACTGGACTTTAAGAAGCTAATACCGCCTCCAGAAGCTAGGACTTTCCATAGCTTAATGATTGAGGGCTTAACCAAAGAGCAAGATGGTTTGGCTAACACGCTATCTTATTATTCATCAGTTCTCCGCTATGGTTTTGGGGACAGTGAAGCTCTTAACAGAGGCAATGACCAACTGCTTGAGGCTCAAAAGATTTGGCTACAAGTTCAATACGAACTGCAAGACCTTTTACAGAAGGCAACCAATAGATAGTCATTGTTTTTGATAGCTGATAGCCGCCCAGCCATGCCACCCCACCCTGTCAGTAGGTAATTCCAACTCTGCTAGACTGCTATTGCTCTTATCAATGCCAGCAAAACAAATTCTAGCTAGGCTCAGCCTTAAAATTAGACACTGTGTCCACTGTTTGGCAGATTATGTCTTGAGAATGTCCCTAAGTCATAGCTAAAATTCGCCATATTACAGACACAAATTACGATGGTAGCTAACCAATGCTTGTAAGAGCTAGTAAGAGTTACAGCGTCTTACAGATTACAAAGGTAGCTTCAAAAAGCTCTTACATGGTTCTTACGTAGACACAACTCTTACAGCCTTAATATACATATTTTGTAAGAGTAAGAGTTAATTAGAACTATGTTTACCTTTGAGCCTATTGAGGATAACCGAGACGTTGTTTGATGTCGTACCTGGATAGACCGGGCAGATGATGTCCGCAATCTCTTTAGGTTTCTTACCCTCTTGGTGTAGTTGCCAAATCCAGTCATCTCTGAGAGGGACTTGCTGAAAGGTAAGGGTCTTAGGGTCAAGGTGTAGTATCATCTCCTGAAAACTTTCGCCTCTTACCTTGTGAGGAATGAGTTTTACGGCTTCACCCGCACTCTCCATCTGGATTAGACAGTCCACCTTCGCTTTTATTAGGTTACTGCCCATTGCATCACCTGACTTATTGGGATGATGTAGTAATACAAAGGCACAATGAAAAATGCCTGCCAGTTCTCTTATTTTATCAAACAGTAGGGATACACTCGGATGATTGATGTCAGTTATTCCGAGAGAGGTTAGAGAGTCAATAATCACCACACGGGCTAACGAGGAGTGAATGACTTCCGCTAGTAAAGTGCCTTTAGCTTCAAAGTCCTGTGCGTTGTTATCCCATATTATAGACACTGTAGGAACTTCAAGCCACCGTAGGGAAGGATGGGCTGGCAGCATCTTCTCAATATGGCTGCGTAGTAGAGGTTTACCTTCATCCTGCTCAATTAGCAAAGCATCAGCCTGTTGTGTTGAAAGTCCAAGGAATCCTTTTCCCTCAGATAGACAACCTATTAGCTGAAGCATCAGTGAAGTCTTGCCTATGCCAGCATCGCCAAAAAGAAGTGTTATCCCGTCTCTTACCACGAACCCATCAACAATCCAGTCTACCTCAGGTACATCCATAACGCTAGTAAACAGTTTTCTTCGCATTTTAAGAATCTTGTTCTTGCCGTCTACCAGTTCTTTCCATTCTTCTTCGGTAAACCGACGCCAAGGCGCTTTCTCCATCATCTCGTCTGTTTTTATCTCGTCTGTCTGGCTTTCCTCGGGCGTTGTAAATTCCTTATTGGACATCGTGTTATCCACCCTCCCTCTTAGGGCTAGTGGCTTGAGCTTGTGGAGCTGGTATGATTAGCTCATCTTCTGGTATCCTATACCTTCCGCCCGGTGTTTTGAAAACCTTCATCTTCCCGTCTCTTATCCAAGCATAGATTGTCTCTCTGGATACGTGCATCCTCTTTGCCGCCTCTGGTATCTTCAAAAGTTCAGCCATATTTATCACCTCCGCTACCATTCTACCACAGCTTAAAATAACTGTCAACTAACAGGAAGTATTGACAGGTTCAGTCAGATATGCTATACTTAACCTATAAGAAAACCAAAAAGGAGTAAGAAATGAGGAGACAGAATGAGATAGCCAAAGAACTGGGTATTAGTAAAAGCTACCTGTCAATGATACTGTCAGGACAAAGGAGAATACCCGAACATATGGAGAAGCCACTCAGTGAACTTGTTCACAAAAACCAGCTTCAAACTCTGCCTTCTAAGCAGCGGGTCGTGGGTTCGAATCCCTCCAGGGACGCGTTTCATTTAAACCCTCTCGTCTTCCTTTACCTTCTTTTGCCCCTTTGATTTGCGTGTCCTGCGTTTTCTGTAGTTTCGCATCCGGCAACGAGTAGAGCAGAATCTTGCTCGTGGGTCTCTAGCATCAAAATACTCACCACAACTATGGCACTGTGTGAACCTAGTTCTACCACTAATCTCCAGAAGAAACATCAACCATATCGTGGCCAACAAATTGTCAGGAAACAAATAAATCTCAGAGTTCTGGGAAGGCAGCAGTTTCGGAGTTAGCGCGTTAAGTAAGCGTCTGTCCGCTTCAAGGGAAAGATAATATAATGCTGGTCCCTTGGCATCCCCCTTGCTCCATCTGTCCAAGAGATTCATATTTGCTCTATTTATAAGTGGCACATCGTTGTTACCAAGTCTTATTGTTATACCGTCTCGATGCCATAAGACAGTATTCTTCAGCTTTTCATCGTTTCTCAATACCATATCCCATAATTCCAAGCATGTGGCCAAATCTCCAATCTCTTCCTTCCACCAAAGCAAGGATTCCCCCAGTTGAAGCTGTTGCCCACTATTCCGCTTCTTAAATACCAGGTTGTGCACCGGATGACGCTTCAATAGACCATATCTGTTTGCGAAGTTCAGTATATCCCTCTCATCTTTCTTTATAAGGCTGGCGAATTGGCGGTGCAATGCACTTCCAAGAGGCTCCAATTCCAGAGCCATCAATTGTTTGCCCCACTTCTTCAGCAGGTCATATCTGCGATGGCGTATCGAATTGGGGACTATCCACAAAGGTTTCTCATTAGTTTTTTTCAGGCCAATATTAAATACGGTATGCAGTATTTCACCCTTGAAACTGCCGTCGATAGAGGTGAGCGGCTGACGCTCATTGATCCTGGCGAGAACCTCACTGCTGTCGAAGCCTGATACTGGAGTCTTGCTCAGGGAATAGCCGTCTTGGCACACGCTCAGCAGGGACGTGTACGCCCCGATTCTTATATCTCTTAAGGAAATCCCATGTTCGTTATGCATCACGTTACGGAATTTTTTCTAGTTCCGTAACATATAGTTTATAACATAAACAAATCCAAGTCAAGAAGGTCTAAGTGGAACAGCGATTTCCAGGATGGTGAACTGACAGGCAGGAAGCCTCCCACAGACAACCTAAGCTCATATCGGCTACAAAGAGGGCCAAGGTACTAAGAGAGAGCCAAAAATATTAGAGCCGAATAGTGAGACCTCTCATCAAACACGCGTCACTTAAGGCATAGCCATCTAGTTATTGAAAAGGAACTCAAAAGCTCCGCGGCAATAACCTTTTTCGTGCATCATACATTTCCCAATCGTTGGATGAGTATTGAACTTAATTCCTAAATTCTCAAACCAGCATTCAATTCTATAAATTACACCACACTCATAGCCATCTAGAAGTCCCATTCGCTCCATGCCTTTATAAGCAAAACACTCTTTGTCTTCCCACTCCCATTGTAAGACTTTTTTCGAATTAGCAGTTACATGAAATTTGCTGAAAACCGAACCTGGCAAAGTTATTTCCATACCGTTAAGCATTAACTTCTTGACTTCATCTAGGCTTTCTATCGGTTGCTCTACGCCTAGAATTCTTATCAGCCTTTCCACTTCAAACACAGACATGGATTTTATCGCAGCCCGATTTAATTCATTGGCTTTGTCAATTCCGAATTCTTTTGCGGTTTGATAGAACCACACTCCATCGTGTGTCAGCCATCCCTTACCCAGTAGATCCCGTATCTCCTCTTTCTTAATGCTTTTCAATGTCCTCATGTCCAGTCTCCATATCGCCCTTTCAACTTCATCTCATTGCCGGGCAACAAAGACACATAATAGCATGAATTCGAGAAATATCCTATAATTCTTAAAGCCACATGGAGCAAAACCCGCTTAGTCAGGATTTAACGAAACTGAGAGAAGGTCTAGGCTCGCTTCCCGAAGCAATGGCTAACCCCGCTTTCGTAGTCGTTAGCGGTTTGCCGGGGACAGGCAAATCCTTCTTCTGCCGTAAACTGGCTGAGAGACAGTTCTTCTGTATCCTTGAGAGCGATGCAATGCGTAAAACTTTATTCCCCGCTCCCGATTACAGCGTTGCCGAAAGTGCTCGGCTCTTTGCCGCCTGTCATAGCTTTATCGAATGGCTTCTAAAAAAAGGGGTACCCATTATATTTGATGCTACTAACCTTTCAGAACGACACCGGGAACATCTTTACCGCATTAGCGACAGAACCGGAGCAAGACTGGTTTTGGTACGCGTTGAAGCACCGCCAGCAGTAGCCTATCAGCGCCTTCAAGCACGAAAAAACGCGGCTAATCCAGAGGATAAATCAGACGCTGATTGGGAGGTATATAGGCGGATGGAACCACGAGCGGAAAAATTCCAACGCAACCATTTCGCTGTCGATACTTCACGGGACATCGCCCCTGTGATTGAAAAGATAATGCGCACCATAAATCATTGAGATTTCAGAGGCGGTGAATCGAAAAGAAGGCATTTAATTACACGGCAGGATGGGATAAAATAGATGGCAACCAGGTCCAGAAAACTATGAGAGACCAAAAATTAAGTATGGGCTTAACATTTAGGAGGCAGAGTTGGAAGTAAAGGTAATCACCGGCGATATTACAAGCGTTGAAGCTGATGCCATTGTAGTCAACATTTTTGAAGGAGCAGAACGCCCCGGTGGAGCAACAGGCGCTGTGGATAAGGCTCTTGATGGAGCTATTACTAAGCTTACTGAACAGGGCGAGATTAAGGGAAAGCTTAATGAAATCAGCATCATCCATAGCCTGGGCAGAATCCCAGCACGCATTGTGGCTGTTGCCGGACTGGGCAAACAGTCGGAATTTACTCCGGATAAGCTTCGTGGTTTAGCCGCAGAATTCTGCCGCCCTCTAAGAAGGCTGAACTGCCAACGAATAGCCACCATCGTCCACGGTGCTGGTGTTGGTGGAATTGAGCCTGAGGCAGCATCTCAAGCCATAACCGAGGGCAGTCTCCTCGGACTGTACAGATTCCAAAAGCACATGACTAAGGAACCTGAAAACCAAGATATCAAAGAGCTTCTTATTGTGGAAAGGGATACGGCCAAGTTACCAGCTCTGGAGCAGGGCTGCAAAAAAGGGGGGGTAATTGCGGAGGCTACCAATTTGGCTCGGGATTTGATAAATGAGCCAGCCAATTACATGACGCCTAGCGACATGGCGAAAATGGCAGAGGAGTTAGCAAAAACTCATGGCCTTGGTCTAACCATCCTGGAACGCGAACAGATGGAAAAAGAGGGGATGGGCGCGCTTTTGGGCGTAGCTCAGGGAAGCCGCCAGCCGCCAAAGCTGATAGTCCTAAGTTACAAAGGTGGCAAGACGTCATCTGATACCCTGGGCTTCGTCGGCAAAGGTATAACTTTCGATTCCGGAGGCATATCAATTAAGCCATCCGAGGGCATGGCTGAGATGAAAGGTGATATGGCGGGTGCTGCAGCAGCCATGGCAGCCTTAGGAGCAATCGCCCAGCTAAAGCCAAAGGTCAATGTCACTGCCATCATTCCAGCTACTGAAAATCTACCCGGAGGCGATGCTCTCAAGCCGGGGGATATCCTGAAAGCCGTGAATGGTAAGACTATAGAGGTCGTAAACACTGATGCTGAAGGAAGACTTATCCTGGCTGATGCTCTAAGTTATGCTGTCAAACAAGGGCTGTCACCACTGGTAAATCTGGCTACATTGACCGGCGCCTGCCGTGTAGCTCTCGGAGATATTTACAGTGGTATCTTTGGTAATTCTCAGGAGCTAATAGAAAAAGTAGTCAAGGCTGGGGCTGATGCAGGGGAGCGTCTCTGGCAGATGCCAATGCACGAAGAGTATAAAGAGCAGAATAAAAGCGATGTGGCTGATATCAAAAATAGTGGTGGTCGGTGGGCTGGTGCTATCACCGCAGCACATTTTCTAGCCGAATTTGTTGGAGATACACCTTGGGTGCATATTGATATTGCTGGCACCTCTTTCAGGGACAAGGAGCGCGGCTATTTGGTAAAGGGAGCTACGGGGGTCGGCGTGCGAACCTTGATTAACCTCGCCTTGGCTTTAGCTAGGCAAGGTTAGCTAAGCAGACTCCAAGTTTGCCCCGTACATAAACTAAATACGAGGAGGTTTGCAATGAAACTGAAATGGCTGGGACATTCTTGCTTTCTGATTACATCCGAGACAGGGCTCAGGATTATAACTGACCCATACTCGACGGTTGGTGGTATTAACTATTCGCCTGTTAACGAGGCTGCCGACATCGTCACGGTAAGCCACGACCACTTTGACCACAACAATATCTCAGCAGTGTCGGGCAAACCTGGGATCATCACAGGGAGCGGTGTCAAGAACGTCAAAGGAATTCAATTCAAGGGTATCGCTTCTTATCACGACGAATCGAAGGGAAAAGAACGAGGGGCCAATACGATATTCTGTTTCACTGTGGATGGAATAAGGCTATGTCACCTGGGTGATCTCGGACATGAGTTGAGCCGAGAAGAAATCGCTCAAATTGGCAACGTGGACGTACTGCTCATCCCAATAGGTGGCTTCTTTACCATCGATGCCAAAGTCGCCAGCAAGGTAGGCGATGATTTGAAGCCTAAAGTCGTCATACCCATACACTACAAGACACCTAAATGCGACTTCCCCATTACCGATGTTGAAGACTTCCTGACTGGCAAGAAGAACGTCAAGAAATTAAATTCCAGCGAGACGGAGTTCAAAGCCGGCAAGCTGCCAGAGGCTACTGAGATTATAGTCTTGCAGCCAACATTATGAGGCAGTAATTTAACACCAGCCGAAGGGACTCAGCCGGCCGTAAGCTTCTCCCAGGCTGAGCGGGCAGCTTCCATCTCAGCAGCTCTTTTGCTCTTCCCTGAGCCGACCCCCAACACTCTGTCTCCAAGCAATACCTCAACAGTGAAGCCTTTATCATGGTCGGGACCTGAAGCTTCCACGACTCGATAAGTTGGAAGCTGCTTAAATTTAGCTTGAGTGAACTCCTGTAACAGAGCTTTATAGTTTCGCCCTATTCCCTCGGCATTTACCCTCTCAAAATGACTGTCAATCTTGCTCAAAACGAAAACCCTGGCAGTATCCAGCCCTTGGTCAAGAAATATAGCACCAACCAAGGATTCAAAGGCGTCGGCGAGGTTGGTTTGCCTTTCTCGCCCACCTGTTGCCTCCTCCCCTTTTCCCAGATGGAGGTAATCACCAAGTTTAAGCGTTAAAGCAAGCTGAGCCAAAGTCTCCTGCCGAATCAACGAAATGCGGATTTCAGTCAGTTCACCCTCACCAGAATGGGGAAACTTGTGATATAGCTTTTCAGTAGCTATGAAGCTCAGCAAGGCATCACCGAGGAACTCAAGGCGCTCGTTGTCGGGAAGATGAAAACCTGGATTTTCGTTAATATAAGAGGAATGAATAAAAGCCTGTTGAAGTAAAGACATATCTCGAAAGGTTATCCCGATAGTCTGCTGCAGAGCCTGCCAATCAACCAAAGTCGCTCAATCCTTCTCAGTTGAGTATAACAACCAGACTGCTAAACTAGCAAGTTGGCTTGTCCTAGCAGTAGCCCTTTGCTATAATCCCGGCAAGTTGGGGATTCGTCTAGCGGTAGGACAGCGGACTCTGGATCCGTAAGGCCAGGTTCGAATCCTGGATCCCCAGCCAGCTTAGGTAATTAAATTACCTGATATTAGTAGGCAAATGTATGAGTAAAAGGGAACCGTGGGATTTTTGGGTTTTAGGAGCACTTAGGGATGGCAAACCAGCACATTTGAAGGGTGTCTATGCCGCTATCGAAGCACTGAAGGGCGGCGGTTACATCAATCCGCAATTATACGGAGTCGATGGCAGATGGGGACCCCGTCCAGACTACACGCATATTGTTCGGAGCACGATGAGTAGTCTGAAAGAGCGAGGTTTAGTAGAGCGCCGCGGCAAAGGCAAAAGAACAGGCGTGTATCGAATAACTGATAGTGGTCTAAAAGAACTGTATCGGATTGAGCCGTAAAGCATCTTCTTAATACCTTGCACCTACGGAACTACCAAGCTATAATGCATCCCAGATAGAGATGTGCACCTTGGAAAGCTCCACAGTCCGCAGGGGGTTGGAACGGACGAACATAAATGCACGCCTTCTATTGTTGTGTATGCCTTTGTTACTTGCCCCGCTTTTGATGTTAGCATGTTCGCCGTATGCAAGCCAGTCAATAGTAACAACGCCGCCGACAACAAAGCAATGCTACTTGGCTCTGCCTCCCGATGAGGTCAAGTATCTATTTCTTCTCCATATCTCTTCACTGATACCAGATGAATATGCCCGGATAGGCACAGGTTTATGGACTTCATCCACGGTCAAAGATATTGGAAGGGGAGACTGGATGACTTCTTGGCAAGGGACTAGCGGGACATGGAAATTGACGCAGGAGCCACCTTTCGAGTTTACGTTTTTGCGCTGGGATGCGGGAGCCAAGTTTATTGAGGATGCGGTTCTTAGCCCACTCTGGGAGCGACCGAACTTGAGTTACCTTACGGTGTTGGATAGAGAAGCATACTATACAAAAGTAAGACGACCAATAGACGCCTATAGAGCTGTATTACAAGCGGTGAATGCCGAGGCTAACAACGACAGGCAGAAGGATTGGCTTCGAGGACGAGCGGATGGACTTAGTGAAGGCATAAAGTTAAGATATGAAGTCCGTGCCGTAGAATGATGAAGCCCGCAACCCTTTAAGGCCGGTTCGGTTTCCCCCTTTTGCCGCGATGCACACTAGCTGATATAATGTCTATTGCTGGCAGTTCAGGGATTTAGTAAGCAGCTCGCGTAATCTTGGGACTAAATCGGGACGTAAAAAGTTCGATATGTGTCCTGAGTGCCCAGCCAAGTTAATAAATCAGGGTTATACGGTGCATTCGTTTAGGGGTTTAGGACGCCGCCCTCTCAAGGCGGAGATCACCGGTTCGAATCCGGTATGCGCTACCATTTCTATTAATACATAGAACTTCCCTCGAAGAAGTCCTATTCTTTTCTAATGGCAGTGGTATAATGGCGCTGCAGCAGATGATGCGAGAAGAAAGATTATCAGCGCTCTTCAGCGAATGAACACACAAACCATAGGGGGTGCACTTGGATTGGAAAGAGCTTCTAGGATTTGTGGGTGGCATCTTGACAACAGGGGGATTTTCTTGATATGGAAAAGGTGAATATCAATACAGATGCTAACAAATGCGCAGAATGTATGCGTTGCCAGTTGATATGTTCCTTTACCTACACAGGCTCCTTTAATCCAGAGAAATCTTGCATAGTAATAAATCCACCCGATGAGATACGTTTTACGGACAAATGCAAGAAAGAGTGCATCCTCTGTACCAGACACTGTGAGTTTGGCGCTATCACCCGATTAGAAGGAGGATAAAAAATGGAGTATTACGGATATGCTGGCAATATCCTTCATGTGGATCTAAGCACCCGTCAGATTAGAAAGGAGCCGCTACATGCCGACCTTGCCCGGAAATTCATTGGAGGTCCGGGAGTTGGTCTAAATTTGCTCCTTGATATTCTCAAACCCAGTGTAGACCCTCTGTCACAGGAAAACGTCCTTGTATTTGGCACCGGCCCCCTACTGGGTACACTTGTGCCCGGAGGCGGGAAATGCTACCTCAGCACAAAATACTCCATCCCGGCAAGCAAGGATGGAAAGAAATACTTCGTCTCCACGTCGATGTTTGGCAGCAGCCGTTTTGGAGCTATGATGAAAAATGCCGGCTATGACCACATAGTCATCACTGGGCGGGCAGACAAGCCATGTTATTTGAAGGTAACAGATGAAGATGTGGAGATTCGCGATGCAAGCGACATTTGGGGAAAGGACGCTTATGAGGCAGGCAGGGTATTGCGGACAAGGCATCAAGGAAAGACGGGAAAGTGCGGCACGTGGGTTATCGGCCAAGCCGGGGAAAACCTGGTCAGGTTTTCTCTCGGCTGGACCGATGACTGGCATAACGCCGGACGCTTTGCCGCGGCAGTTGCTGGTGCCAAGAATCTCAAGGCCATCGTGACTCTCGGGGAGAAGAGAATAAAGATAGCAGACGGGAAACGATTTATGAAGGTAGTGAAGGAAAAACGCCAGGAAATTGTAAGCCATCCTAATTATCAACCAACTGCCCCTCTGGGGAAGGGGAGAACAGGTACACTACTGACAGAATTGATGGTCGGCATCAAAGGCTGCAGCGGTGGCATGTGTGCTTGCAAGTCTATTCACGAAGTAAAGGAGGAGAAGTATAGGGGAGCCCGGTTTGGGGGCAGTTTTCCTTCTCTCCCCTCCATGCTCCAAATGCAACTACAGCTCAAGGACTACGGTGAAACTTTCACATTGCTGGGAAGAATGAATAGCTACGGATTGTGCGTGTCGACGACCCTGAATATGATGCGGCTTGTCACTCAGCAATATGAGCGTGGCGTTTTATCCAAGGATGATATGGGTGGTCTGGAGTTGAAAATAGGAAACCTAGACTACTATCTGGCGCTTGTGGAGAAGATTGTCCGCAGACGAGACATTGGCGCGACCATGGCTGAGGGATGGTATCCGCTCTGTGAAAGGTTGGGAATTGATGCTGCAACCGACTACGAAACCGGGTGTGCCATAACCAAGGGCATCGACCTTTTGGTGGATGCTAGAATCTGGCCCTCCCTTTTCAAGCAGGGCACGGGCTTCAGTCCCTGCATGGGCCTCGGAAGCATCGTACACGCCAAGGCCAAGCATACTCACTCGCTTACCTACTGGTCCAGAGACGAAATCTCGTTTGCGGATGTCAGAAAAGACGCTGAAAAAATGGGGTTAACAAAAGAAGAGCTGAATAGAATCTTCACCGAGGATTCCTTCGACACGGGCAGGCTGGAAAAGTATGGTGGGGAGGCGGAGACCACCTACAATCTCCTGGGTATCTGCGATACCGCGGTTCACTGGGCAAATGACCCCATGCGTGACATGCCGTGGCTATCCCAGGCTTACTCAGCGGCAACCGGCTTTGACATAACCCCGCGCGAGTTGCTAAGAGCCGGGGAAAGAGTCTTTAATCTGGAGAAGCTGCTTAACGTCAGGGAAGGATTCAACAGAAAAGACGACAGGATACCGCCGGTATATCTCCAGAATATCGAGACTCCACTGCCAGCCCGTGAAGGGGACCGCTATTTGACAGATTGGTTCGGAAAGCGTTGTACCAGAGAAGACCTGGAAACAATGCTCGATACGTATTACGAGGAGAGAGGCTGGGATATCGAGAAAGGCATACCCACCAAAAGGAAACTCACTGAATTGGGGCTTGAACAGTTTGCCGAAATTGTGGAATCCGCGTGACAAAGGGGAAAAACCTTCTATAAGCGCGGTAATTCGAATCGCCAGGAGATGCCACAACATTAAGAAAATCTATGTCAGAATTATGGCAAAAGGAGATGAGCTGGATGATTTGACAAGGAATTACAAGCCCGATTATAGTCCCGCTTAAAGAAGCTTGGTATCCTTCCGAACCGAGACTACCAGGTGATCTAGTGGTAGCTAAAGTTAGAAAAAGGTTTCTAGATCATTAAAAAGGTCGAGTTTTTAGACAATTTCTAAATACAAAGGAGAGCAAGAATGTGGGATGCTTCAAAGTGTAACCTGTGCGGCGACTGTCTGGTGAAGTGTCGTTATGTCGATTATGATAAGGATAGGGCAGTCGCTGAGATTAAGCTGCTCATG
>Ga0315280_10009669_pt1 | contig 12277 bp, 10 predicted proteins | sample YL17G06_40_MG_FD_203697 | JGI IMG/M metagenome (GOLD analysis project Ga0315280, IMG submission 203697) | Sediment microbial communities from Yellowstone Lake, YNP, Wyoming, USA - YL17G06_40 | ecosystem: Environmental > Aquatic > Freshwater > Lake > Sediment | place: USA: Wyoming | collected... | reverse complement strand
GCGGAGGTTCCTCGTCCAGCTCAACAAGGCATATACTGTCGGGGTAGGTCTGGTACAAAAACCCCTTGTCTTTCAAAGATTCGGCTAGCGCGGCACGGTCCACCTCACCCATCTCGCTTTGGGTCGGGCGCAGCCTCCGCTTAACATTCAGTGGAGCTTCCTCGTCGCGCAGTTTCGATGGGCAGTTGCAGAACAGCTTGTGCGTGTCGAGTTCCTGATGTATCTCGAACCCGACGCGCAGGCCGAGTTTCTTGTAATCAGGCTCCATAATTTTCATCCACTCAATTGATGGGGTGTCTTATTAGATAAAATAGGTTCACCGAGCCATAATATTTTCTGGAGTTTCGCAGTGTTTCATCTGATTTTTTAGAGTGAGGAGGATACTATTTCGAGAGGGAAGAACAATGAGCGACATCGTCGACATCGCCCTGATCCCCGCCCTGATGTTGGTCGGGGTGGCTTTACAGTGGGTCAAGCTGGGTCTGAAGGCTTCGCACATCGAACTCTTGATTCTCTATTTCACTTTTCCAATTCTGATGTTCACAGAGATGCTGAAGCTGTCGCTAGGGAGTCTGTACTTGGGAGGTATAATCGCCGTGGCGTTGGTCTATCTAGTACTTTGCTTTTTGGCGAGCTACGGGCTCTCCAGAGGGTTCTCGAACAAAGCGAGAGGGACGATTGTATTTAACTCAACCTTTCTGAACTCGATGTTTCTGCCATTTCCACTAATTTACGCTTTCTACGGAGATCTTTCGGTAGCCCTCCTTTTCAGTCTGCCCATCTTGATTGTACACAATACAATCGGAATTTTCCTAGCATCGTATTGGGGGAGCGGTAGGGTCGGAAAGAAGACCATGCTTCAGACGCTTACTTTTCCTCCACTTCTCGCGTTTTTTGTTGGGCTTTTGGCGCGCCCGCTGTTAGCAAATTTCGTTTTTAGCACAGCTTTCGATGCATTACACAACTTGGGCCTGTTGACTATCTATCTAAGTCTGATTTTAGTCGGCCTTTCCATCCCCGTCTCCCGGGACTCCCTGTTCGTGTTCCGCAACCGCATCACTGGCCTCATAACAGTGAATCGGATGTTGATATCGCCACTATTTGCGCTGATTTTGATAGCAGTTCTGTGTCCCATGGGGATAGAAAAAAACACCATCCTCATAATGTCTCTAATGCCACCTGCCATAACCAACCTGGTCATAGCGTCGAAGTTTGGCCTAGATACTAAAGCCACCTCTCAGAGCATCTTCCTTCCCACGCTTGTGAGTCTGGGGATAATTTTCGCGCTCAGGTTTTTCGCTCTGATTTGAACTCAGGTAAATGAAAAAACCGGTTTCAGGAACACATCAGGTCTGGTCCGGGGTGTGATCTCTCCGGCTAGGTTGCTTTGCATGATTTTGGGAACTTCCTTTGGGTTCTTGGCGTGAGCGAGTACCCACATCAGCTTCACCCAAGCAGTTTCAGGAAGCATATCTTCCCCAGGTATCACGCCCAGCTGGAGCAGGTCGCGGCCCGTCGAATAGACTTTCATGTCGACCCGTCCCCAGATGCATTGCGAAGTCATCACCACTGGCACCCCCCCCGCCACGGCGCGCTTTATCCCACCGAACAATGACTCCGGCACGTGCCCCAGTCCAGTTCCCTCGAGCACAATGCCCTTATCGCCCGCTCTGAGCATGCCATCGATGACGCTCGAAGGCATACCTGGCGTGACCTTCAGGAGCGCAACCTTGGGTTCGAATTTACCATCTACCTTTACCCTGCCCTTGGGGCTCGTGCGGTTGTAGTCATCGCGGAAAAGCTTCAGCTCTCGTCCTCTGACCATGCCAATTGGGATGTCGTTTATGGTTTGGAACGTATCGCGGCGGCTTGTGTGGCACTTCCGAACCTTTGTCCCGCGATGTACCAAGCAGAAATCGTCCTCCGTTGAGCCGTGCATCACCACGCAAACCTCCGCTATATCGGACTTGCCCGCAAACGTGACGGCTGAGACTAAATTGAGGGCCGCATCGCTGCTGGGCCGGTCGGAGGAGCGCTGGGACCCCACTAGAACGACAGGCCTGAAGAGCCCTTTGAGCATGAAGCTGAGCGCGGCCGCAGTGTAACCCATGGTGTCTGTTCCATGAGCGACCACCACGCCAGAGGCCCCGCCGTTTATCTCCCTTGCGATCGCTTTGCCGATTTTGGCCCAAAGTTCGGGTGTCATGTGCTCGCTGAAGACGTTACAGGCTTCTATTACCTTGATGTTCGCAATTTCCGCAAGTTCTGGAACCGTGCTGTAAATCTCCTCTGGTGTGAAAGCGGGAAAGACGGCGCCTGTCCGGTAATCGACCCTGCTGGCTATCGTCCCGCCCGTGCCGATTATAGTCACATTGGGTTTGGAAGGTTCTGGGGCGAGTTCAAGTCCGGGTATGCTAAGCTTAGGTGGTTTTCCCCGCTCGACCAGCTTGATTCGCGTCTTGCTTCCTATCCTGACCCCCACGTTGTAGCCGCTTTTGAGTTTGAGCACGAGGTGGTTCTGGTCCCCAAGCTCAGTGCGGGGCATCAGGACACCTTCGTAAGTTCTGCCAGTGCTTTCGACCTTTACCTTATCTCCTACTTTCACAGAAGCTGCATTCAAAAGTTTCTGAATCCTACCCCTGTACCCAGACATAGCTATCAGCTTACGATAATACATGCGGGCTTAAATCGATGTTCCCCACTGGCAGTAAAAAACTAATAAACCTTGAGTCAGAATAATCAAGCGGGCGGGGATAACTCAACCTGGGAGAGTGCCAGTCGTTCGGGAACACTCGAACGAGCAAAACTGAAGTTCCCAGGAGCAGATATCTGGCTGTTGGGGGTTCAAATCCCCCTCCCCGCACTTTTATTTAGTAGACTAAGATATACTTTGGAGGCAAATAAGTGAAAATGCGGCAAAGAGGATTGTCCACAGCCGCGATAGTGGGGATAGTTGTTACGGTTGTCGTTGTCGTCGTTGTAGTAGCTACTTCAGCTGTAATTTTGCTGAAGATAGGGGAAGGAGGAGCAACCTCAACAACCACGACCACAACCACAACACCGGGCACTACAACAACCACGGCACCGGCAAACGTGCAGATAACATACACGTCTGCCGAAGTGTACGACAACACCAGCTGGGTTACTGTCCAAGTGAAAAATCTGGAGTTTACGCGAATAGGGAGCTGCGCTGTCTACATCACCGTGGGCGGAGTCGAGCAGCTTGTTGATGTAAAGCCCGGGATAGATCCGGGGGAACAGGTCCCATTCACAAGTTATTTCATCACCGGTCTTGCTGTCGGAAATTCATACCAAGCGAGACTTGCCTCATCAACTGGCACCACCATTAAGGCATTCACGATTAACGCCACGTCACCCTGGCTACCATCACCCATACTACTCGTTGCAATCGATATAGAAAACGCAACAGCAGGTAGCACGGTGTTGGTCATACGGCACGTGACCGGGGACCCGATAACGACTGCGTTTACCCCATCAAGTTCTGGTGCCGTCTCAGTCAACGATTGGACGGACATGGAAGTGAGGGTCAACGGTGCGAAAATTGTAGCGACAAACGTCAAACTAAATGGTAGCACTGTATCAAGCAGTATCATTTATGACTTCATTGCTGGTGATGTACTTGAGCTTGAACTTGTTACACCTTCGGCTTTACACCCCAGCGATGTAATAAAGATAATCTACAGGCCCGCCTCCGAAGAACTCGCAACAGCGGAGGTGCCTTAGTCTAAAAAAAGTAGTGGGAAGGCCCCCCACGACGCCCAAACCTTTACGTGATAAAACAAAATATTGTGGAGGTACGAGATGAAAAACGGGCAAAGAGGATTGTCTACCACAGCGATGGTGGGAATAGTTGTTGCGGTCGTCGTTGTCATAGCAGGAATGGCAGCTGTTGTGCTAAAAGGAGGGCCTGGTCCGTCTACAACCACGACGACAACTACAACTTCTACCCCAACGCCGACGACAACCACTACTCCCGGATATACAAGGCAATACCCGAACTTGGCCCCCGATGACAACATGCTGATTGGCGCTTATTACTATCCGTGGTATTCGGCGACGAGACATTGGGGCGACGGTTATAAAGGCAGTCCAGTGCTCGGGGAGTACAGCTGCAGGGACGAAGAAACGATAAATACCCAAATAGATTGGGCAACCGGGCACGGGATTGACCTCTTCATTATGAGTTGGTGGGGTCAAAACAGTTGGGAAGATGTTACCCTAAAAGATTACTTCTTAAAAGCCAGTCTGGCGACCGATATCAAGTTCTGTATATTTTACGAGACACGCATGCTGAGTGTAACTGCCCAAGATAAGGTTGATCTCAATAACCAAGCGAACCGTGAACAACTAATACAGGATTTCAAGTACATCGAAAACACATACTTCGATGAGCCAGGGTACCTCCGCATAAATGGGAGACCAGTCGTTGCCATCTATCTTGCCCGGATATTCGCCGGTGATGTAGAAAACGCCATCTCCGAACTGAGGAGCCAGCTGGATGAGAATGTGTATCTTATAGGAGACATGGTTTACTGGTCGAGTCCGGACACGACCGAGCAAAGAACGCTGATGAGACAGTTCGATGCCGTAACCTCGTACAACATGCATACTTCGGTTCCGAACATAGATGACAACTTTGGCGGAAAGGTCTCGGGGAAGTACGCGGAGTGGCTGAGAGTGGCAGGAGAAGAGGGAGTAGGGTTCGTGCCTGATTTGATACCGGGTTTTGACGACACGGCAGTTAGGCCAGAGGCAGGACATCCCGTTATTATTCGAAGTCCCCAGCGTTTTGAGAACTTCTGTGATGAAGTGCTCAGATATCTCGATAACGAGTTGAACGCCGTTTTTATCACCTCGTTCAACGAGTGGCATGAGTACACGCAGATCGAACCAGACAACGATTATGGAACTATATATCTTGAGATAGTGGAGAACAAGTTAGCTGGATTCCTGTGAAATCAGCTCAACTATCCCCGCACTTTTTCTAAACATGAAGTACGATCTTGGCATATTTTGGGCAAAGCACATAATCCCCGCTTATTTTTTATGCCCTGATTTTGAGCCTAGGTTAAAACTTTTCAAAACGCCGGATGTCGTCCGACCCGCCGTATAAAAACTTAAGCCGACAAAAAAGTAATGAAGAGTGATTTGGATGGTGAATCTTACAACATCAGGTGGGGCACGTTCTCCTTTTCTAACGTTTACGGTGCCCGCTGCTGGCTGTCTAATTAGCACCCATTCGAAGGCGGGGCAAAACAATGAGAACTAGAAAAATTGTCTTAAGATCTTTGGATTTCCTAGCCGTTACCTGCCTTGCTCTGGTTGTTATAGGTCTGATCATGTTTTCTTCCGCACCGCAAGTTTCCGCCGCCCAATCCCAGCACGCCCTGATCTCCATCAACCATAACGAAAATTTCACCGCAGCCAACGGCGTCACAGGTGGTTCTGGAACCTCAAGCGACCCGTGGATAATTGAGAACTGGGCGATTGACGCTCTTGAGACTGTCGATGGTGGAATCGTCATCCAAAACACGGACAATTACTTCATCATCCGCAACTGCTTGGTCGAGAACGGCGGAGACTATTATGGAATCTACTTGAACAACGTGATTAACGGGAGAATCGAGAACAACACATGCGGGTACAACTACGACGGCATCTGCATGTACTACTCGTCCTACAACACCCTGACCAACAACACATGCGGGTACAACAGCCACGCCGGCATCTACCTGTACTCCTCGGACAACAACAACCTGACCAACAACACATGCGGGTACAACAGCGAAGGCATCTACCTGGACTCCTCGTCCTACAACAACCTGACCAACAACACATGCAGGTACAACGACGACTGCGGCGTCTGGCTAGTCACCTCGGATAACAATAACGTGACCAACAACAACAACTGCTCGAACGGCGTTGCAGGCATCGAACTAATGGGCTCCTCGGACAACAACACCGTGGACAACAACACCTGCTCGAACAGCCTCAACGGCATCTACCTGTCCGCCTCGTCCAACAACAACAACACCCTGACCAACAACACCATCGAGAACAACCACGCCGGCATCTACCTGTGGGACTCGGACAACAACAATAACTTCATCAACAATACTCTCTCAAACAATAGTACCTACGACATTTACATAAGAATTTCTAATTGCAACGGCAACGTTTTTGATGGATGGTATTCCACAAGTTCCGACAGTGGGACTAACACCACCATAATAAAACCCCCGAACACTCCGACCAGCTTGTCCCCGTCCACGAGACAGACGACAAGCGCGACGCTCAGCGCCTTCGACAACGACAACTACAGCGATAACATAAGCGGGATAAACGTCTTCTTCTATGACAACTCGACCGGCAACGTCATAGACAACGTCTGGATAGCCAAAACGGGCGGGACTGCAACGAGAACTTGGTCGGGATTGACGAGGGGAAACACCTGCACATTTTACGCGGTGGGCATCGACAATTACGGTGGGAGGAGCTACAGTTCTGATACCTGTTCCTTCCTTGTGAACTCTCTACCAGTTGACGAAAACCAAGAAACAGAGAACCAAACAAACCCGACCTATCTGACGACATTCACCCCTGTGTTGAGCTGGGATTATTATGACGCCGACACAGACACACAAGAGAATTTTCAAATCCAAGTCGGAACGGCTGAGAACGGGAGCGACATGTGGGACAACAACCAGCAGAACTCGGATAACTTTGTCAGTTACGCGGGCACGACCCTGTCAGAAGGGGTGACTTATTATTGGCGGGTGAGGGTCTATGATAACTACGAATGGTCAAGCTGGCTCTATGGTGGAACGTTTAGAATCGGTACGTGGAGCTTGATTGAGACATGGACTGGGACAGTCGGGGTACCTTTGCCTTGAACGCCTCCGCCACCTCCGCCCGCAGCTGATTTCATCGTCGCGGTCGGCCCGGCGAGCGCACCCGTCAAACAGGGAGGCTCGACCACAGCAACGGTCACTATAACGGGCATCTACTACGACCTGGCGGTGAACCTCACAGCCAGCGGCCAGCCATCGGGAGTGTCGGTGAGCTTCAGCCCGTCATCAGGGACGCCCAGCTTCACAGCTCAGATGAGTATCTCCACGATTTCTACAACTCCGACCGGAACCTACACCATAACCATCACGGGGACTGGAGGTGACAAAACTCGTTCATGCACGTACGGGTTAACCGTTACGTCCGCGGTGCCCATCCCGCCCGAGATAGTTGAGAATGAGTCTCCACCTGTGGAAATACCCTCCATAGACCTGAATGTCCCAGAGAATGTCACGGTTGAAAGCACAAACATCACAGGGCTCACGATAAATACCATAGAAGCAGTCGAGAACGTTAGGATAGCGGTCCAGCAGTTGACTGACAGGCCAGCCACCATCGCTATAGGTGCCCCCGGAGCCGTCTACCAGTACTTCAACATAGTCGTCGAGAACTTGTCGGACGCCCAGATCGAAAGCGTAACCATCCGGTTCAAAGTCGAAAAGTCCTGGATTGCGCAGAACGGGATTGATCTCCAAACCATAACCCTCAATCGCTACGACCCGGTCACCGATGAATGGACGCCTCTCCCGACCACGTTCCTGTCCGAGGACGATGCATACGCCTACTTCTTGGCTGTATCACCTGGCTTCTCGGTGTTCGGGATATCTGGACAGGCCCCGACCACAACCACAACGACGACGACCACGACCACACCCACAACAACAACCGCAGCGCCTCCAAAGCCATTCCAACTGGAACTTGTGGTCCTGATTGCCGGCGCCGTCATCATCGCGATAATAGTGATCCTCGGCTGGTTTTGTCTGCCTCCATTTCGAAAGTCGCGGTAAACCTCTGCTAGTAGAAACCCAGACGATAAAATGTAAGGAATAATCCACCAGAAATTTACATGAGATTTAGGCGAAGAGGGGGGTCCGTCCTTCCGCACCATTATCTTATAGACATGCGTGAAAATCTATCGGAGGTGAAAAAAATGCCTAGAAAAAAGTCCGCTCCGATCGTAATGAGTGAGATAAGGAAAACCGTCGCAACATCGCTTGGCACGGCTTTTGGTATCGTCATCGGTATGATTTGGACGCAGGTCGTTATGTCTGGCTTTGCTACGGCAGGGGTATCCCTAACAGCCACCGGTGCGAGTTGGGGTCAGTGGTCAGTGTTCGTAATCACAGCTGCTACGGTAACGATGATGTGCGTAATCGCGATAGTGATGATCGGAAGATGGGGCGGGAAGAAATAATCAAAATATCTTCAGAAGCTCTGCCAGTGAGTCGACTACCAAGTCAGCTGGTTCCCCAGTCCCCCAGTCCCTGCGCTTGACACGTATCGCCCGCATGCCGGCCGCTTTGGCCCCTTTGATATCAGTAAATGGTTTGTCTCCGACCACCGCGCACTCTTCCGCGTTTAATCCAAGTTTGGAAGCGGCGAGTAAAAATGGCTCAGGACTCGGTTTGGTTTGGGCAGTATCTTCCCCACTGACGACCACCACATCAAACATCCTGATGAAATCGAGGTGTTTCAGTCTCTTGTCCTTTATCCCGGGCTTGCCGTCGGTGTCCGTGACGAGACCTAATTTGTAACCTTTTTGCTTGAGATAGTTCAACGTTGGCTCAGCGTCCGGGTAGGGCTTACTCGCTCTTGAATATGTGTCCCAGTAAAGTCCCGTCAGCTCCTCTGTTATTCGGCGTGGTACTTTTCCCTTAAACCCAAGCTCGGAGAGCAGAACTGGCCACCACTCGTCGCGATCGTATTTGGTCTCCATGTTCATTCGGTCGTCGAAATCGTCGAGCTTCAAGCGAATGGTAGTCTCATCCGCGTCAATCCCACTCTCGCGGAGATAGTCTCGTAGTCTCCTCGTTACCGCGCGATGTGCTGCGTCCAAGCCGGCAGGTGCATCGATGAGGGTTTCGTCCAGATCGAATAGCACGACTTTTATCCCGCGCATCAAATCAATCTCCCCCCCACCACAAAATCTTGTTATGTAGTCAACCGTGGTCTTAGCTGCACATTTCAGTTTTTCTTCGTCTATCCCTGGAGCTCCGCAGATAAGCAGAAGAACGTCCCTCGTAGATAGTGTTACCTTTGTATCGTCCGCATCTCGGTATGGGTAAATCGCGATCAACTTTTCCGAATCCGACACCACAGCCTCGTTACCTTCGAGCACCATCGGTTTCTCCATGCCTATACCTGTGAATTCTTCTCCCCTCCGCGCCAGCCTGAGCGCGAGATCTCCACGTATCCCACCTGCATCGAAAGCTCCTATCGAGATACATGTCTTGATCGAGGCCAAGTTGTAGGCGTCCACGAGCGTGTTTATCGTCGGCAGCGGCTTTTCGGCCAGCACCCTTCGGATGAGTGCCTCTACAGCAGGCCTGTTTTTGGTGGGGTCGATGCCTATGCGCCAGAAGAAGTCACGGTACGCCCTGAAGATTGGAGCATCCTTCACGGTCGCGATGTCGTAGTCGCGTTTTATCTCATCCACAACTTCTTTCTTGAACAACTCTAGCTCGGAACTTTCCCTTTCGATTTTGACTCCCTTGACGCGGCAGACTAGGGCCTGAAGGCCGGGAAAGCGCTCATTCAGCCGGGGTTGAATATAGATTCTCATGGTTTCAATCTATGCAGATATCTTTCTAAACAAATAACCGCCCAATAAAATCATCGCTGCGCAGAAAACTAACAAGATTCCGAAGTCGATCAACATTGGAAAATTTGCTCCAAATATAGTTTGAGGATCTAATGTGTTCGGGATTGCCCCTCTGAGGCCATCGACCCCGTACATGAGAGGGTTGACATGAGCGACCGCCTTCATCCAATCAGGGGCCGTGCCGATCGGGAAGAAAGCCCCGGAGAGGAAGAAGAGGGGCATGATTATGAAGTTCATTACCACTGGAAAAGCGATTGGGTCCTCGATCTTAGAAGCGAACGCCAGACCCGCGCTCACAAACCCTAGGGAGATGAGAGCCATGAAAGCTAAAACTTGGATGAACGCGATTATGCTAGGCGGCCACACACCCACCAGTAGTCCTGCGGCGAGGAGTAGCAACATCCCTTGAAGCATCGAAACCGTCATGCCGCCCAACGTTTTCCCCAGCATTACATGAGTCCTTGAAACCGGGGCGACCAGTATTTCCTTCATGAAACCGAACTGTTTGTCCCAGAGCACTGAAACGCCTGACATCATTGAAGAGAATATCAGCGTCATCCCGATTACCCCCGGGACTATGAACTGGAGGTAGCTGGCGCCCCCCTGCATTGGAAAGGCCGCACTCATCCCGACTCCCATAATCGCCAACCACAAAAAGGGCTGGATTAGCGATGAAATCAGCCTCGACTTCCCCCTGACGAACCACTTCATCTCCCTGAGCCAGAGAGTGTAGATTACTTGAAGCCCCGCCATTTACCTCCACCCGTGCCCGCGCATCATGGGCATGAAACGCGCATTATTTTCTGGTTTCTCTTCCCTGATGGCTTTACCCGTGTATTTGATGAATACATCCTCCAGCGTTGGCCTGCTCAGACTGGCCTCTAGGACCTGGCCACCATGAGACCTGACGATATCAATCAGTTTTGGAAGAGCCTTCCCACCATTATCCACTTGCAAATGTAAGCTATCTCCGACAATTTTTGCTTCTTTCACTATTCTGCTCCCACGAAGAATAGCCAATAATTTTTTTGGCTCCGCAACCTTGATGGAAACAATGTCTCCCTTTAGTTTGTCCTTAAGTGTTTCCGGCTTGTCGAGCGCCACTATTTTTCCGTTGTCGATTATGCCGACGCGGTTGCAGAGATAGTCAGCTTCCTCGATGTAGTGAGTGGTCAAGATGACGGTGATCTTTTCAACCTCGTTCAACGATTTGACTTGCTCCCAGACTACTCGCCTTGTTTGGGTATCGAGCCCCAGCGTGGGTTCATCTAAGAAGAGAATTTTCGGGCGATGCATCAGGCCACGCGCCATCTCCAACCTCCGCTTCATGCCTCCCGAGTAGGTCTGGACCAGAGCGTCTGCGCGATTTGTTAGTCCAACAATTTTTAATACCTCCCTTATGCGCTCTTCCCTTTGCGCCTTTAGCATTCCATACATACGCCCGTGGAAATCCAGGTTTTCCCTGCCGGTCAAGCGGTTGTCGAGCGAAGGCTCTTGAAACACGATCCCAATCGCCGACCGAACTTTGTCCGGATTCTTGCAGATGTCGAAGCCAGTTACCCTCGCCGTTCCCGTGGTCGGGCGCAAGATTGTGGCGAGCATGTGGGTCAGTGTGGTCTTGCCCGCGCCGTTCGGGCCGAGCAAACCGAAGAGCTCGCCATCATCTATTTTGAGGTTCACGCGGTTTACCGCCACCAGATTGCCAAACTTTTTCGTCAGGCCGCGTGTTTCTATCGCGTACTTCGCTTTCATGGTTTAAATCTCCATTACCTAGTCATCGTTTTCTTGAAGACAGGCACTGCAATTAGTATCATTATGGTTCCGAATCCTATCAACACCGCCAACTCAGTAGCTATGGCCGGTACCCCGGCTCCAAGCGTCATGACCTTCCTCAATGCAGATGTTGCGTAAGTTAACGGAAGCACCTTTGAAATGGCTTGCATAAACCAAGGCATCTGTTGTATTGGGAAGAATACCCCGCTTAAGAACATCATAGGGAACATCAGTGTCATCAGCATCATGCCCGCTGTCTCCTCATTTTTCGCAAAGGAAGTGATCACAATACCTAGCCCCACAAAGCTGAATATCCCTAAAAATAACAGGCCGAAAATCAGTAGGATGCTTCCCTGAATCGTAACGCCGAAAAGAACCACCGCCAACACGAGTACTATAGTTCCTTGAATTATCCCTCTGATCGACTGAGCGACTGTTTTTCCGAGCAGTATCGACAGCCTATTAATAGGCGCTGCCATCATCCCGTCTAGTGTACCCACCTCTTTCTCGTGAGAAATAGCGCGGGGTAGAGCCGTCATCAGGGACATCATCACCACCATCGCTATCATCCCTGGAGCCATGAACTGGAAGTAGTTCGGGCTCCCTGGCACGGTTCCTGTTGTCTGGACGTTATAGGGTTTTATCACTGCCAATGCAGCCGAGTTATCTAAGGATGGATTAAGCTGTTGGACGTTTTGTTTGGCCAGCCAGATTCCCATCTGCTCTATCGTCTGCGTCAAAACACTTTGCATCGTCGTTGAGATCTGGGGGTTAGACTGGTCCGTGACGATTGTTATTGTCGCCTGTTTGCCA
>Ga0315280_10009668_pt1 | contig 12277 bp, 7 predicted proteins | sample YL17G06_40_MG_FD_203697 | JGI IMG/M metagenome (GOLD analysis project Ga0315280, IMG submission 203697) | Sediment microbial communities from Yellowstone Lake, YNP, Wyoming, USA - YL17G06_40 | ecosystem: Environmental > Aquatic > Freshwater > Lake > Sediment | place: USA: Wyoming | collected... | reverse complement strand
GTTCTGCGGGCCCCGGGCGCTGGGCGGCTCGTACGATCATTCGCGGGGTCGCCATGCAGCTCCACGAACGGCCGCACGAAGAAGGGCATCGCGGTCGAAGACCACGCGCAGTTTGCGTGCGCGCCAAGCGTCACGTGTCTCAACGCGCGTCAGCATCGGGTGCCTTCAGCGCAAACGCAAGCTGCCGCTCGGCCACGACCCGCGTAAGGAACACGCGCACGGCCTCCGATACCGAAAGGCTCATAGCTCCACAGCTGCCGACGTCTCGGTGGCCTGAGTCCTGAGGTGTTCATCCACACGAACGTGGACCCTGCTGGTCGTTGCCGTCATAAGTTTCTTGTTGATGAGTGGCGATGCATTGCCTCTCGAAGGGTCGACCCAGGTTGCAGCCTCCAAGCCTGCTGCAAGCCGGACCTCGACGATTTCTGCGCGGGTGAATCAAGCAGGGCCGCGCGACAACGTGGACGCGCGGTTCGGGCGCCGGCGTCGGCTGCGCGCTGCGACGTTGGCGCGTCACAGACGGGCGAGGAGAAGCCTGCGGTCGTCGGGGACGACTTGGCGAAGGTAGACTTGAGCCGGCGAGTGTGGCCGCAATCGTGTTGCACCTTGCCTGCGTCGGGCGGTCTTGCATACGGGCGGGCTTTGACGAGACGAATCTCGCGGCCGACCTGGGGCAGCTGCCGACTGCTGGCATTTTTTGGGCGCCGCGGCGCCGACCATCCGTGTCTTGCGACCGAAGGAGATCCGTTGCTTCGTCGACCTCCAAGCTCAGCGGGACGTTCCTGTCAACCCGTATTCCCCTCTGGCAGGAAATTGCGGCTTCATCTGATTCTTTTCATCTTGGCCATGGTCGCCACCGCGTCGACGCCAGCGGTGGCGCAGGCGATCCCGGGGTTGCCTTCGTTGGGCCGGGCACCGGCTGCGGCGGCCGCCCCCACCGCTGAGCCCACGGCCGAGGAGTTGTTGGCGCGGCTCGACGCCGCCCGCGCCGAACACCGCCAACTGCTGGCCCAACCCGACGGGAGCGCGCCCTTGCTGGCGCAGCGCCAGCTGGCGTCGGCGCGCCGGCTGGTGCTGCTCACGGCCCGGGTCGACGCGCTGCGGACGCGCTCCGCAGTCGGCAAATCGTCAGAAAGCCTGGCGGCGGAGGTGACGCCGCTGGCCGGCCCACCACCGTACAGCCTGCTCGAAGTCGACCGGCTGCGCGACCAGCTCGAGACCTTGACGAACCAGCAGACGGCGCTGCAGCTGCCGCTGAAGTCGCTGGATGCGTCGATCGAATCGGACCTGCGCGCCCGCGATGACGCGAGCGTCAACTTGCGCCTGCGTCGCGAGTCGATCGCAAGACGGATCCCGGGCGGTGACCCAGGTACGGCGCAGGCCGAACTCGAGCTGGCGGAAATCACCTCGCAGGAGGCCGAGCTCGAGTTGGTCCAGACCGACGAAGCACGCCGCCAAGCTCGCGACAAGCTGGCCGCCCTGAGCGAACCGATCGCGCAACTCCAGGCCGAGATCGAGCGCGTGCGCACGCAGGTGCAGCTCGACGAGGCGACGCTTCGCAAGCTGCTCGCGGGCATCGCCGCCGAGCGCAAGCAGTTGGGGACGGAAGAAGCCAGGCTCGCCGAGCGCCTGGCCCGGCGCGAGTCCGAAACCACAGGCAGTGGCGCATTCCGCGGGCCCGAGGTCGAGGCCTTGAGTCAGACGATGCGGACGCTGGGCACGCTTGAGAGCCTGCTGCGCACCGCCGAAGTGCTCTGGCAAAACCGCCAGAAGGCCATCGACCCCCATCTCGACGCCGGCCAGCGGTACGCGATGGCAGAGAAGCTGGACCAAGGCCTGAGGCTGATGCAGGAGCGGCGGCGCCGCCTCGCCGAGGAAGACCGGCTGGTGCGCGCCGACCTGCGCCGGCAGCAGGCCTACCTGCTCAACCTGGCCGGCGACCCGATCGCAAGTGCCAGGGAGAGGCGGGTACTGGAGGCGCTGCAGTTGCAGTCCGACGCGCGCGAACGCCTGAGCGATGGGATCGACCGCCTGAGCGTGCTGGCAATCCGCACGCGCTCTGATCTGGGTCTCGGCGCGCCCCCCTCGGACGCGGGCGAATGGCTGAACCGCGTCGGGGTGGGGTTGAGCCGGGCACTGGCGGCGGTCTGGCACTACGAGATCTTCAGCGCCACCGAGACGCGGCAGATCGATGGCCGCGCGGTCACGGTCGACTACGGCGTCACGGTCGGCAAGAGCGTCGGCGCACTCGTGATGCTGGCCCTGGGCTACTGGTTCGCGGGCTGGCTCTCGCGGGCCGTCATCCGCCTGATCGGTACGCGCGTCGAGTTTTCCCCGCAGCAAGCGCGCGTGCTGAGCCGCTGGGTCAACTCGATCCTGGTGCTCGCGGTGCTGCTGCTCGTGCTGAAGCTGGCACGCATCCCGTTGACGGCCTTCGCCTTCCTCGGCGGTGCGTTGGCCATCGGCGTCGGCTTCGGCGCACAGAACGTCATCAAGAACCTGATCAGCGGCGTGATCATCCTGTTCGAGCGCAAGATCCGCGTCGGCGACATCGTCTCGATTGGCGGCGTGGCCGGTACCGTGCTCAACGTCGACCTGCGTGCGACCACGGTGCGCGGCTTCGATGGCATCGACGCCATCGTGCCGAACTCGAACCTGCTCGAGAACCAGATCAGCAACTGGAGCGGCGGCAGCCCCGACATCCGGCGCGCGATCGTCGTCGGCGTGGCCTATGGCAGCGACATGCGCAAGGCGGCCCAGGTCATCACCGACTGCGCCGCCGTCCACGCATCGGTGCTGAAGCAGCCGGCGCCGGAGGCTCTGTTCAGCGACTTCGGCAGCGACAACCTGGCGCTGACCCTGCTCTACTGGACGCGCCTGGGCGGGGCACGCGGCGGGCCCAGTGTCGACAGCGACCTGCGCTTCGCCATCGCCGATGCCTTGAAGGCCGCCGGCATCGGCATCGCCTTCCCGCAGCGCGACGTGCACTTCGACATGGCCGGCCCGCTTCGGGTCGAGCTTTCCGGCGCAGCCGCGCCGGCTCCGACGCCCCGAGGACCGCAGCCATGATGGCCTGCGCGCTCGTGGCGCAAATGACGCCAGGTGTTCGGCAAGCTCAAGGAACCCGGCCTCGACGAAGACACCATCATCATGCAGTGCGCCGACAACAGCGGTGTTGATGGCCGTCAGCTTTTGCCGCGCAGGCCCTGCACGAATTGCCGCACCTGAGGGTCGGTGGGGTTCAAGGCCTGCAGTTTCTCGGCCCACTGCAGCGCCTGCGCCCGCTGCCCCCCCTGGGCATAGAACACCGCCAGCGCATAGAGCGACTGCGCGTCCAGCGGGTCGAGCCGCTGCGCCTGCAGCAGCGCCGCCTCGGCCGGTTTGCGCTGCCCGAGTTGCTGCAGCGCCAGGCCGAGGTTGTAGTGAACCTTGGCCCGCGCGGGCAGCAGCCGGGCAGCCTGGGTCAGCGCCCTGGCGGCCTCGGGCAGGCGCTTTTCTTCGGCCAGCAACAGGCCGAGCGAATACTGCAGCTCGCCGAGCTCGGGCAAGCGCCTGAGCCCCTCGGTCAGCACGCGCTCGGCGTCGGCGTTGCGCGCGCTGGCGTTGTAGAGCCGCGCCAGGTTCGCACGTGCCGGCGTGAAGTCCGGGTCGATGCGCAGGGCGTTGAGATAGTGCTTCTCGGCCAGGTCGATGCGCGCGGTGTTCTCGTAGATCACGGCCAGGTTGAGCTGGGCGCCCGGCATGTCGAGCGCGACGTTCTGCGCCGCGATGTACTCGGCCAACGCGGCGTCGAAGGCGGGGCGCGTCGCGAGGTCGATGCGCTCGGGAGGCAGCGACGACAGGGCACGCGCCGCAGCGATGCGCACCGCGCGGATCGGGTCGCGCAGCAACGGGCTCAGCCCGTACAGGCGCTGCGCCGCAGGCAGGGCTTCGAGACTGTCGGCCGCCGCAGCGCGCACCCCGGGGTCGGCGTCGCGGGTGGCCTCGATGCGGGCACTGTCGCCGCTGCGGGGGTCATTGCGCAGCCCGTCGAGTGCCGTGGCGCGCACGATGCCCGGCTGGCTGCGGTCGGCAACGATGCGGGCGAGCGCCTCGCCCGCGCCGGGCTGTCCTGAACGCGCGGCGGCGAAGGCCTCGCCGGAATGCGGCTCCTGCCGCCGTTTCGGGCCGTACCACGCGGCCACGCGGTCGGCGGCCCATTGCGCCGGCTTGTCGGCGTGGCACTGGCTGCAGGCGTTGGGCGTGCCGAGCTTCACCGACAGGTCCGGTCGCGGCACGCGCAGGCTGTGGTCGGGGCGGGCCTGGATCTGCATGTAGTTCTTGCTCGGCATGTGGCAGGCCGCGCACTGGGCACCGGCTGTGCCTTGCGGGTGGAAGTGGTGCGCGGGCGTGTCGTAGGCACCCGCCGCGCCGGCAAACTTCGGGTTCGCCTGCGGCGCGTGGCACTGCGCGCACACAGCGTTGCCGGCCAGCTTGAGCTTGCCGGTGTGCGCGCTGTGGCAGTCGGTGCAGCCCACACCCCTGGCGTACATCTTGCTCTGGCGGAACGAGCCGTCGACGAAGACTTCGTCGAGCTGCTGGCCGTCGGGGTGGTACAGGCCGGGCTGCAACAGGCTGGGCAGGTAATGGTCCATCCGGGGCTGGCCCGGCACCGGAGCGGCCGTGAGCTCGCTGCGCCGCGAATGGCACGCGGCGCACACCTCCACCTGGCCCGCGGCTCCCGCCGCCTTGAAGTCGACCAGCAGGCCATAGCGCTCGCCGGCCAGCGTCGATAGCGGTATGCCTTCGGCTTTCGAGCGCGCCCATTGCGCATGCTGCTGCCCGGGGCCATGGCACGCCTGGCACGAGACATTGGGCTCCTTCCAGCTCGATGCAAAGCTGTCGGTGGCGGCGTCGTAGCGCTTCTCGTAGCCGGTGCTGTGGCAGGTGATGCACATGGTGTTGGCGGTCTGGTAGCGGCCGGTCCAGTGCAGCACGTCACCGGCCGGCGCCTTCTCGTGCGGCAGCAGGTGAAACCACTTCTTGCGCGGGGTGTCCCAGGCGATCTGCAGCGGCTGCAGGCGTCCGCCCGGCATCGCGATCAGGTATTGCTGCAGCGGCTCGACGCCGAAGGTGTCGCTGATCTCGAAGTCACCCGGCTTGCCGTCCGGCCCGTCGGTGCGCACGAAGAACCTGTCGCCCTGCTTGAAGAAGCGCGAGGTCACGCCCTGGTGCCTGAACTCGACGTTGTTGAAATCGCCGCGCACCGTGTCGGCGCTGGCGGCGGCCATCGCCTGGGCATGGTGCGATTGCTGCCACTGTCGGCCCTGGTCTTGATGGCAACCAAGGCAGAGCTGGTTGTCGACGTACGCGGCCGGTTGGCGCGCGCGCGCCGCGGCATCAGCCGCTGCGGCGCCGTTGGCGGTTGCTGCCGGCGGCGTCGGGGGCGGCCACATCCACCATAGCGCCAGCCCGGCGGCGAGCAGCAGCACCATGCCTGCGGCCAGCCAGCGCAGCGGGCGGCGAGAGGCGGTGGCGGGCGCTGGCACGGGGGCCGGCGGGCTCCCGCCGGCAGCGGCGGATTGGCGTTGCGGGGTGGCTCGGTGCGCAGCAGGTGGTTTGGCTTTGGGCAAAGTGGGCGTGCCGGCAGGTCAGGTCGGATGGGGGCTCACGCTGTCATGCCGTGGCTCGGCTGCAGCGCGGTGGGGCGCAGATCGTACAGGCCCTTTCTAACTCGCCCCCATCGAGGCCACGACCAACTCCGCAATCACGCTGCTTCGCAACTTGTCAGCGCCTCGCCGGCAAAGTCCGGCAACACTCGAAACGCCGAGCGCAGGATTGAAAAGGCTTCGTGCAGCGAACATCGTCACCGGGTCTTCACCGACTAGGTTCGACAGCAGGTTGATTGAAAGAGCGCCCTGACCAGCTTTCGAATCCGCGTCAATGCCTTATACTGCGTTGCAATGCAATGCACCGTTTCGACGATCATGCGTTCTCCGACGCCCACATGGACTCCCAACTGACCCTGCGCCTGCCCGCCGATATGGCGGCCAAGCTGGAAAGCGCCGCCCGGCGCATGAAACGCAAGCGTTCCGACGTGGTGCGCCTCGCGCTCGGACAGTTCCTTGAGGGCGATGATGCGCCAGGCCGGCCCGTCGAACGCGTGCGCGACCTGATCGGCAGTGTGCAAAGCGGCATTCCCGACCTGGGGTCGCGGCATCGCGAACACCTGATCGCCCGCCTGCGCCGTGGCCAATGAACTGCTGCTCGACACCGGCGCGTTCGTCGCGCTGGTCGACCGCAGCGAACGCCGCCATGCCGACTGCGCGGCCGTGCTGGAGCGCTGGACCGGCGCCATCGTCACCACCGAGGCGGTGCTGACCGAAACCCTTCATCTCGCCGGGCCGCGCTGGGCGACGCAGAAGGTTTGCATCGAGTTCCTTCTGCGCGGCGCCTTCACCCTTGTGTCCGCATCGGCTGCGAGCCTGCGGCGCACAGCCGTGTTGATGGAGAAGTACCACGATGTTCCCATGGACTACGCCGACGCCACGCTGGTCGCGCTGGGCGAGGAGCTGGGCACGAACCTGGTGTTCACGCTGGATGCGCGCGGGTTTTCCGCCTACCGACTCGACGGGCGCAAAACCTTCCGGCTCATGCCGTGACGGCGCCGGAGGTTGTGACCTCGGACCGTCTCAGACCGCGCAACGCGCCGCAATCGCCCAGAGGGGCGCCTACCAGTGGGCGCCTACCTTCTGGTGACTGCCTCCTGGCCGCCTCCGGGGGCGGTCGAAGGCGCTGAGGCAGCACCGCGGACTCGTGGCGCGGGGGTGGCCACTCTCGACCTCGAGCTTGCCGATGCGTGTCGTCGTATTTCAAAACGCCGCGATGCGCTGGATGATCCAGAACGCGGAGACAGCGCCGATGGCATACGGAGGAACCCGCCAGGCCCAGGCGGGTTGCGACATCCCGATGCGCCGCGCGACCCGCCGCGCGAGCGCAACGACGCTGAAGACGGCCGCGATGAAGAGGAGTTGTCCGATCTCGACGCCGACGTTGAAGAACAACAGCGCGACCGGAATCGCCGATTGCGGCAGGCCGACTTCATTCAAGGCGCTGGCGAAGCCGAAGCCGTGCAGCAGTCCGAAGATGAACGCGACGATCCAGGGGAATCGCTCCGTCAGACCCGCCATGCCCTGCCGGCTGCGAATGATTTCTGCGGCCACGAAGACGATGCTCAGGGCGATGGCGGCTTCGACGGGCGGCCCCGGCACGTGCACGTACCCGAGCGTCGCGCCCGCGAGGGTCAGGCTGTGTGCGAGCGTGAATGCCGTGACCGTCGCAATCAGCCGGCCGCGGCCCTTTACCAGGATCAACAGCGCGAGAACGAACAGGAGGTGATCGATGCCACCGAGAATGTGCTCGACGCCGAGCACGAGATAGGTGCGGGCGACCTGCATCGCACGCGGCGCGGCTTCGACGACGAATGACGGAGCGGACGGCGTCAGGCGCGTGACTTGCGTGGTGCCGTCGAGGCGTTCCAGGCGCACGAGCACGTCGGTCATCGTCGCGTTCAGGCCGTCGATGTGGATCGTGCCGCCCGTCAGCCCGCCTGCGCGCTGCACGGACCAGCGCTCGGTGAGGGCGTTGTTGACCATCGCGCCTCGAGGTTCGGTGACGTTCTTCGCGTCCGCCGGAAACTGCACGTAGAGCCCGAGCCGCAGGTCCTCGCCGCGCCCCGGCACTTTCCACAGCACGTCGTAGGTCTGCGCTCCGGTTTGGCGGAGTTCGAGATAGGCGGGACGCATCTCGTGCGCCAACGCTGGCGCACAGACGAACGCCGCCAACGAAATCAGGAAGCGCAGCGCGCGTTTCATTCGGTCTTCTTCAGCCTCGTCTGGTCCGACGCCAGTTTTGGCTGCTCGATGGTTACCACGTAGCGCTTCAACAGTTCCTGAAAGAACTGCTCGTTCGCCTTCTGCCGCCGGGCGTTGTCCGACTCGCGACGCACGACCTGGCGGACGTCCGCCAGCGCAGGCAGGCGGCCTTCGCTGCGCTCGGTGACCTTTACCAGATGCACACCGTAGCCGGACTCGATGGGCCCCTGCCATTGCCCGGGCGGGAGCTCGGGAAGCTTCGCGGCGAATTGTTCGCCGAACTGTTTCGCGATTTCGCTGGCCGGCAGTGCCGTGAAGTGATGCTCCAGCAGGAACGTATCGCCCAGCGTTGAAACATCCGCGTTGTCACCGGACTGCTTCAATTGCGCGAGCAGTCGCGCGCTGTCACCCGCGAGGGTCGCGCGGTGCTTGTCCGGATTGAGATACACCTGCCGGAACGTGAACCGTTGCTCGACGGGAAACTTGTCGGCGTGCGCCTGGAGATAGGCGTTCAGGTCGGCGTCGGTCGGCTCGGCTTGGGCGGCGAGGTCATCGGACACGAACTCCATCTTCTGCCGCAGGCGGCGGCGGATGACCGTGTCGTCCTTGTCCAGCCCCAGCGCCAGCGCCTCGCGGTAATAGACCTCCTCGCGCACGCGATCCCGCAGCAGGCCTGTCAGTTCCTGGTCCGTGGGCGGACGCTGCCAGGTTCGCGCGAAGCCGGTGGCGAGGCTCTCGACCTGGCCCTGCGTGATGACGATCTTGCCCGGCTCCGCGCTGCTGCGTTTCGAGACGAAGCTGTAAGCCGCGAAGATCGCAGCCCCCAGCAGCAGGAAATGCAGCAGCGGTTCACGAAGAAATTTCTTCAGCATCTAGGACTTGCCCGGCGTGTACCAGATCGGCGATGTGTAGGCGCGTTCCTGGGTCATCATCGGAACGTCTGTCGGCATCTTGATTCCGAAACGCAGCGCTTCGTATGCGGTCCAACGCGGCGTCGGAATCTCGATGATGCGGGCGTAGTAGAAAGCCGTTTGTTTGGCATCGAAGTCCGGGTCCGTCCAGGTGGCGCTGAGTTCCGGGGAGCCGATGGTGTTCTTCCAGGTCGCCTTCGCCACGTCTACCGTGTTGCCGACCGGCGGCAGTTTCCCGTTCGCGCCGGGCTTGCGGTCGCCGCTCCAGACGACGTCATAAACCTTCTCGTGGGTCTTGCCGTCCTTGTCGAGCCAGCCCTTGACGATCTGGATACGATCGAGGTTGCCGCTGTAGGAATCCTTTAGCGCGGCGACCAGGAAACTCGGAGACTTGCCGCCCGGGGCTTTGCGCAAATCGCCGCCCATCGGAACGCCCTTGGCATAGCCGACCCCGGCTGGAAGACGCGACTGGGCGTCCTGCGCAGTGAAGTCCCAGCCACCGAAGAAGCGCACCACCATGCGCGGGCCGGTCGTGGCATACGTTTCCTTGCGCTTCATCGCATCGAAGATCGCTTCGCGCGTGTTCTCAGTAGCCCAAACGCCGGCATAACCGGCGGCCGCCTGCTGCCAGCCTTTGACGGTGTATTTGGGATCGGGTGCCTCGATGACGACGTGCTCCCAGCGGTGCGGTCCAGGCTCGACACCGGAATGCTTGCCGAAGAAGTTTTCCTCCTCGACCGCAGCCATCGAGGTGTGCGAGTCGGTGCTGCCGATCATGCCGAACTTGAACGGGTTCACGCCGAGCTTTCGCTCCAGCAACAAGCCGGTCTTGAGCGCTTCGCGGGCGTACTCGTATTGATACATCCCGGGCTTCTTCACCTCGGTGCCATTGAGGTTGGCCTTGTCCCACTTCTCATAGTCGGCGAACTCATCGTTCGGCGAGAGCGCCGGATGCGCTTCGCTGTCACCCTTGATCTGGGTGACCTCGACGATCGGCTCGAATCGCGCCCGCATCGCCGCCAAGTCCTTCGTGTATGGCTTGCCGCCGAAGGTCTCCACCGAGAACATGCGGCCGTTGCTCAGGTTGCCGTTGTGCGGAATGGCCAGCACCTCGGACCCGGTCTGCTTTTCGAAATCAGCCAGAAACTTCCAAAGGTCTTCCGGATTCTGGCTGTCGAACTGGGAGAAGGGCACGGTGCGGTTCGCCACGCTGGCGTTGCCGCGGAAGAGCACGTTGCGGTGCAGATTGTTGCCGCCCATGGTGGTGTATTCGAAACCGATAATCGCGCTGAAGCGGCCGGGCTCGTTGTATTTGTCGGCCAGCGCGGTGTAGGCTTGCCAGGCATTGCGCACCGCCTTGTCGCTCTTGATGGGCGCCACTTTGCCGGACAGCGAGGCCACGATCTCCATGGCCGTGGCGAAGACCTTGTCGTTGTCGCCGCTCTTCAACGCGTCATGCCACTTCCTTCCAATCTCCGTGGCGAGGATCTCGGGATCACCGCTGAGCAATTGCGGCATCAGGCCATACATCTCGGCGTGGTCGGAGATCACCAGAAAGTCGAGCGGCCGTGAGAGCTTGGCGCGCAGTCCGCCCGTGGAGGTGATTTCCTCGCCGCGCGCGAAACGAAAGGCATCCTCCTGCCCGACGCGGTTCATGGTGCCGGCATCGACCGAGATCGCCGTGTGCAGGTGGGTATCACCGAACAAGACGCGCGTCGGATAGTTGCGCCCGGCATAAGGCGAGAACTGTGGCTTGGAGATATGAGCCACATCTGCCTTCGTGACTCCCTCATGATTGCCGGACTCCGCCGCCGATGCGCCGAACGCCAAGGTACAACCGGCGAGCACGAGGATTGTCTGTATGGTTCGTTTCATGAATTGATTCCTTTCGCTGAGGTCAGATTATTTTCCCGGCGTGTACCAGATCGGCGAGGTGTAGCCGCGCTCCTGCAGGGTCATCGGAACTTCCTTGGGCATCTGGATGTTGTAGCGTTTCGCCTCGTAGGCGGTCCAGCGCGGCGTCGGGATCTCGATCACGCGGCCGTAGTAGAAGGCGCGTTGCGCCGGATCGAATTGCGGGTCCTTCCAGACTGCAATCAACTCCGGCGAGCCGATCGTGTTGGTCCAGGTGGCATTCGGAACATCAACCGTGTTGCCCACCGGCGGCAACTTGCCGTTCGCGCCGGCTTTGCGGTCGCCGGACCAGGCGACGTCATAGACCTTTTCATGCAACTCGCCCTTCGCGTCCATCCAGCCCTTGATGATCTGGTAGCGGTCGAGGTTGCCGCTCATCGGGTCCTTGAGGGCGGCGACGAGGAAGGTGGGCGGCTTGCCGGCGGGCGCCTGCTGCAGATCGCCGCCCATCGGCACGCCCTTGGAATAGCCCGCCTCGGCAGGCAAGCGCGTCTGGGCGTCCTTGGCGTCGAAGTCCCAACCGCCGAAGAAGCGCACCGTCATGCGCGGGCCGGTGGTCGAGTAGGCCTCTTTGCGCTTGAGCGCGTCCCAGATGGACGCGCGCGTGTTCTCAGTTGCCCACACACCCGTGTAGCCGGCGGCGGCCATCTGCCAGCCGAGGATGTTCACCTGCGGCGTCTTGATGACCGCGTGCTCCCACCGATGGGCCGATGGTTCCACCCCCGTGTGCTTGCCGAAGAAGTTGTCTTCCTCGGCAGTAGTAAGTCCGGTATGCGTGTCGGTCCCGCTGACGAAACCGAACTTGAACGGATTCACCCCGAGTTTCTCCTCGAGCTTCAGGCCTTCCTTCAGGGCCTGTCGCGCGTACTCGCGTTCCAGCATGCCGGCCGTCTTCGGCACGCCGGCGAGGTTGGCCTTGTCCCATTTTTCGAAGTTGGCGAATTCGTCGGTGGGCGAGAGGGACGGTTGCGTCTCGCCGTCGCCCTTGATCTGGGTGATCTCATACATCGGCTCCCACTTCGCGCGCGACTCGGCCCATTCGCGGGTCAAGGGATTGCCCTGGAAAGTGGTGAGTGCAAACATCTTTCCATTCGACAGGTTGCCGTTGTGCGGGATGGCGAGGAGCGAGCCGCCCGTTTTCTCTTCCCACTTCGCCATCCACTTCCACAGGTCCTCGGGGTTCTCACTGTCGAAGGTCGTCATGGGGATGGCCTGGTCGGCCTTGTCCTTGCCGTCGCGGTAGATCACGTTGCGATGCAGGTTGTCGCCGCCGCCGGCATTGCTCGTCCACTCGTATCCGATGAGTGCGCTGAACCGTCCCGGCTCGTTGTATTTTTCCATGATGGCGGTGTTCTTCTGCCAGATCGTCAGGGCGAGCTTGGGATCCTTCATCGCCGCAGGGACCTTGTTGTTCGACTGCGCGCTGATCATCTCGCTCGCCGCCTCGACACCCTTGCCGGCAGCCATCATGTCGTGCCACTTCTTGATCAGCGGGTCGCGCATCAGGGTGGGATTGCCGTCCCTGATCTCGAAGATCACGCCTGCGGCATCGGAGTGGTCGGTGATCACCACCCAGTCCAGAGGCCGGCTCAACTTCGC
>Ga0315280_10009667_pt1 | contig 12277 bp, 9 predicted proteins | sample YL17G06_40_MG_FD_203697 | JGI IMG/M metagenome (GOLD analysis project Ga0315280, IMG submission 203697) | Sediment microbial communities from Yellowstone Lake, YNP, Wyoming, USA - YL17G06_40 | ecosystem: Environmental > Aquatic > Freshwater > Lake > Sediment | place: USA: Wyoming | collected... | reverse complement strand
CGCTTGGCTGGGCGACAAGCTGAAGGAGGAGAGGGAGAGAGACATGACTATCGACCTATCCTTCTGGAGGTTCGAGACCCCCAAGTTCTTCTTCACGATCATCGATGCACCGGGTCACAGGGACTTCGTCAAGAACATGATCACCGGCGCCTCACAGGCGGATTGTGCAATCCTCGTACTCTCTGCAAAGAAGGGAGAGTATGAGGCTGGTATGGGTCCAGGCGGTCAGACCAGGGAGCATGCCTTCTTGGCTAAGACGCTGGGAGTCAACCAGTTGGTCATCGCAGTGAACAAGATGGATGACCAGACAGTCGCCTACAGCCAAGAGAGATTCAACGAGGTAAAAGACGGACTGCTGAAATTCCTCAAAATGATCGGCTACGACACCTCAAAGATCATTGTAGTTCCGATCTCCGGATGGAAGGGCGACAACATCATAAAGCAGAGCACCAACACCAAGTGGTTCACAGGTCCGACCCTCTTTGAGGCGATGGACACCTTCACAGCCCCGGAGAAGCCGATCGACAAGCCGCTCCGCGTACCCGTCCAGGACGTCTACACCATAACCGGTGTCGGCACCGTCCCGGTGGGGAGGGTGGAGACAGGCATCATGAAGAAGAACATGAACGTAATCTTCATGCCCGCCAACAAGACCGGTGAGCTCAAGGATATCGAGACCCACCACATGAAGATCGAACAGGCTATTCCTGGCGACAACGTGGGATTCAACGTAAAGGGTATCGGCAAGACCGACATCCACAGGGGCGACGTCTGCGGAGATACAGCGCGCCCACCCGTGGTGGCTGAGACCTTCAAGGGAAGGATCTTCGTACTGTACCACCCGACAGCCATCGCCGCCGGATACACACCTGTGCTGCACGTCCACACGGCTACCGTTGCCACGACCTTCTTGGACTTAGAGAAGAAGATTGACCCCAAGACAGGCGCGGTCATAGAGGAGAAGCCAAGCTTCCTCAAGCAGGGCGACAGCGCAATTGTGACCTTCAAGCCAACAAAGCCGCTCGCGATCGAGACATACACCGACCTACCGCCGCTCGGCAGGTTTGCCCTCAGGGATATGGGTCGCACAGTGGCAGCTGGTGTTGTGACTGAGGTAAAACAGGCAACATTGGCTAAATAACCCCCTTTTTGTGTGGTGTCTTCTTTATGCCCCAGAAAGCAAGGATAATGCTCAGTAGCACCGACTACCGTAAACTGGAGGACGTCTGCTCGCAGATAAAGAAGATCGCTGAGAAGACTGGGGTGAAGATCGCGGGACCGGTGCCGCTTCCCACGAAGAGACTCCTAGTTCCAACCATGAAGTCTCCAGCTGGAGAGGGCACAAAGACATGGGACAAGTGGGAGATGAGGATCCATAAGCGCCTCATCGACGTGGACGCGGACGATAGGACCATGCGCCAGATGATGAGGATCCAGGTCCCGGACGATGTTTTTATTGAGATAGAGCTCGTTTAACCTGCGGGCAACGTGCCTTAAATTCTGACAATTTTTGCCATAAGTGGCGCCGGGGAAGGGATTCGAACCCTTGCTCCTCCGAAGAGGAACCGGCTTGCCTGTCCCTTTATGAAGATCTCGAGGCCGGCGCCTTAACCACTCAGCCACCCCGGCTCAATTGATAAACAAAAGCCTCGTTTTTAATATTGTTTTTCCTTTCTGTGGTGCCTTCTCACCCTCAAGATCCGATCACAATTGGCAAATGTGCCCCCTTCTATGAGTAAATAACAATAACTTCCTCTGCCAATAATTCCATGGGTGCGCAACATTGGTGTATTCTTACCTCGATCACATATCCGACGTTTACGTACACGTACACTCCGACTCGCTCGCTGGAATCTTCGAGGATGCCGCCAAGGCCACTTATGAAGTGATGCTCAACACTTCCGCCGTCAAGGAGAAGACAGTCATGGAGGCCGAGATCCGCGCTGACGACTTGGAGCAACTCCTCTACATGTGGGTCGACCATCTTCTCTACATCTTCGATGCCAAGAGCTTTGCCGTGGCTCGAGCCGAGGTGAAAGTCTCCAAAACCAAAGAGTCTCCCCCATACTCCCTCAGTGCCAAGATCTACGGTGAGGATTACGACCCTGCTCTTCATGGTCAAAAGGTAGGGGTCAAGGCCATGACCTACTCGTTGATGCGGATCTTCCAGAAGGGTGGTCGCTGGGAGGCATACTTCGTCTTGGATATATGACCTATCTGTCCGATGTCTATTGCGATTTATAAACCCCTGCTGGCATATCTATATGGAATAGGCAAGGCGTGAGACTAATGACTGAGACTCGAGGTACGAACATCCCTCTTAAAAAAGTGGAGGATAACATATGGGAGATCCCCCAGACCTTCAGGCCGGGGATGAATGTGCCCGGCCGGGTCTATGCCGACGAGTCACTACTCCAGAAGATGGGCGAGGACCTCACCCTTACGCAGTGCGTGAATGTGGCGCAGTTGCCAGGGATATTGAAGTTCTCCGTAACCATGCCCGACGGGCATCAGGGTTACGGCTTCCCTATAGGTGGCGTCGCTGCCTTCGACTCCGAGACGGGCGTCATATCTCCCGGAGGCGTGGGCTACGACATCAACTGCCTCCCCGCAGGTTCAAAGGTGCTCACACCTGACGGCTACAGAATTCCCATAGAGCACGCATTTGCTCACAGAAGAGTCTTGTGCATAGACTCTGCCAAGGCCACATCCACAAAGGTGATCCTTGGACTGAAAAGGCGTGAGGAGTCACTCTACAAGATCACCACAAAGGCTGGTTTTACGATTAAGGCAACTGGTGACCACCCCCTCCTGACGAAGGGGGGCATGGTCGAGGCAAAATCATTGGTCTGCGGATCGAAGGTCGCCACACACCCGTTCCAGGGTGTTGATTACGAAGTTCCTCCTCCCATCAAAATAATAAAAGAGGAGGCCTTCCCGGCCAGCTTACGAAAGGAACTGGTCCTCAGAAACTTGCTGCCGTTGCGTACTGATAGTACTGCGCTGCCTGCAATCCTGCGGCTGTTAGGCTATTTCATCGGAGATGGAGCCTTCGGGGGGAAGAAGACCATATTCTACGGCAGTAAGGAAGGAATGGAGCAGCTCCGGAGGGATGTTGGAGCCCTCGGCTTTACACCATCCCGGGTCTATACAAGGGAGAGGCAGTCTTCAGCCCACGGCAAGAGATTCAGGAGTGTAGAAAATTCCGTCCACATCTCCGCAAGGAGCTTCAGGCTACTGATGGAAAAACTTGGCGCCCCGAAGGGTGACAAAACCGTCGAGCCATTCGTCGTGCCTGAGTGGATCATGAGATTGCCAAAATGGCTTCAGATGTCCTTCCTCGCAGGGTACTTTGGCGCAGAGATGAACAAGCCGCAGACGAGTAACGGCTACAACTTCGAGCCACCGGTCGCATCCTGTACCAAGGCCAAATCATCAGTTGAAAGCGGTATCAAGTTCCTGAGTCAGATTGGCGAGATGCTAAAGGGCTTCGGCGTCGAGGTCTGTAGCATCCTCCAGGAGGACTGCGGGGACAGAGTGAGACTCAAGCTCCAGTTGTCGGAGAAGCCTGCATCACTCGTCAACCTCTGGTCCAAGGTTGGGTATGCGTACTCGCCCAAGAGGCAGGGCCTAGCACTAGCCGCCGTCAGCTGGCTTGGTTGGAAGAACTCGGTGATCTCCCAGAGAAAGCAGGCCGCCGCATCGGCCCAGGCCTGCTATGCCAGCGGTTCATCTGTGAGCGAAATACTTGAAAGCACTCTGGATTGCGATTGGGTAAACCGAAGGTTCATCGAGCGGAGCCTCTACGAGGGGCGGCTTACCCCACCTCGGGTCCCCAAAGGCTTCCCGTACTTCGAGGACTGGGCTGCCGCCTCGTTGGAAGGTGACGTAGTCTGGGACGAGGTAGTCGAGATTACCGAGGAGCGCCATCCCTGTGAAGTCTTTGACATTACTATCGACAATCCTTCGCACAACTTCGTCGCCGAGGGCTTCGTCGTATCCAACTGCGGGGTGAGGCTCGTCCTCACGAACCTAGACGTGAAGGATGTCCGACCAAATCTCTCCAGACTAGTGGACACCCTCTTCGACCTCGTTCCTTCAGGACTGGGCAGCAAGGGAGGCATACGCCTCGATACCGCCCAGCAGGATCAGGTTCTTGACCGGGGAGTTGAGTGGGCGGTGGAGAAGGACTACGGCTGGGAAGAGGACGCAAGGAGGTGCGAGGAGGGCGGCAGGATGAAGACCGCCGACCACACCAAGGTCTCCCCCAACGCCAAGGGGAGGGGCGCCAGCCAGCTCGGGACCCTCGGCAGCGGGAACCACTTCCTCGAGGTGCAGGTCGTGGATAAGATCTACGAGCCTCAGACCGCAAAGATCTTCGGGGTGGAGTACGAGGGTCAGGTGGTGGTCATGATCCACTCGGGGAGCAGGGGTCTGGGGCACCAGGTCTGTAGCGACTACCTCCACGTCATGGAGCACGCCGTCTCCAAGTATAAGATAAGAATACCAGACAGGGAGCTGGCCTGCGCCCCTGCCGCTAGCCCTGAGGCCAAGGACTACTTCGCCGCCATGAGCGCCGCTTGCAACTATGCTTGGGTTAACAGGCAGTGCATAAATTACTGGACGAGGGAGGCCTTCCAGAAGACCTTCAAGTCTGACCCGGAGCGGCTCGGTATGCGCCTGGTATACGACGTAGCCCACAACCTCGCAAAGCGCGAGGAGCACACTTATGAGGGCAAGACCCGCACCCTCTTCGTCCACAGGAAGGGCGCCACGAGGGCATTCCCGGCGGGTCGTCCCGAGATCCCGCAGGAGTACCGGAACGTAGGTCAACCCGTGATCATCCCAGGGAGCATGGGCACCGCCTCCTACCTCCTGGTTGGCGGACCGAAGTCGCTGGAACTAAGCTGGGGCTCCACAGCCCACGGAGCAGGCAGGTTCCTCAGCAGGGAGGCTGCCATAAGGAAGTACTGGGGTAGCGACGTGAAGCGCGACCTTGAGAGCAGGGGCATACAGCTGCGAGCTGCCAACATCAGAGTAATAGCCGAGGAGGCGCCCGGCGCGTACAAGGACGTTGACAGGGTAGCGGATGTATCCAACAGGCTGGGCATAGCAACCCTTGTCGCGAGGATGGTTCCGCTAGGGGTGACCAAGGGATAATGGCACAGCCTCCGCTGCAGCCCATTACCTCAAGAGCCGGACGGTTTCTCGTTATCTACGAGGAGTCCTTTGTCGGGGTCGGCATATCCTCCAATGTCTACGTGGCTGAATCGGGTGGAAAGCATTATCTCTTCGACGCCAGCGGGCACCCTGATCTCATCTCCTACCTCAAAGCCGCCGGCATTCCAAGCGAGAGAATAGCGGCCGTATTTCTCACCCACGGCCACCACGATCACGTCAGGGGGCTAGTCTCGCTATCCAAGATGGGCATACCTGCCTACCTCAACATGAACGACCTCAAGCTACTGGAGGATTGTATAGGCAAGAGGGACGTAAGGGACGTATTCGAAGGCAAGGACATCCTCAGTGGTCTAGGTCTAAGGATAATCCCGACCCCGGGTCATACCCCCGGCAGCACCTGCTACTACTCCGAGAATGAGGGGCTACTCCTCAGCGGGGATACGGTCTACGCGGACGGCTATTTCGGCAGGACCGATCTGCCAAGAGGTAGCGACTCAGAGATGAAGAAGAGTCTAAAACGACTAATGGAGCTCGGCGTGCACTCCATTCTTCCGGGTCACGGAGCCTACATAATGGAGAGCGGTGAGCGGTCGATCTCTGTCGCACTATCGAACGCCAACTTTCTGCTGAGATAGGTCATTTACTATACTAAGATGACCGCGTGCAGTAGCCAAGCCATTATGAGCGAGAAGACTGGTGTCATTGACCATAGGATTGCCAGCTTTACTGCCGTCTCCCTGTTCAATGCCTTTGCTCCCTTCCCCAATCCGCCGCCGGAGACCCCTCCAATTATCGCGTGGCTTATGGAGACTGGGATCCCGCCCTGCGTGAACATATGCACGGTGAAGGCTCCACCCACCTGGGATGCGAATGCCGTGGGGGGTCCGAGGCTGGACACCCCCTCCCCCACCGTCCTCGAGACCCTCTCCCCAACGATTATCCCGCCAAGGCTGGTTGCTATTATTGCCGTGGCGAGGGATACCGACCAGCCAAGGTCGTCCCTTATCACCCCGATTATCAGACCCAGCGTGTTTGCCCCGAAGGCATATGCAGTATAGAGGCTTGCTAGGATAGTCAGGATGCCGTAGATCACGACCGTTCCCCCCACACTGTTAATCGTGTAGCGATGGAGCACCTTAGAGAGCACAAGCGAGACGGCGGCTGCCAAGAAGGGAGTGAGCAGCCACGACACTAGAACTATTATCACGTTGTCCAAGTGTAGCGGAATCCCCAGGTAGAGCCCGCTCCCGATGGATGCGCCGAATATCGCTTGTGTGATGGGAAGGGGCAATCGAGCTACCGTGGCTATCAATATCATGGCGAACGTGACACCCATTATTATCTGTAAGGAATCCGTCCCGAGACCTCCAGCCAGCGCCTTGCCTTGGATCGCTCCTGAAAGCTTCCCTCCCTCAAGCACCGCACCTAGAGTGAGCCCCACCACGAAGATGAGTATCCCGTTCCGGTAGGACATTATCTTAGATCCCGCGACCGTTCCAGCCGAGTTGCTCGCGTTGTTTGCCCCAGTCATCCCGAGCGTAATCGCGGTTAGGGCGATGAGTAGCAGTGACATAAACCCAATTAGGCCCCTGATTTCACGATCATCGCGGTGATGACGTCCGAGGCCTCCTCAGCCTCGTCTGCTACCATGTCTAGGAGGAAGATGAAGTCCCTCGCCTGCAGGTAGGTAAGTGTCGAGATGCTCTTCTCCTTGTGGGTAAGGTACTTCAACGCCTCAAGTTTCATGTCGTCCAGCTTCTCCTCGGTCTTCTCCACCTGATGCGCCAGCTGAAGGGAAGCCTTCGTGTCCTTGCTAATCAACTCCACCGACCTCTCGAGCAGCTTTACTATCTCCACGGTCCCGGATACTATTTCCCTTACCTTAACGTGGCACTCGAAGAGCTCATCCATCTCTGCCTTCTCTGGTTGCCTCGATGCGAGAGCTCTAGACGCATCCTTTGCCTTGTCGGCTATCTGATCTATGGCCTCAGCAAGTCTGAGAAAGTCCTCCTTGAGCCCCACGAAGAGGGCCCCGCTGTAGAGGTGGAGTTCCACCTTCCTCTTCACGTCGTCTGCCTCTCTCTCCGTCATGGCTATCCTCTCAGCAACCGACTGCACCACAGCCCAGTTGTAACTTATGCAGGCCTCAATTAGGTCCCTCAAAAGCTCCGTGGACGTGAGCACGAGCTTCATATGCTGCCTAAGTAACTCCTCCACGCCTCTCAATGGGAATGAGGCTATCTTTCTCCACATAACTAGTCTCTCTTTAGCTCTGCCTTCGGCTCCCCTTCGCCGTACTGTACCTCCTTTATGTGGAGGACCTCCTTGATCAGCCACTCGTTCTCCCTGCAGACCTTCAGGGTATCCTTGTCGCCCTGTATGTAAGCCCCGCCGACCTCTGCAGAGAGTGCGATCTTGCCCTCAACCTTCCTCGATCTAAGCTCCGCTATTACCCTGATAAGCGCCCCGCCGACCTTCCCGTCCACCGCAGGTACCTCCTCGATCCTCGGATAGGGAGCGGCGTGGATCGACATGTGCCCCTCCCTCTCCCTGAGCACCTTCTGGTAGATCTCCTCGGTTATGTGCGGGCAGATGGGGGCAATAAGCCTAGAGAACGTCCATATTACCTTGTACAGTGTGCTCTTGGCAGCCATCTGGCTCTCCAGCGTCCTCGGGCTGTAGAGCCTCGGCTTGACCGCTTCTATGTACTGGTCGCAGACATCGTGCCAGTAGAACCTCTGGAGCAGGTCAACTGCCACGTGGAACTGGAAGCCCTCCATTGCCTCCACCGTCTTTGCAACGGCTTCCCTAAGCCTTGAGAGGATCCACCTGTCCACATCCTCCAGCTCCTCCAAATTGACCTCATATGAGGGCTCCGTGAAGAATCCCTCGGCGAACCTCACAGACGACCAGACCTTCTGGAGGAAGGACTTCCCGTACTTGACGGGCTCCCACTTGAATGGAAAGTCAGATCCCAGCGTGAGCGACAGGAGTGCCTGTCTGATGGCGTCGGCGCCGTACTCGTTCAGCCCCTGCTCAGGCATTATGGTGTTGCCCCTCGATTTTGACATCCTGGCCCCGTCGGGACCGAGTATGTGCCCGTTTATCAATACGCCCTTGAAGGGGGGCTTTCCGGTGAGTATGGTGCACCTCAGCGTCGTGTAGTAAAGCCAAGTCCTCACTATGTCGTGGCCCTGCTGCCTGTAATCAGACGGATAGGTCCTCTTGAACATCTCCTTGTCCCTGAAGAAGCCCGATATGATGAGCGGAGTTATGCTAGAGTCCACCCAGCAATCGCAGACATCCGATGTCCCTACGATATCCGTTCCGCCGCACTTGGGGCAACTGCTCACCGGCGGTGGGTTGACCGTCGTGTCCACGGGCAGGTCCTCCCTTCTAGGGGGTATTATCTCTCCGCAGTTCCTGCAATACCAGAAGGGCACGGGCGTGCCGAAGACACGTTGCCTAGATATGAGCCAGTCCCACTCTATGCTGTTGACCCAGTCCACAAGGCGCTGGCTCATGAACTTGGGAACCCACCTCATATTCGTTCCCTCCTCTAGGACCCTGTCCTTGAACTCCTTGGACTTTATGAACCACTGGTCCTTGACGAGGAACTCTATGGGTGTCATGCAGTCCGCCCTCTCCGTGTGGGTCAGCACGTTGTGCATCATATCCTCTGTCTTGGCTATCCGACCTGACGCCTCGAGATCCTTTACTACCTCCTCCTTAGCCTGCGCAACCTTCATTCCCGTGTACCTGTCTGTGTTCAACATCCTGCCATGCTCGTCGATCGCCAACACTATCGGCAGGTTGTACTTCTGCTGCCACTTTATGTCCTGCTCGTCGCCGTAGGTGCAGATCATGACTATGCCGGTCCCGAAGTTCGGGTCCACGGCCTCGTCGGAAAGTATCTTGACCTTCTGCCCGAATACTGGGACCTCAGCCTCCTTGCCGGCCAGACCTGTGTACCTCTCGTCTTCAGGGTTGACCGCCAGAGCCACGCAGGCGTTAAGCAGTTCTGGTCTCGTGGTCGCGACAACTAGGTCTGAGTCACCGGACTTGAACTTGATGTAGTAGAGCTTCCCCCCCTTTTGGACGTAACCGACCTCAGCTTGAGCGAGCGCCGTCCCGCACTTGCTGCACCAGTGAACGGGGAACTCTTTCCTGTAGATGAGTCTCTTCTCGTACATCATAAGTAGCGACTCGTGGACTGCCTTCCAGTAGCCCTTGTCCATCGTCCGGTACTCGAAATGCTCCCAGTCGGGCCTGTAGCCGAGTCTCGTCATCGTCTGCTTCATGCTCTTTATCATATTGCCTGTCCACTCGACGCACTTCTCCCTGAAGAGCTTCCGGTCCTCCCTAGAGATCTTCCACTTATACTGGACCTTCAGCTCCGTGGGCAGACCCTGGCAGTCCCAGCCCTGCGGGAGGAGTACGTCGAAGCCGCACATCCTCTTGTACCTAGCTAGGGTGTCGTTGATTATGTTCCAGTAGGCATGGCCTATATGAAGCTCCCCAGAGGTGAACGGAGGGGGTGTGTCTATGACGAAGACGGGCTTTCCGTCGTTCTTGAACCTGTAAACCTGATAGAACTCGTCGGTCTGCCAGCTGCTCTGCCACTTCTCCTCCACCGCGCGGGGCGAGTAAGTCTTGTCCATCTTCCTCAATGGATCCCCCGAATCTGGCAACGCATTCTCCTCCGGTTACTCATCACCGTACTTACTGAAGAGTTGATTAACCTCATCTCTTATAAAAATCGTTGCCCAAAAATTTGTTTTAATCATGAGACGAATGACCTTTAAATAGGTGCCCTTCAGATAGGGATGTTCCCTTTGCAAAAGGTCGTTCAGGTAACAGTGATAGGCAAGGTTTTGAAGCCCAACAAGCAGAAGATACTGGCGCTCAACAGTGCTTTGGACAGGTACTTCCAGCTCGTAAGGTGGTACCTCTCATTCAATAGCACCTCTAAAATGTTCCTTCACCGAAACGGCTACGAAAAAGCAAAGCGGTTCAACCTTAACACTGCCTTAATTCAGACGGCTAGGGACAAGGCAGTCGAGATGCTGAAGTCATTTGAAGAGAACAAGAAAGTAGGCAGTTTATTAAGACCGAATAGGATCTCCATGAGGTTTGACCGACGATGCTACTGTTTTTATAAAACCAGCAACGTCTTAACGCCATATTGGATCACTCTGAGTCTTAAAAAAATGGAAAGGATAAGTCTGCCGTTAGTTTTCGGCGAGAGGCAGAGATTGATCGAAGAGGCACTCAAAGGCGGACTAGAGTTTGCGGCGGTGGAGATGGTCAAGAGAGGTTATGTTTGGTATGCTCATCTTATACTGAAGAAAACCGTTGAATTAACTGGGGACCATGAAACGGTAATAGCCATAGACAGAGGCGAAAGGAATCTCGCTGTAGCCGTAGCCCTCTCCAAAAGCAGTCTTAAACCTGCGAAAGGGCAGTTCTGGAGTGGTGCCGAGATAAAGCGCATCAGGGGGCTATATGGGCACATTAGGAGAAGACTTGAAGAAAAGAAACTTTTGGGCAAAATCAAATCAATCAAAGGGAAAGAAAGGCGAAAGGTTAACCAGCAACTCCACATAATGGTCAACCAAATAGTGAAATACGCCAAGCAGTTTCCTAATCCAGTGCTTGTAATGGAAGATTTGAGAGGAATACGGAAAAACTTCAAGAGATCCAGGAAGTTGGATAGGAGATTTCATAGTGTGCCATTCAGAAAACTTCAAACGTGTATAGAACACAAGGCCAACCTTGAGGGAATGACTGTTAGATATTTAACAAAAGAGGAAACAAGGAACACATCCAAAACCTGCCATAGATGTGGGCACGTTGCCGAAGTGAAAGGGAGGATCTACAGATGCAACAACTGTGGAATGGAATACGATAGGGACCTGAACGCTGCAATAAACATAGCCCATAGGCTAATGTGGTCCATGGGATGGAGGAGCAGTGAGCCCCTCGGACTGGTATATGACGGGTTGGACGTAAAGTCACCCCCGAACGCTGGAAGCTCACGACTTTCATGGAGCAGCTCACAATATTTTACCCACGGAAAAAGCCTTGAAATCTAAAACCCACAAAAACAAAATCAACGATAGAAAAATTGTACGGGAGTCCTGACGCCGCTACTTGCACTGCCCGCCCTTCTCGGCCGCCCTTTCGTCTATCGCCTTTATGGCCTTGAGCGCAAACTCCGCCTCCATCTTGTCTATGTCCTCCTCAAAGTTCCTGATTCCAGAGGCAAAATCTTTCAGAACCTCCTTGATTGGCTTGCCTCTCCTCCTCTCGATCTCCTTGATCTTGGCGACAAAGTAGCTCTTGGCCAAGCCGTTTGTCTCCTCAACGCAAGCCGGCGGCTCCACGCTCAACGCCCTGCAAAGCTCCACCAGCGCCAGGCAGACCTCAGGGTCTCTGTCGGCTGGGCACTTATCCTCGCAGTGGGACTTCGCATACCTCAAAATTCTAGCCAGATCCTTGTCACTAGCGGTCATGGCTGATCACTTTTTGGCCTCTGCAAAGTTGTTTCTACATCGCTTTTGGCTCTGCGAACTCGGCAAATTCATCATTGGCCAAGTACCATTACGCCTCGGGAAGAGATAAGCTTTATAGTCGTATTCCTTTCTCTATCTGATGAGGTGTTAAGGATGGGAGGCCGTCAGAAGACTACTCTCCTGAGCCCTGTTACTAAAGAGGAGAAGAAGAAACAGCAACAACAGCAGCAGTAGAGCGATCAGGATATGATCCAGAAAAGGAAGAGCCCCATTTCAATTTTCATACCGATTTCTATACTGTCCGACGTTCCGAGCCTTTTTGAGAAGACCGTTAAGGTCGGGCAGATAGCGAGGGCCGCGTCGATATTCAGGGTGGACAGGATAACCATCTACCGTGACTCACCATCTGCTAACAGGGAGGACGCCCTCCTCATAAGGGACCTCCTCTCGTATGCCGAGACCCCGCAGTACCTGCGGAGGCGAATGTTCCCGCTCTCGAGGAATCTCAAGTACGCAGGGCTTATCCCTCCGCTACGGACCCCCCACCACCCCCTTGAGTCCACGAAATCCCCCTACAGGGA
>Ga0315280_10009666_pt1 | contig 12277 bp, 15 predicted proteins | sample YL17G06_40_MG_FD_203697 | JGI IMG/M metagenome (GOLD analysis project Ga0315280, IMG submission 203697) | Sediment microbial communities from Yellowstone Lake, YNP, Wyoming, USA - YL17G06_40 | ecosystem: Environmental > Aquatic > Freshwater > Lake > Sediment | place: USA: Wyoming | collected... | reverse complement strand
TATCCAGTGGAAAGCCGTTCCCCCCGAATGCGGGCTTGGACGGAAAGGCGGGCTGTGCCCGGGGTGAAGCCCAGGCCAGAGCCCGAAAGATTCCCTATGTGTAGTTTAATGCGGGAATTTAGAACGGTACACCTTCATGGTGTTGTTGTCTAATTTTATTATGGCATTCCCATGGAATTCAGTGGTTACTATTGTATAATTGGCGTCTGTCACCGCCGGGAGTGTCGTTTGGTTGTCGGGTTGCGTCTGAGCCGCTACAGGGGCCACGGCAGTGCAGCAGCTAAAGAGTAGCACTGCAATCGGCGCAAGGTTCAGGATCCAAATTTTTCCGTTTTTCATCTGTTTCACCATCAAATTCTGCGTCGGAGAATGGATTTAACCCATCTATTCCATAATCCGAAGACAAATTCAAAAATTCGAATTTCGATTATGGTTTTTCAAATACTCAGCTCATGATCTCCGAGGAGATTTGGGTATAGTACGGGTCTTTTGGCGGTTCAAATAGGGGCGACCCTGAGGAAAGGAAGAAGGAAAGAGAAAAAAGGTTAGGATTTCTGCGCCGGAGCAGCGGCCTTCTTCTTCGCTGCCAGCTTCAGGATGCCTTGTACTATGCCGTTGATTATGGCCTCGGGCTTCGGAGCGCAGCCCGGCACGTAGACATCTACGGGTATGAGCAGATCCGGATACCCAAGGATCGCGTAATTCTCCGGATCGTCGTCATAGAAGAGGCTCCCTCCGCAGGCGCAACCGCCGATCGCGACTACCACTTTGGGTTCAGGCACCTGCTCGTAGACTCTCTTGACCATGGGGATGAACTGCTTGGGTACGCAGCCTGTGGTGACGAGTATGTCGGCGTGCCTCGGCGACGCGACCAGCTGTATTCCGAACCTTTCGACGTCGAACCTCGGTGCGATGGCAGCCAGCGTTTCGATGTCGCAGCCGTTGCAACCTCCGCAGTGGAGGTGGTAGAGCCACGGAGAGTATATCCTAGCCTTGTCTATGATCCCCATCAGCCCACCTCCAGCCAGACGTGCTTCTTGGTATGCGTGTCGAGTTCCACCCCGCGCGCCCTCCTGCAGTCAAGGCAGTAATCGGCGACCTTCTGGAAGTCCGCTGCAACGACATCCTTCACAAGCGGGTTGATCTTCTCCATCAGCCTTTCGTTGGCGCGTTTCACGAACTTCTTGGGGAGAAAAGGCTTACCGCAGTTCTTGCACTTCAGCATCTCCAAGTTTGTGCGCACGAAGCCGGCGGAGTCGGACCGGCTACTGGCTGTGACCTCGAACTTCTTGCTCATGGTTATCGCCTCCTCTGGGCAAGCCTCCTGGCAGTGGGCGCAGAAGGTGCACCTGAAGAGGAATATCTCCACCAGCCGCTTGTCTTCATTATCATAGATCGAGGTAGCCCTTCCGGAGCAGACGAAGTAGCAGGCCCTGCATCCGATGCACTTGTCCTCGCTGCGCTCCGGAACGCCCCTTAGGCCCTCGGGTATCTGGCTGTACTTCTTTCCCGCCTCGACCGTTGAGGGATACTTCAGGGTCATAGGGGTGCTGTAATTACGGAGGATGTCCAACAAGATTTTTATTATTGGGGAAGACATTTCACACCACCATCCTTATTGCCAACGCAATCAGGAAGCAGAGGATGCCCAGCGGTATCACGAGCTTGGTGTACCAACGTAGCGCATTAACGATCCTGTACCGAGGGTTGAGGTTCTGAACTATGGATAGAAACAGTACAAGGACGACCGCAGCCGCAAGGTATAGGGGTAGCCAGACGATTGCCGATGAGAGGGGCGGCAAGTATACGGCGATGAAGATCGCCACAAGCCCGTAGAGCATGAAGACCCTCTCCAGATAATATGTGCCCAAGAGCTTGGCACTGTATTCCGTGTACGGCCCCGCCACGATCTCGGCCTCGGCCTCTGACATGTCGAAGGGCTTGATGTGCAACTTGCCGAGCATCGAGATGAAGAGCAGCAGACCAGAGAAGACGGCCAAGATGAGTGTTGCGAAATTCCATCCTCCTCGGGCGAAGTCGTAGAGCGAGAGCGTGCCTCTTGCAAAGGCCATGGAGAAGAGGCTGATCACGAAGCCGAGCTCGGTGACTAGGAAGAGCTCCACCTCCCTTCTCGCGCCGATGACTCCCCAGGGTGATCCGCTGGCCACAGGCCCCAGTATGGTGAATATGATCGAGCCTATTATCATGTACGATGCTATTATCAGACTGTAGGGGTTCGTCGACAGGAGGGGCATTCCAGGGAAGGGGATGAAGAGGACGGCTAGGATCGCGAAGCCCAGCGAGAGGTAAGGCGATGAGACGAACAGGTTCTTTCTGGCGTTCTGAGGTATTATCGTCTGCTTCCCGAAGAGCTTGAGTATGTCGTATAGGGGCTGGAGAATCCTCGAGGTCCCCAACAGGGGGGCCAGATCACTGTACATAACCAGAACCGGCCCCACCCTCCACTGTAACCTGGCTACGAACTTCCTGAAGAGATAGGCGTAGACTACGCCTAAGAGGAGGCTGACAGGGAGGATCAGTAAGATCGTTGCCAAAGTGAAGTAACCATCTGCCATGATCATTCCACGCTCCTCTTTTTACTCAGGGCAACGAGATCGTCCCATGTCATGGTATATATATTATCATGCCTCGTATCGGTGACCTCGAACCTGTCGGTGCAGGCCATGCATTGATCTACGCTTCCCATAACCACAGGCACATCGGCCAGGTTGGATCCGATTAGCATGAACGGCACAAGGGCGTTGTTCCTGTAGCTCGGAGTTCTGATCCTCACACACTTCGGAAGGTTGCTTTTTTCCTCGCTCGTCGAGGCATCCCCAGACTTTATGAAGTAAGCGAGTTCGCCCCTCGGCGCCTCGTTCAATCCAACAGCCGTTGAGCCCGCCGCGATCTCCTTGGGGTTGGTTCTCACTTCACCGCTGGTTTTGGAGAGGTACTCGAGGCACTGTGCGATGATGCCAATGGAGACCAAGGCCTCCCTCATCCTAACCACGGTACGGGCATAAGTATCGCAGCCCTCCTCAGTGATTACCTCCCATGATATCTTCTTGGGATCGTACATGGCATGGGGTGGGTTGTCCATCCTGACGTCGATCTTCCAGTTGCTTGCCCTCGCCACAGGTCCGACGGCGCCGCCGTCGAAGGCCTCGGCGAAGCTCAGATGCCCGACTCCGATGAGCCTGGACTTGAGCACCGGGTGACCGCCTACCTCGGGCAGAAGCAGCCTCTCGAGCGGTTCCTTCATCCCGAGTATCGTCTTGAGCGATGTTGTGGCCAGCTCGTTGGAGACGTCCTTGCTGAGGCCGCCTATCCGCCATATTCCATAATTGACCCTGTTGCCGGTTATCGCCTCGATTATGTCCATTACCCGTTCCCTCAGCCCCCAAGTCAACATGAAGCCGGTCTTCCAGCCTATGACGTCCGCGACTACGCCCAGCCAGAGGAGGTGGCTGTGAACCCTGTTGAGCTCGGCGACCAAAGTCCTTATGTAGAGGGCCCGCTCCGGCACCTCAACCTCGAAGAGGTTCTCGACCGCGGTCACGTAGGCCAACCCATGGGCTCCGCTGCATATGCCGCAGACGCGCTCGGCCAAGAACACTCCCTTGTTATATCCTCTCCTCTCTATCAGCCTGTGTATCCCCCTGTGGTGGAAGCCAGTCTTTATGTCCGCATCCACCACCTGCTCTCCCTCGACCTTGAGACGAACCATCTGGCCCTCGATCACCCCTGGATGGTAGGGTCCGATGGGTATCATGGTCGAGCATGCCACCTGCGGTTGGACGCCCAAGGGGAGCAGTATCTCGGTGGCCTTCCCTTCTGGGGTCTCGGCCTTCGGGAAGGCCTTGCCTGCGCCCAGGGCAGCGCCTGTTTCCGGCGTGTTGGGCCATTCAAAGGACAGGAACTGGTGCCTCGGATCAGGGGTACCCACCGGCTCGACGCCGAGGAACTCCCGCATCTCCTTTTCCGCCCACTCCGCCTGCCAGGTTACTTTGGCTACGGATGGGAACTGTGGGTTTTCTTTGTTCAGGTTTGCCTCAAGCAGTATGACAAGGCGATCCTTTATTTTGCTGAAGTCGAAGATATATACCACGTCGATGCCGGCTATCTGGAGGTCGACTCCGGTGGCGTGTATCATGCGGGCGTTATAGTTCTTGACGAACCTCTCGGCGAGCTTTGGCAGGTCCTCCGGCTTGACCCTCACCAACACCCTATTCTCGCGGAGCCCCCTGAACTCCAGCCCCTCGGGTGCGGCCTCGCTCTTAACCCACTCCACCAGACTTGGATCGGTTGCGGTGGTAATCACCTATTTTCCCTCCTTGAACTTCTCGATCAGCCTTGTCGTCGGTATGGGTCTGCAGTACTCCATCCCGAAGTCCTCTGGCTTGTATCCGAAGGCGAGCGCCAGCAGCTCGGAGAAGTGGACGATGGGTACCTCGAGCGTGACTCCCTGCTCCTCCTTCATGACCTTGACTCCCCTCTCGAACTGATCGTAGCAGCCCGAGCATATTATGGCGTAGGCATCAACACCCAGATCCATCGCGGTCTTCATCTTTCTGCCCACCCTCTCGAATATGGCGGAGTCTGGGTCGCCGAAGTAGAGGAGGAGCCCGCAGCAGGTCTTGTCGTAGGGGGTGTCTATTATCTCGACGCCGATCGCCTTCAGAATCTCGTCAAAGTACCGCGGGAGGAACTCGTCACCCTTCTTCCGCGCGTGGCAACCCAAGTGTCTCATGATCCTTAGATTCAGCGGCCTCTTGACGTTTGCCTTTATCTTCTCTATCCCGACATCCTCGTAGAGGACCTCGAGGAAGTGCTTAACCTTCACGCTCCCCTCGAGCTTCATGCCTATCTTGGAGAGGTTCTTGTTGATCATCGCCATCTTCTCCGGTTCCTGCTTCAGCTCCTCGAGGCACTCGAAGTGGGATATCCAGCACCCGTTGCAAGAGTCGACCAGGATGATGCCCTGCTTCTCTGCGTTGGCCAAATTCTGGCTCGTCAGGGTCAACCACCAGTCTGGGTTCATTGCCTTCCAGACTCCGGGTCTCACGCAGCAGAGCGTCTCCTTCATGTAGTCGAAGTCCAGCCCCAGGTGCTTCGATACCAGTATGGTGGCCTTCTCTGCCCACGGCATCTTGGCCGGCATGACGCAGCCCAGGAAGTAGCCGTACTTCTCCTTCGCGGCAGGTTTAGATTCGGTCTGAACAGATGTCATTTTCGCTTGCACCTCATCAATACTCAAATTTCCCCTTCTTCTTGTCAAACCCGAGTTCCTTCATTATTCCCGTACCTTCCAAGAGGGCCCTCTTCTTGTCCAAGGCGTCCTTGAAGGTGTGGGCCGTCGGGGGCTTCTTCTCCAGACCGCAGAGCGCCCTGTCCTGCTCGACATCGTCGCCCACGTAGTAAACGAGGCCGACCTCGAAGTCCCTCTTGAGGGAGGGCTTCGCGATGTCCGGAGCCGCCGGTCGGAAGGATTTCCTCCAGGGGTACTCCTTGGATTCCTCGCCCTGCTTGTGCTCTGTTATGCCCTTTCCAGAGTCCAAGAGCCTCTTCCAACTCTTTATCTTTGTCTCATCCGACAACCTTAACACCCCTTATCCTCTTGGCGTACTCATACGCCTCCTTTCTCGGAAGGAATTGCATGGCTCCCGGGCTGCACATCTGCACGCACATCGGCATCTCCCCGTCGCAGAGGTCGCACTTCACGTAGATCTTCCTCTCCCCGTCCAGTCTTGGTATGCCTATCGGGCATGCCTCTTGGCAAGTCTCGCAACCCACGCACAGGAGGGGGGAGATCCTCACTATTCCCCGGTCATCCTTGTAGATGGCATCCTTGGGGCAGGATGCAAGGCACATCGGGTAGACGCAGTGGGAGCAGTTGGCATTAACGTAGTACCCGGGCTTGTTTGGAGCCTCGAAGACGTAGCAGTAGGCAAATTTCTTGTCGAAGGTCTTGTAGTGTTTGTAGGCGCATCCAATCATGCACTGGCCGCAAGCCGTGCACTTGTTCGGGTCGTGCAAAATTATGTAATCGGTGACCTTCTCTTCCGTTCCGGGAACCGGTATCGGTGATTTTAATCCTTTTTGAGGTTTCGGCTCTGTCATGCGGGACCACCCACAAAAGGCAATATGATCGTCTCAGCGGCCGTATGGAACCACTCCTCAAGACCACTGTAGTAGCCCTGAAATGCTATCCCCATTGCACCGAAGGTGATTATTATACCCAGAACCAGTATTCCGATAGCCAGCACTATACCAGGGATCCTAAGCAACGGTGAGGCACCGACATGCCCGCCGACACTCTCCACCTTCACCTTTGGCCGGCCAAAGGTGAAGCACCTGAAGGAGTAGAGCGTCGAGAAGAATATGAAGAGGGCGCCGATGAATATCACGGCGGTTATGCCGAGGCTCACGTTACCAGAGGTAAATTCCCTGAGTGTGGTGAAACCGAGTGTTCCCGGGACCAGTGAGAGCGAGAAGCCACCGATGATGTAGGTAAGCCCGTTTAGACCCACAGAGCTTCCGAGACCCCTCATCACCGAGAGGTCAGCGGAATGGCTCTCCTCTATCACGACGCCGCTGTCGAAGAAGAGCAAGGCCTTGGCCATCCCGTGGTTGAGGAAGTGCAACAGTATGCCCACGAAGAACACCGGCAACAGGGCGGGGGAGAGCAAGGCAAGGCCAATGAGCAGGTAGAAGACTCCCACCTCCGAGGCGGTGGAGAAGGCCCATATCCGTTTTATCCCCCTGATGTTGGCAGAGGCTACGTGGAATCTAGACCATTTGCTCCCGCTCGTTGCCTCTACGGCTGCCAGCATCGATCCCGAGATCACGCTCAATCCGCCGAGACCAATCATCAGGAATGCGACCGAAGTCCCACCAGGGGATATTACACCGATGACCCTGCTCACGGCAAAGGCAGCAATCTGGACCATGACTCCGCTGAGAATGGCGCTTATCGGGGTTGGAGCCTCGCTATGCGCCGACGGGAGCCAGAGAAGACCGAATGGGAAAACACCCACCTTTACCCCGAACCCGATGGCGTACAGCGACGCCAGAATAACCGCGTCGTTAGCCCCCACCCTGGCAAAGATGCTGGTGCTCAAAAGGAACGTCCCGGTCAGGCTGTTCTGGTAGAGTATTCCTACCAGTATCGTAACGGCGCCGATGACGCTCATGACGAAAAATCTGACTGCGGCCTTTGTGGCAGTCTTCCTTCTGGTGAAGAGTATCAAGATCCCTCCAGCAATGGTGCTGGCCTCAAACGCGACATATATCAGGAGGATGTTGAAGGAGGTCGCCATAAGTATCAACGAGGCTAGGAAGAGCGAGTAGAGGAGGTAGAAGGACCCTAAAAAGCGGCGGTCTTCGAAGTACCGAAGGCTGTAGATCGCACCCAAAAATCCCAGTATGAGGGTCACCTCTACAATGAAGGAGGACGAGGAGTTGATCAGGACGCCCTTTATATCTGGGTATGCGTACGCACCACCGCCGAGGTTCATGACAAACCAGGTGTTGATGGCGATGGCAATGATGAAGAAGGTTGATATCACGCCGATCAGCAATTTTTCCTTCTTATAGATAAGGGGAGCCGCGAGGCCGCCCATTACTATTGCCACAGGGGCGACGATTGGAAGTATGGAAGCGACTATCGCCATCTAGGACCCCTCCAACTTGATGAACCTTTTGTCATAATAATTATCCCAATTCGTATCATAGGGGGTATTTAGGAGCGGAACATTAGTCCTGTAGACCTCCTCGTCGCTCACGTAAGGCTCCTTTCCTAACCCGCAATAGAAGATGGAGTCCGCCTTGACCTTGTCGGGGAAGTAAGCGGGGATCATGCTCAGTGTCAGTATGAAAAACATGGCCACTGATGCCACCTCGACGAACGCGAATAGTAATATGAAGTCGCCCATAATGCTGGATACGATGCAACCACCCATGCCAACAATAATCAGGGATGAGGCAATTATCAGAGAGAGACTCTCGGAGGTGACGAAATGCCGCGCGGGATGATTCTTACCATTCATTATAAACCACCATAGAGGTGCAGTGAATAGAATTTATAACGCATAAGTATTATATAAAATAGTGCTTTGTAGCCTAACTCACAGCTACTGCTTGGCTTCCTTCTCTTTTTGACCCTATCGCCCCTTCTTTCCTGTCCATCCTCTCACATCCGTATCAACATATTGTAGAGGAACGCCTTCGCCACCAGTTCCTTGACAATATTGGCCATGGTCTTGGCCATCAGCGACTCACCGAACGTCCTCTTGAACATCGAGTATGCCGTCTCCACGGACCGCCTCCTTCCGTATCCCTTCACCTCGGCCCACCCCTCGTGCCCCAGGTTCCTGTAAAGGTCAACCTCGTACCTCCTCGCCTCCGACCTGGTGTTCAGTATGCTGTTCTTTTTCGGCTTGATAACGGCGTCTATGCCCTTCTCCCGCAACCGATCGTAGATAACGGCGGAGTCGTAGGCCCCGTCGCCGAGGACCTCATTCACCTTCACCTTCCCGTTCCGTTCTGCGCCATCGACAAGCCTCTCGGCCACACGGGAGTCGTGGACCTCGTCCGTGGTCACCTCCATTGCAACAACCTCCTTCGTCCTCACGTTGACCGCGAAGTGCACCTTGACGTACCTCTTCTTTGTGCCGTGCTGCCTCTCCATCCACCCTCCTGACTTGTGGACCTTGACGCCCGTGGAGCCGAGTGCGATGGTTAAAGGTTCGTTCGACTGGGCCAGGTCGGCGTAGGGCGACATATCAACCATGACGATGCGCTTCCTGAGGGCGGTATAGTCTCCCGAGGGCACATCCACAAGGTTCCCTAGGGCGCGGGTGAAGCCCTCCAGCTGCCTGTACGGCATTGAGAAGAGGTAGCGGACCACGGCGAGGAAGTGGACGTAGGAGTTGGTGAGCTTGTAGCGCTTGCCCTCCTTGCCCCTGTTCATGGTACTTAATTCGTCATTATAGCCCCTGATGAAGTCCAGGTCCAGAAGGAGCGCTCCACGACGGATGAGCCTCTCGTCGTACTCGTGCCAGTTCATGGTGGATGGTTGGGCTGAGGATGTATAAAAGATAGGTTATGACACAAAGCAGATTCGACCAAAGAGTTAAGAGTTAGGATGGAAAGATTCAGTCTCAGAGTAGTCATTATGCCCATCTGCCCCATCGATACGGGAAGGTATGGAAGTAAAGAGATGAAGGTGTTATTTGAGGAGGAGAATCGGCTCCAGAAGCTCCTAGATGTGGAGGCCGCGCTGGCGGCGGCTCAGGCCAAGGTCGGCGAGATACCGAAGGCGGCTGCCGATGAGATCAAGAGGAAGGCGGTCGTAGGCACCGTCACGCCGGAGAAGGTGAGGGAGAGGGAGAAGAAGACCCACCACGACATAATGGCAATGGTGGAGGTCCTTGCGGAGGAGTGCGGCGAGTACGGAAAGTTCGTCCACTGGGGGGCAACGAGCTATGATATCGTGGATACCGCCTGGGCACTGACGATGAGGGGCGGCGTATCCATACTGGAGGAGAGGCTGGGGCAACTGAGGGACATCCTCTGCGATCTGGCCACGGAGAACAGGGACCTTGTGATGGTCGGAAGGACCCACGGGCAGCATGCCACGCCCATGACCTTCGGATTCAAGATGGCGGTGTACGCCGCCGAGTCCGGTAGGAACCTGGAGAGGCTGGGCGAGCTGAAGAAGAGGCTCGTCGCCGGGAAGATGAGCGGCGCGGTTGGGACCATGGCAAGCCAGGGCGATAAAGCTCTTGAGATAGAGCGGCTGATCATGAAGGAACTCAGGATAAGGCCTGCGGTGATCACGACCCAGATCGTCTGCCGGGACAGGATAGCTGAGTTCGTCTGCTGGGCGGCGGTCACGGCGTCTAGCCTGGATAGGATCTCCACGGAGATAAGGAACCTGCAGAGGACCGAGATCCTGGAGGCTGCAGAGGGGTTCGAATCAAAGTCACAGGTGGGGAGCAGCACGATGCCCCACAAGCAGAACCCTGTGGACTGCGAGAAGGTCTCCGGCCTGGCGAAGGTTGTAAGGGGGCTTGTGGTGCCGGCGCTGGAGAACGTGCCGCTCTGGCATGAGAGGGATCTTACGGACTCCAGTAGTGAGAGGTTCATAATTCCACTCACGTTCATAGTCTTGGACGAGATGCTCCTCACGCTCATCAAGGTGCTGAGAAGCCTTAGGATCTTTCCGGAGAACATGCGGAGAAACCTTGGGGCGACGAAGGGCGCGATATTTACCGAGGCTGTCATGATGGCACTCGCAAGAAAGGGCATGGGAAGGCAGAGGGCGCACGAGGTGCTCAGGGGCATCTCCGTGAGGGCGTTCAACGAGGGGGTTCCGCTGAGGGATCTTCTTTACAAGACGCCTGAGGTCACCGCTTACCTCTCGAAGAAGGAGATAGAGGATCTGACCAAGCCTGAGAACTACGTGGGCAGGGTAAGAGAGCTCATAGACAGGGCAGTGAAATACGCAAAGAGCGTCTGAATTCTTCTTTCTTTTGAGCGGCTTTCTGATATAGCACCTACAATGCCGCATAACCGTAAAAGATAATAAACGAACATGGGTAGAGGAGCGGAATATGGCGGAATGAAGGTGGGAAGGCGGCAACAGGATGGAGCGGAAAGAAAAGAATTTGATCGTAGGCATCTCGACCAACATTATCTTCTTGGGAGTCGTAAGCTTCTTCACCGACATCAGCACCGAGATCGTCGTCGCTGTCCTGCCGACCTTTCTTGTGCTTCAGCTCGGAGCCACGCCAGAGATAGTCGGTGCCATCGAGGGCGCAGCCGAGAGCGTCACGTCGTTCCTCAAGCTGATCTCCGGGGCGATAGCCGACAGGACTGGTAAGAGAAAGAACCTCACACTCATCGGATACGGTTTATCGAACGTGGTAAAGCCCCTCATGGGGTTCGTCGGCAACTGGGAGCAGGTCCTAGGGCTCAGGATGGCGGACAGGGTAGGGAAGGGCCTCAGGACCCCTCCAAGGGACGCCATGATAGCCGATTCCACGCAGGAGAAGAAGATGGGCAGAGCCTTCGGCATCCACAGGACTCTGGACCAGATGGGGGCGATAGTCGGACCGGTGATAGCATTCCTGCTCTTCGTTCCCTTGGGGTATCAGGGCATCTTTCTGTTCACGGCCATTCCTGGCACCATAGCCATTGCAGTGCTGTTCATATTCGTGAAGGAGCCGCCGAGGAGGAGCAACGCCCCGAAGATCTCGCTGAAGAATGCGAGGAGCCTGCTCAACAGAGCCTTCTCAATGTACCTCGGCTCGGCCGCGCTCTACGCAATTGCCGCAATAAGCTATGCATTCATCCTGCTGAGGGCGGTGGAGCTGGGAGTTCCCAAGGAGGTTACACCGCTCGTCTACGCTGGGATACAGGTCTTCCACGTCTTCGCGAGCCTCCCAGCCGGAGAGATCTCAGACAGGTTCGGGAGGGTCAGGGCGATTCAGCTGGGTTACCTCTTCCTGCTGCTCTCTTTCGTGGTCATCGCGCTGGCTCCTAATGCGTGGGTCTTGGTTCTCGGCGTGGTGCTCTACGGCGCGCACCAGGGCATCGTGGAGACATCGCAGAGGGCGATGATACCCAGCCTCGTCACGGAGGAGTACAGGGGGACGGCGTACGGGCTCTACAATACGGTCATAGGGATCGTGACCTTCCCGACGAACCTGATGGCCGGTCTCCTCTTTACTGCCAACAGCGCCTACGCCTTCTACTACGGTGCAGTGTTCGCGGTCTTTGCTTCTTTTGCTATGGCAATGACCCAGAGGCAAATAAGTAGAAAGAAGTAACAAAGACATGTTTACTAAGGAGGGATAGTTCATGCCGGAAGGCTCGCTCAAGAAAGCAACAAAGATAATAGATGAAGTGAAACTCACCCCGCAGGACGTAGAGACATATGAAAGATGCGAGATAATATCCGATCTGGATGAACTATGCAGCCTACATCCAAACGGCTAAAGAGCTCTTCGAGAGGATTCCGAAAAAGAGTTACGTGCTGAAGTACCACGAACTAGAGCAACTGAGCAAAGAGGTCGGCGAGCAGGAGATCAAACTGATGAAGGATTTGAACGTCAGAGAAACCCTGAAGAAAGTCAAGCACGTCCATGACGACATAGCCAAGAAAAAGGCAGATATTATCAAAAGGATTAGGATGCGCTAAGGACAATAAGAGCGAGTTTTATCTCGTTCTGTTCTTCAGCGAACGCAGTACAAAGTAGACCAGCATGGA
>Ga0315280_10009665_pt1 | contig 12278 bp, 6 predicted proteins | sample YL17G06_40_MG_FD_203697 | JGI IMG/M metagenome (GOLD analysis project Ga0315280, IMG submission 203697) | Sediment microbial communities from Yellowstone Lake, YNP, Wyoming, USA - YL17G06_40 | ecosystem: Environmental > Aquatic > Freshwater > Lake > Sediment | place: USA: Wyoming | collected... | reverse complement strand
GCCTCAGAAATTTCAGAAGAGGTAATTTCAAAGGCAACTGAGTGGGCTATGCCTTATTTAAAAAAACTAATTGATTTTCAAAACCAGATTATTAAAAAAGTTTATTTGCCCGAAAAAATTCTAATTGAAGCTCCTCGCCAGGATTTAGAATTGGAAAAAGAAATTGAAGAATTTCTCGGAGCGAGATTAGAAAATGCCCTTTATCAACCGAAAAAAGCTGAAAGGATTGAAGATATTAATAACTTAAAAGAAGAGTTAATTTCCTATATTGAAGAGGGGCATCCCCAAATGGGGAAAGGAAAATATGCCAGAGATTTTTTTGAGAAAGAGATAGAAAGATTGGTCCATGAAAATATAATTTTAAAAGAAAGAAGACCGGATGGTAGAAAGTTAGATGAAATAAGAGAGATTTCTTGTGAGGCCGGGATTTTACCCAGAACCCATGGTTCCGGTCTTTTTTGCAGGGGTCAAACTAAATCCCTTTCGATTTTAACCTTAGGAGCGCCGAGAGATGTTAAATTGTTAGAGGGAATGGAGATTGTTGGAAAGAAAAGATTTATGCATCATTATAATTTCCCTCCCTATTCCACCGGAGAAATAAAACCGATGCGAGGACCAGGCCGAAGAGACATTGGCCACGGGATGTTGGCTGAAAAAGCTTTGCTTCCTCTTATTCCTAGCTTTGAAGAATTCCCCTACACAATAAGAATTGTTTCAGAAATTCTTTCTAGCAATGGCTCTACCTCAATGGCTTCGGTTTCCAGTTCTTCTCTGGCTTTAATGGATGCCGGGGTACCAATAAAAAAACCGGCAACTGGTATCGCCTTAGGCTTAATGCAAAATGCAAAAGGCGATTACAAAATTTTAACAGATATCCAAGGACCAGAAGATCACTATGGCGATATGGATTTAAAGGTGGCTGGAACCAAAGATGGTATTTGCGCCATCCAGATGGATGTAAAAATTACTGGAATTTCGCAGAAAATTTTGAAAGAGGTCTTAGAACAAGGGAAGCGGGCCCGGCTTCAGATTTTAGATAAAATGGCAAAAGTAATTGAAAAACCCAGACCAGAATTATCTCCTTTTGCTCCCCGAATTTTAACCATTCAAATTAGTCCAGAAAAAATTAGAGAAGTAATTGGCCCGGGTGGAAGAGTGATTAATGAGATAATTGAGGAATGCGGGGTTTCAATAGATGTCGAAGATAATGGAAAAATTTTTGTTACGGCTGAAAAAGAAGAGGCGGCCAAAAAAGCAATTGCCTGGATAAAAAATATTACCAGGGAAGTTAAAGTCGGAGAAATTTTTCAGGGAAAAGTAAAAAGAATTTTAGATTTCGGGGCATTCGTCGAAATCCTTCCCGGCCAGGAAGGTTTAGTCCATATCTCCCAATTGGCTCCCTATCGAGTAAAAAGAGTGGAAGACATTGTTAAGCTTGGTGAGATTTTACCAGTTAAAGTAATTTCTATTGATGAGCAGGGCAGAATAAACCTTTCCTTAAAAGAAGCAAAAAAATAAAAAATAATACTGGGGTCCCCGAAATTCGCGAAGCGAATTTGGGGTGTTAATAATATGGTAAATGAAATTGAAGGCGAACTAAAAGGCTACAACCCGCCCGCCACCCAAAAGGAGGAAACATTAGAGTTTTTAAAAAGGGAAGAGATTAAAACGATGCAAAAAGATGTTGCCAGACTCCGGGAGACTGAAGCAGAAAAAGAAAGGAGGAAAATTGTCACCTTAAAACCTGAGGAGGAAGTTAGGATTGAGAAAGAAGAACCCGAAAAGCTTAAGGAAGGGGAGGAAAGAGGGAAGGAAATCGAAGAATTGAAGAAAGAGGAGGAAGAAGAGAAAAAAAGAATGGAGGAGGAAAAATTAGAAGAAAGAGAAAGAGATGAGGAAGAGAGAAAGAAAATTGCTGAAGAGATAGAAAAAAGACGGAGAGAAGAAGTAATAAAAAGAGAGGAGGAAAAGAAAAGAAAAATTTTAATATCAAAAGAAGAAGGGGAGAAATTGGAAGAAAGAGAAGAGGAAATAAAAAAAGAGGTTTCAGATTTATTTTTAAAAAAGCAGCCTTTGGAAACAAAAAAAAGTGAGCTCTTGAAAGAAATAGAAGAGTTTAAAATTCAGGTAGAGCCAATTTTGGTCAGAGAAAAAAAGATTGAAGAAAGAAAAAGAGAGATTGAAGGAAAGGAAAAAGGGGTGGTTTCTCCTGGAAAAAAGGCTAAGATTGAAAAAGAAAGATGGCAAATAGATAAAGAAAGAAGAGAAGTAGAAGAAGAAAAGTGGAAAATTGAAGAGAAAATAGAAGGAGTAAAAAAAGAAATAAAAAAAGTTGAATTAGAGTTTGAGGCAATTTTAAAAAGGGGGGGTGATTTGGAAGAGGAAAGGAAGAGAATTATCCAAAGAAAAAAAGAGATTGAACTAAAAAAAGAAAAGGTACAATTAGAGAAAAAAATTTCAGAACTAATTAAAGAAAGGGAGCCCTTTGAGATAAAAAAAGAAAATCTCATATCAAAGAGGGGACAAATAGAAGCTGAACTTCAGAAATGTTTGAGAGAGGAAAAAGAAACTGAAGAAGTGATTAGGGTAATGGAAGAAAAAGAAAGATTAGCGGCTCAGCCAAAAGAAAAAAGGGAAATGGAAAAAGAAAGATGGGGGGTAGACAAAGATAGAGAAGTTATAGAAAAAAAGAAATGGGATTTAGAAAAAGAAAAGAAAGAGTTAGGCCTTCAATTAAAAAATGTTGAAGAGGATTACCAAAAAATATTAAGTAGAGAAAATCAGATAAGAGAAAGAATAAAAGAAATTAATCGCCAGTTAGGGATAGGACCAGAAGAAATAAAAGAAGATGGGGAAGAAATTGAAGAAGAAATAGGGGAAAAAAAAATTGAGGAAATAAAAAAAGTTGAGGAGGAAAGAATTGCTACTTTGAAAACTGAGGAAAAACCGCGACCCACTCCACCGCCTCCGGCTCCAGCCCCACCAATCCGACCTCAAATTCCACCAACTCCACTCAGGGAGGAAGAAAAGAAAATTCCTTTTGAAACTTTAATCCCGAAGCCTCCTGCCATTCGACCCTCCTTTTTTCAAAAAGTTTTAGTTAGAGGAGTAGTTCTTCTCCTTTGCCTTCTCCTACTCGGTTTTTTTTATTGGTTTTTTGAAGTGAGAAAACCAGTTGAAGAAAAAATCATTCCGCCGGCTGAGGAAAAAGTTTTACCTCCGGTGGAAGGAAAACCAGAAATAATGATCCCGCCGCCTCTCATCCCGATGCAAGCTATTCGGACACCGGAAATTTCAGAAATTAAAGAAATCCCGGAAATTTTCAACCGACTAATGAAAGAGGAATTGCCCCAAGGGAGCTTTACTCAAATTGCAATTAAAAATTTATCAGAAAATCGCCTGGTCTCTTTAGAAGAAGTTTCTACTGCTTTTCAAATTGAAGTACCGGAAGAAATCTACCAAAAATTAGAACCAAATTACACTTTCACCATTTTTGCTCAAAAACAAGGGGAAAGAGTGGCTTTAATAGCTGAAGTCAAAGAGGCAGAGGGATTGCTTGAATTATTGAAAAATTGGGAGAAAAAAATTAAAGAGGAAGGGGTTTTTATTTCCGGCCAAAAAATTTCCACTCAGGTGTCTTATTTTAAAAGCGCATCTTACCAAAATGTTAATTTTCGTTATTTAACTATTTCCAAAGAAGATTCCGGAATCTGTTATGTCTGGTTCGATGATTATTTTGTCGTCACCACCTCTTTTGAGAGCATGAAAAAAATAATTGAGGAATTGACTTTCGAAAAAAAACTCGGGCAGTTATTTATTGTTGGTTTTGAGGGAAAAACAGTCACTCCCGAGTTAGAGAATTTCTTTAAAAAATATAAACCTGGCGGAGTACTTTTACTTTCCAAAAATATTGAAGATAGAGAACAATTGAAAAATTTAATTTCTGAACTTCAAAATCTTTCTTTAAAAGAAACTGGTTTGCCTCTCTTTGTCGCTGTTGACCAGGAAGGCGGATTAATCTCTCGGATTGATTTTGCCAGCGAAAAAACTCCCCAATCAGAAATTGAAAATTTGGAACTCGCTTATCAAATTGGGTTAAAGAGAGCTGAAGAACTAAAAGAATTGGGAGTAAATCTCAATCTGGCTCCCCTTTTGGATTTTGCTCAAGAAGGCGATTTCCTTTTTAGCCGTTCTTTTCAGAAAGATTCTAGCCAAATTGGAATATTGGCTAAATCCTTAATTTCTGGCCAAAAAGCTGGGGGTATTTTAACTGCTATTAAGCATTTCCCTGGTTATGGCCAAATTTCTTTTAATCCCGAAGAAGAATTAGCGACCTTAGAAAAAATTCCCGAAATTTCCCAATTTAAAAAAGTAATGGAGGTAAAACCTGAAATGGTAATGGTTTCAAATGCAATCTATAAAGAAATTGATCCTTCCTTGCCCTTTACTTTTTCTCCCATAGCTATTCAATTTTTGAAAAATAATTTAGGTTCAAAAATTTTAATTATTTCTGACGATCTGGCCCAAAATTCTTTATTGAAAAGTTTTTCTTCAAAAGAAATAGTCACTAAACCAATCCTGGCCGGGGTGGATATTTTAATTTTTTCTGGCTGGAGATTACCAGTTGAACAAGGTTTAGATGAATTTTTAAAAGCCTTCCGAAACGGAGAAATCTCCAAAGAAAAAATTGATAAAGCAATCTCCCGTGTTACTCAATTAAAACAAGTTTTGATAAAATAAACCCAGTATGACAACTTCGACAGAGGTTTTCTTTTAGAAAACCTTAAATTGCAAAGCAAGTCGAAGTTGCTCTACTGGGTAAATATAATGAATAAAAAATTACTCCAAGAATTGAAAGAAAAACTGGAAAAAGACAGGGTAGCAATTGAAGAGCAATTGAAAAGGTTTGCGAAAAAAAATGAAAAACTAAAAGGTGACTGGGATACAATTTTCCCGAAATTTAACGGGGGGGAAGTAGGTTCAGCCGCTTTAGAAAAAGCGGCTGACGAAGTTGAAGAATATTCCACCCTTTTACCCCTCGAATATAATTTGGAATTAAAATTAAAGAATATTGATTTAACTTTAGAAAAAATTAAAAAGGGGAAATACGGAATCTGTGAAAAGTGTGGAAAAGAAATTGAGGAAAAAAGGTTAGAAGTTTATCCCGAAGCCAGACTTTGTCAAAAATGTAAAAAATAATCAACACCCGAGGTTGATTATTTCCATTTTGAAATCGTAGGGTTACCAGATAAGAGTGTGAAAAAATCAACTGTCGTGATAAAACATTCAAGGTATTTTTGAAGGCTCAACTTCTTTCGGTAGCGGAAATAAATAAGGTGCCAGGAAATATATCCTGACACCTTCATTTTTTTAATTTCTTTTTCACCGCTCTAGAGTTTTACTAATAGCTTCGGCTATAGCTTTAGCCAATATTTCTGCAGGAGTCATTATTGCCGCTCCAATTATTTCAGAGAGGATTCCTAATCCACAACAGGTTAAAACAAGAAGGAAAAGCCCATATGCCACAAAACCTAAGACAATATAGGGAATGTCGGGGATTATTGGCCATATGAGAAATATCATTGCGCCAGTACTTATAACTCCATTGATTCCAAAAAAAATCTTTGCACCTCTTGATAATTCCTCAAAAGTATATTTTTTTTGTAAAAGTGCCATGATGGTTATCAGAAATGCTGGAACAACACCCATACAAAAGGTTTCTCCCACCTTAATTAATGTAATAGTGTCTTGCGACAAGTTCTCGGCACCAGAATTATTACTCATAACTCCGGTTGCATACATCACAATAATCGTAATTATTGATATGCTGTATAAGAAGTATGAAATTCCAGCCGCGAATTTTATCATTCCTTTCATTTCTATCATTACCTCCTTTTTTCCTATTATTTAATTTCTCAAGTTAGATTTACTTGTTGGATATAACTAATTTTATTTTAATATTTTTTTAAAAAAAGTCAAATTTTTGTACATAAACAATGATGTAGCATAGTCTAAAGAGGGTCGTCGACAATGCCTAGCTAATTCGTTAAAATTAAAGTAATATGCCTTCAAAAGTATTTTCGGCGGCCGTAGTGGGATTGGACGCCCAGCTTATTGAAGTGGAGGTAGATGCCTCATATGGATTGAGACATTTTGAAATTGTTGGTTTGCCAGATAAGGCAGTCGAGGAAAGTAAGGAAAGAGTAGGAGCAGCAATTGAGAGCTCGGGTTTCCAATCGCCCCATCATCAGCCAGTGAGGGTTTTAGTTTCCCTGGCTCCAGCCGATTTGAAAAAAGAGGGTTCTTTTTATGATTTACCAATTGCTTTGGGTTATCTTTTAGCAGATAACAAAACCAGTTTTTCTCCCGGGAATAGAATTTTTATCGGAGAGTTAGCCTTAGATGGCAGATTGAGGCCAATTAAAGGAGTAATCTCTTTTGCCACCGCCTGCCAGGAGAAAGGTTTTTCAGAATTAATTTTGCCGAAGGAAAATGCAGCTGAGGCTGGTTTAATTAAGGGAATAAAAGTAATAGGAGCTGAGACTCTAAAAGAAACTATTGATTATTTAGAGGGGAAAAAGGAAATCTTACCTCAAAAGACAAATCCTGAGGATTTTCTGAAAGCTCCAAATTATCCAGTTGATTTAGGTTATATTAAAGGTCAGGAGTATGGAAAAAGGGCTTTGGAAATTGGGGCTAGCGGCGGCCATCATTTATTAATGATGGGGCCACCGGGAGCCGGAAAAACTTTATTAGCCAAGGGAATTATCTCAATTTTACCCCCCCTTTCTTTTGAAGAGTCATTAGAGGTAACAAAAATTTATAGCATTGCTGGACTATTGCCAAAAAATAAACCCCTAATTAATCTTCGGCCTTTTCGTTCCCCCCATCATACTTCTTCTGAAGTGGCTCTAATTGGCGGCGGAAATCCTCCCCGGCCAGGAGAAATTACTTTATCTCACCGGGGAGTTTTATTTTTGGATGAATTTCCTGAATTTCACCGTGACGTTTTGGAAAGCTTAAGGCAGCCGATTGAAGAAGGCCAAATTACTGTCCTAAGAGCAAAGCATTCCCTGACTCTACCTGCCCGTTTTAGTCTGGTTGCTGCTTCCAATCCTTGCCCCTGTGGTTATTTTGGCGATCCGGAAAAGAAATGTAATTGTACGAATTCTCAAATTCAAATGTATCGAAGAAAACTTTCTGGTCCCTTAATGGATAGAATTGATCTCTTTATCAGCGTCCCCCAATTAAAATATGAGAAATTGATTGAACCTGATGAAGAAAATTGTAGCTCAAAAATCAGAGAAAGAGTTGTTAAAGCCAGAGAAATTCAGAAAGAAAGATTTAGAAATGACCCCCGCACCAAATTTGGTGGGGGGTTAACCAATTCGGAAATAGAAATTCCTCAAATTAAAAAATACTGTCAGATTGACAGTAAATCAGGAGAATTATTAAGAAAATATGTTAACTCAGGCAAATTAACTGCCCGGGGCTATCACCGAGTTTTAAAAGTGGCCAGAACCATCGCCGATTTAGACGGTTCAGAAAAGATTACCTATAATCATTTAAGCGAAGCCCTAATGTATAGAATTAGAGAAGAAAGAGGATAAAAATTATTGATACCCGATTTCGATAATTTAAACAGCCGTTGAGGCGGCTGTTTTTAAAAATTGATTTAATTTTTCTTTAGTAGATATAGCCTTTAATTGAGGCTGAACCAACTCTTAAAGTTCGGTAATTCATTCTCCCCCAGCCAATGTAATTCATTTCTGAAAAAACAACTTTATCTCCTCTCACTTCTTCGACATAGCCAACATGGCCATAAAGCCAGTTGCCTTTCAGGGAAATCACTGCTCCGACCTGCGGGATGCAATAACTTCCTTTACAAACTGGGTAGCCAGAGAGGACAGCATTATCTAACCAGTCTTTGGCATTGCCCCAAGAAGGAATTGCTCTCTTTTGAGCCACCCACCAGGTGCATTGACCGTAGGGAAAAGCATGAGAGGTACCATAAAAGTTATTTGTTGACAATCTGGATAGGGCAGTAGAATCTGCCGGTTGGACAATTGAGACTGAAGGTAGCTTACCATCAGGGATAATTAAAACTTCATTGACCACCAAATCTCCTTCTCCGGAAAGGTCATTAAAGCTGATAATTTTTTCTGCCTCAGTTTTATATTTTTTAGCTAATTCAGAAATTGTATCTCCTTCTTTTACCAAGTGCATTACTCCGGAAACTGGCAAAATCAAAAGTTTTTGACCGGGCCGAATTAATAAACTTTTTAAATCATTAGCCCAAAAGATAGTATCAAGGGAAATATTAAATTGATTAGCGATTGACCAAAGACTATCTCCTTCTTCAACAACATATTCCGTAATTTCTCTTCTTGTCTCGAGAGTGTCTTCGCCCAACCACATTCCCAAAACTTGGGGAGTAAAGGCCACTGGTGGAGAAGCAGCTCTGAGGCTGGTTTTTTCAACCAAAAGAAAGTCTGGCGATTCTGGCCAGGCTTTCTTTGTGGCTCCAATAAATAGGTTTTGGTTAGAAATTTCAGGGAAGATTTTAGATATGGTGGCTAAAAATATACTTTCCCCTTGGTTATCGGGTGTTTTCAAAATAAAACCAGTGCTCAATAAGATCAATCCAAACAAAATAACCGAAATTCCCCCCAAATAAAGGAAGGGGTCTTTGGAAAGTCCCCTAAAAAAATGAAAAAATTTTGAAAACAGCTTATTCATTTCTTTTTTTAATTTAACCCAACCCCTCTAAAAGTCAAGGGTTTTATCCACACCTTAAAAATAATGATAAAATGGGCTAATGAACCTAACCTTAAGAAGAACAATTAAAAATTTACTTCAAAGATACCAAATTCGGCCTTCAAAAAGATTGGGCCAGAATTTTTTGGTTGATGAAGGGGTAATTAAAAGAGTTATTGAAGCTGCTCAACTTTCTCAAAATGACATTGTTTTGGAAATTGGTCCCGGAATTGGAAATTTAACAATGGAATTAGCTAAAAGAGTGAAAAAAGTTATTGCCGTAGAAAAAGACCTAAAAATGTCTGAAATTCTGAAAGAATTGTTGGAATGTGCAAATGTTAGAAATGTTGAAATTGTCAAAGCAGACATCTTAAAAATAGACCCTAAACCCTACACCTTAAAACCTTATAAGGTGGTGGCCAATTTACCTTTTTATATTACCGCCCCGGTTATTAGAAAATTCCTTGAAGCTGTTGATGCCAAACCTCAACAAATGGTTTTGGTGGTTCAAAAAGAAGTGGCTCAAAGAATTTGTGCCAAACCTCCTCGAATGAACCTTTTAGCGGTTTCAGTTCAATTTTATGCCAAACCTGAAATTATATCTTATATCTTAAAAAAATCCTTTTGGCCCCAACCCAAGGTCGATTCGGCGATTCTCCGAATCGACCCACTGATGAACACAGATAAGAAACAGATAAACACAGATTTGTTCTTTAGGGTGGCCAAGGCGGGGTTTTCTCAGCCCAGAAAACAGATTTTGAATAATTTTTCGGAAATGCTAAAATTAAATAAACCCCGTAGTGAGAGAAAATCTCTACTACGGGGTAAAGATGAGGCAAGGTTTTGGCTTTTGAAAAATAATATACAGCCAACTCAAAGAGCTGAAACTTTAAGCGTTGAAGACTGGATAAATTTAACCAAAAGTTATAAAATAAAAAAATAAATATATGAGTTTTAAAAAGCATTACTTTTTATTTATTTTTTTTGGTCTTTTTGTTTTGGTTTTAGTCCCTGCAGGAACAAGCTTAGCTACAATAACTGGTCCTGGATGTGAAAGTGCTGGAACCGTAAACTACTGCACAGAGTGCAACGAATGTTTTGAAATCGGGCATTGTACTTGGCCCTGTTGCAAAAAAGTGTGTTGCGATTGGGACGATAACGGAAATTGTACAAAGATGTGTTGTGTAAAATGGTGTGAAGCCTGTAGTTGTGATGTAGGAAATTGGTGGTATGAATATAAATGCAATCCTCCAGGTTGTGATGGAGATATTTACAGGAGAAAGTGCGACGTTTATAAAAGTGGCGGCCCTTGCCCAGCGACATGTGCAAATGAAGAGTGTTGTGTAGAGTGTTCTGGCTGGGAATTATGCCGGGAGTGCGGAAGCTGGCAAAAACCTATCAGAGAACCCTGCGAATGTTCTCAGGCGGGTCTTTATGCGCCCGAATGCAAATGCAGGGGTGAATGCATAGATACACCAGTAAGTGATAAATATTTCAATGACCCAACCATTGATCCTGACAGTCCTGAGAATTGCCGTCTTCTTCATGCCACTAATCTTAGTTGTTATGATCAAGACCTACTAAAAGCGTTGCTAGAAAAAATAGGAAGGGCAACAATGAATAAAAATAACGTCTTTCTCCCGGTAAAATTGGACTGGGATCCGGTGAGAGGAGATATAAATGGCTGGGCAGAAGGTAATGAATGTAAAACATGTCAAGATTGCCCCGAGGGGTGTTCGGATGAATGTTATGACAAACCAGAGTGTGTTAAATCATATGAAATTATAATTGATGGGGAAATGAGAAGTTGTGAGGCGCTGAGAGAAATAGATGAATTAAAGGAAAAGATAGAAAAAGAAACCGATCCCCAAAAAACAAACGATGAAAATGAAATAAAAAGGATAAGAAAAGAAGAATTAGATATGAGTGAATATGCGACGACAACAGATAAATCAGAATTTATTCCGCCCTGCTCTTGCATGTTTGAATCGAATCGGACTTATCAATGGAAGGTCAGGGGCTGCTGCCCCACCAAAGAGGCGCTGGACGCAATGAGCGAATCCGAAAGAGATGCGGTTTGCGGAGACTGGTCAGATGATTGGCAATTTATCACTAGTCCGGCTCCCGAGCCAAAATTGCCTTACGACCCTGATTGGGCCGGGCCGGGAAGATCAATAAACCTTACTAAAGAACAAATAGAAAAATTGAAGTGGTGTGAAATAGATGATCAATTAGAGTGGCAAGGAGCTGATGGCAAGAAATATAAATATTACGAAACCACATTAGAGGACGAAATGTATTACTCTCCTTTAACTTATAAAGTTTTAATTTATTACAAAAAAGAGGAGGGGGGAGAAGACTTGTGTCATCCCAATTTAAAAAGGGAGGGGGAATGCCCCGATTTAATTTTAACACCGGATGAAGCTGCTGGGGAAAGATTCCCTCCATTTCAATTTTGGGATAAAAACCATACCTTTTTCACCAAACTAACCCCTTATGCCTGGAAATTAGTTGCCTGCAAAGATATTTCTGCCAACTATTGCACCGATTATAGCCAATTATGGAGATTCTCAGCTGAAGATTTTACTTTGGACAAACCCCAGGTCGTCTCACCTCCAAATGATGAAGTAACGCCAGTGGGTTTACCTGTTTTGATTTCCTGGAGTAGTCCTTATGCAGTGTCCTTTATTTATGAAGTAAGTGGTATACCTCAAGGTAAAACTAGTACTCATAATGTCAGTTTTGATTATCCTCAACTCCAACTTGACACTGTTTATAGTTGGAAAGTACAACCCTGCTGGGATTTTGAATCAAAAAATTGCCCAGAAAATGTTTGGTCTGATGTTTATAAATTTAGAACCACCGGCCGACCACCAAACCCTGGCACAATGAAGCCAGCGGTTACAGACATTCCAATCCCGGTCAATTTTGAGTGGGAGAGTGTTCCCGGAGCCAAATCCTTTATTTTTAAAATTTCAGGAAAGGAACCTCAAATAGTTAAAGAATCAAAAATCATTCTTGATTACCCGGATTTGCACCAAGAAACAGATTATTCCTGGCAGGTTCAAACCTGTGCCAGAGATAATGGAAATGTTTGTGGAGCGTGGAGTTCAACAACAACTTTTAAAACTTTTAAACTTAGTACTCCCTCAAATCCTTCGCCTCCGGATAATCAAAAGGTTTTTACCTATGAAATGCCAGGGAATTTTTCCTGGGAGCCAGTTCCTTATGCAAGATATTATAAATATACTATAAATTATGTTTCAAAATCGGCTGATGAAGCCAGTGAAGAATGCCAGCCCCAAGAAGGGATAGTAGAAAAAATTGTCACTCAGCCTTCAGATTTTGTTTCTCTAAACTGTTTAGGAGAATATGAATGGCAAGTCACTGCTTGCTTGGATGCCGGTTGTCAAGAAACAGGAGACCTAGGACCTGTTTGGCGTTTTGAATTACTTCAATCTGGGGGACCTGGCGGTGGCGGATTTGTGGGAAGTTTGACAGGAGGATTGGTGACTTGTGGC
>Ga0315280_10009664_pt1 | contig 12278 bp, 19 predicted proteins | sample YL17G06_40_MG_FD_203697 | JGI IMG/M metagenome (GOLD analysis project Ga0315280, IMG submission 203697) | Sediment microbial communities from Yellowstone Lake, YNP, Wyoming, USA - YL17G06_40 | ecosystem: Environmental > Aquatic > Freshwater > Lake > Sediment | place: USA: Wyoming | collected... | reverse complement strand
CGAGGAGATAAGGTTCGGTGACAACGACGCTCTCTCCGCACTCGTCGCCACTGGAATTAACGCCGACTTGCTGATAATGCTGTCGGACGTGGACGGCCTTTACACCGGGGACCCGAACAAGAAAGGGAAAGTCAAGCTGATAAAAACTGTTGAACGAATAACGCCCAAGATAGAACGGTTGGCGGGCGCTGCCTCGCGCGGTTCCGGCGGGATGGTAACCAAAATTCAGGCGGCAAAAGTGACATCTAGGTTCGGCATCCCGCTTGTCGTGGCAAACGGGAACGAAAGAAATGTCCTCAGGCGCGTGCTTGCCGGCGAGGAGATAGGAACCATATTTCTGCCAAGGAAATTCGGGGGGAGATAGTCGTGGTGAGCGAAATAGTGGCGAAGGCCAAAGCTGCGAGGGCAGCCGCGCTGAAGCTCGCGAACATCCCCACAGATGTCAAAAACAAAGCGCTTCTCGAGATGGCATCGGCAATAGCACGAAAAAGGCGGGAAATCTTGGACGCCAACATGAAAGATGTCGAAGCCGCCGACGCGCTTGTGAAAAAAGGAAAGCTTTCGAAAGCGTTCGTCGATAGGCTGAAGCTCAGTACCTCGAAAATCGACGATATCGTTGAAGGGATCAAGAGCGTCGCCCGCCTTGACGACCCGGTCGGGAAAACCCTCTACTCAATCGAGCTCGACAATGGGCTCGAACTTTACAGAGTGTCTTGCCCAATCGGTGTCATAGGAGCGATCTTCGAGTCCCGTCCCGACGCCCTGCCCCAAATCTCATCGCTCTGCCTGAAATCTGGGAACGCTGTGCTCCTCAAAGGCGGAAGTGAAGCGAAGTTTTCGAACGAGGCGCTGTTCAAAACAATCGCCGAAGCTACTGAAAGCGCTGGCATCCCGGAGGGCTGGATTCAGCTGGCCGAAACGAGAGAGGATGTCAAGGAGATGCTGAAGTGCGAAGGTTGCATAGACCTGTTCGTACCACGCGGCAGCAAGGAATTCGTGAAATACGTCCAGGAGAACACGTGCATACCTGTCTTGGGACACTCGGAGGGGATTTGCCACGTATACGTCGACAAGGCCGCCGACCTGAACAAGGCGTTGAACATATGCTTCGACGCAAAGGTGCAATATCCAGCCGCTTGCAACGCTGTCGAAACCCTGCTCGTCCACAAAGACATCGCCGAGGAGTTCCTCCCGCGCATCGCAGAAAAATACGCGAAAGCTGGGGTCGAAATCAGGGGGTGCGAACGGACGATGAAAATTTTGCAGGGGCGCGGGGCCAAGGAAGCGACCGAGAAAGACTGGGCGACGGAGTATCTCGACCTGGTGATTTCAATCAAGGTGGTCGACGGGCTCGATGATGCGATTGCGCACATAAACGCCTACGGATCGAAGCACACGGACACGATAGTCACCGAGGACAAAAAAGCGGCACTCAAATTCTTGGAAATGGTCGACTCCTCGACGGTGATGCACAACGCGTCGACGAGGTTCAGCGACGGCTACAGGTACGGTTTGGGAGCCGAGGTGGGCATAAGCACCGGCAAGATTCACGTGAGGGGGCCAGCGGGACTGGAAAGTTTGGTGACGTACAAATATCTGCTACTCGGCGCGGGACAAACCGTTGGCGAGTACATCGGTCCGGATGCAAAGAGATTTACGCACAGAAAATTGCAAAAAAGTTGGGACGAGCGAGCGAAAAACTACAAGGAGTGAAGTTATGAAAATCGGGTTCATAGGGGCCGGGCGGATGGGCTCAGCGTTGATCAGGAGTTTTTTGAACGCGGGAGCCGTCAGAAAAGAAGATGTGATTGCCGGAGATAAGGACACGGAGAAACTGAAGCTCTTGTCGGGCATCGTGGCCGCCTCGACTACCGACAACCGGGAAGTCGCGAAAAAATCTGACGTGATTTTTCTAGCGGTCAAGCCCAAGGAAATCGCGGCGGTGTTGGCGGAAGTCAAGGATCTCGTCGGCGAAAAACTCATCGTCTCAATTGCAGCCGGTGTTCCAATCAAACTCATCGATGGGGAGCTTGGCGGAAGGGCGAGAGTGATCAGAGCCATGCCGAACACGCCATGTCTCGTCGGTGAGGGCGCCATCGCCTACTCTCTTGGAAAAACCGCCACAAAAAAAGACGGTGAGCTTGTGAAGAAGCTCTTCGGCGCGGTCGGCGTAGCGGTGGAGCTGCCGGAAGGGGCGTTAGACGCGGTCACCGGGCTGAGCGGTAGCGGCCCCGCCTACTTTTACCTCATCATCAAAGCACTTGCCGAAGCGGGAGTCAAAGAAGGGCTGCCGAAAAATGTCGCTGAGAAACTGGCTGCCCAGACGGCGAAGGGCGCCGGGGCGATGGTGTTGAGAAGCAGCAAGACACCAGACGAGCTGATAGACGCCGTTCGTTCGCCGGGCGGCACCACTGCAGAGGGGCTCAAAGTGATGGAAGATAAGAAGGTGCCCGAAGCCGTGGCGGAGGCCGTTAAAGCGGCCACAAAAAAGGCGCGAGAGTTAGCCAAATGAAGTTCAAAAAAGTAGCCGTGGGCGGGACCTTCGACTACATGCACGACGGTCACATCGCTATTCTGTCGAAGGCTTTCGAGTTCGGGGAGCGGGTCGCGGTTGGCATAACGGCGGGCGAGATAGAGTTGAAAAAAGACTCCGCGGGGATTCAGCCGCTCGAGGTCCGCATGAAGGCGCTTCTCTGGCAACTGCGCGAGAGGGGGTGGCTCGAGCGCGCGGAGGTAAGCGTCATCTCAGATCCGTTCGGGCCGGCGCTCGTGGATCGAGAGCTACAGGCAATCGTGGTGAGCCCGGAAACGCGGGCGAGGGCCGAGGAGTTAAACAAACTGCGGGCACATCGTGGGCTCGCGACGCTCCACATCGTCGAGATTCCGTTTGTGCTGGCCGAGGACGGGACACCAATATCTTCGATAAGAATCCGGTACGGCGAGATCGACGCCCACGGCAAACTGAAACGCAGTAGCCCACCCGGATAAAGGTAATGCTTAAAGTTATAGAGTCACTTTTTATCTCAAGGTATAACATGCACCCGTCACACGATATTCGCGGCACGAAAGGCAACAAGCTAGCCGGCAGAAAAATTGCCCTCTGTATCAGCGGAAGCGTCGCGGCCGTCAAGTGCCCAGAACTGGCGCGCGAGCTCATGCGTCACGGCGCGGACGTCCGGGTAGCGATGACCCGCCACGCGACGGAGCTCATAACCCCGCAGCTCATGCACTGGGCCACTGGCAACCCCGTCGTCACCGAACTCACTGGCAGGATTGAACACGTCGAGCTGGCGCAGTGGGCCGACCTCGTGCTCGTTGCCCCCGCAACCGCCAACACCCTCAGCAAAATCGCATGGGCAGTGGATGACACACCTGTGACATCAATAGTTTCGGTCGCCCTGGGATTGAAAAAGCCCGTCGCGATTGTCCCCGCGATGCACGCTTCAATGTATTCGCACAAGCTGCTCCAGAAGAACCTCTCAGACCTCCGCTCGGCCGGCGTTCACGTGCTCGAACCGCGCGTCGAAGAGGGAAAAGCGAAAATTCAAGAAGTCGATGAAATCGTCTCGCGGGTGCTCGAGTTGCTCGGTCGGAAAGACATGAAGGGCATGCGCGTGCTGGTGACCGCGGGGCCGACGATAGAATACATCGACCCGGTCAAGCTCATGACTAACCGCAGTTCCGGCAAGATGGGCATCGCGATAGCACGAGCAGCGGCGGCGAGAGGAGCCGAAGTCACGCTCGTCTACGGTCCGGGAACCGAAACGGAACCAGTTGGCGTCAAGACAGTTAGAGTGCAAACGACGCAGGAGATGCGCGATGCGGTTTCGCGGGAACTCAAGCGCCCACACAGCGTTATCGTATCCGCTGCAGCTCCGCAGGATTTCGTCGTCGAACGCCAAGCGAAGAAAAAACTCGACCACACCAAAGCGACCACTCTCAAGCTTCTTCCCGCCCCGCGAGTGCTCGACGCGGCGCGCAAGCTGGCCCCGAAAGCGTTCATCGTCGGGTTCAAGGCAGAGCATGGAGTGGGCGAAGAGGAACTTCTGAAGATAGCGCGCAAAAAGCTCGGTGAGGGTCTCGACATGGTGGTCGCAAACGATGTCGCGAGGGTCGGCGCAGGTTTCGGCACCGATACAAATGAGGTTCTGCTCGTCACCCGCTCGCAATCCAAGTCCATGCGCGCGACGAAGGCAGAGATCGCAATGGCAATTCTTGATGCTGCGGTCGCGGGGCTTCGAGGGCGCAAGAGATGAAAGAAGCATCGGCTTTCGTTCCGGCCCACATTTCAGGCTTTTTCCAATTCTGTGACGCCAGCGACCCGGAGCGCAGGGGCTCGCGGAACTGCGGCCCGTGTCTCGACGTAGGGGTGGTGACGCGCGTCCGAGCGCAGCCGAGCAGAAAAACGAGCGTCGAGCTTTTCATCGACGGGAAAAGGGCCCCCGATGCGAGGACCAGCCTGGCCGCGGCCGAACAAGTGTTGCAGGGGGTGCGCCTCCCCGTGGAAGTCCGCATAGAGCAAACCACTCAGGTGCCCGTCGGTGCCGGCTACGGTGTGAGCGGCGCCGGGGCGTTCGGTGTGGCGCTCGCCCTGTCGAAGGCCCTTGACATAGCTATGTCACGCTCGCGGGCGGCTGCGATCGCACACATCGCGGAGGTCACGTGCGGCACCGGGCTCGGCGACATCGGGGCGCAGCTGACGGGCGGCTTGGTCATCGGGCTCGAGCCAGGGGCGCCGCCTTACGGGAAGTGGCAGCGAATCGAGGTGCCCGCCGATGTGAAGATAGTGTGCGGCACGCTCGGCCCAATCTCGACGCGCGATTTCATGGCGAAGGAGCATATGCGGTCGCGGTCCGATAGGCTCGGCGGTATCGCGATGGAAAAGTTGATGAAGGCCCCATCGATCCAAAGTTTCATTGAAGCATCGCGCGAGTTCGCAGAAGAGCTGGGGCTTTTCGACGACGAACTCCGTACCATTGCGAAGGCCGCGGTCGACGCGGGGGCGATCGGGGCAAGTCAGGTGATGCTCGGGCGGGCCGTGTTCGCACCCGTCGAGCCCGCGAAGTTCAAGGCGGTGAAAAACGCGTTCCTCAAATTCCTCACGCCGAGCGCGGTCATCGTCTCCGGCGTGGACAACCAAGGGGCGCGAGTGGTTTAGAAGCCGTCCTCGTGCACGACTTTTTCCAGAGGGATGCGGCTCGGCGCGTTGGGTTTTTCGTTGGCCTTGCCAATCGGAATCATCGCCACAGGTCTCACTCCTGCAGGCGCCCGAATGACTTTCGCCACTGCGGCCTCGTCAAATGCTCCTATCCAGCAGGTTGCGTAGCCGAGCGCGTAAGCTGCAAGGTGGATGTTCTGCGCTGCAGCGGCCGTGTCTTGAATGCAGTACAAGGTAGCGCCACGGTCACCGTAGCGGCTCGCGCACCGCTCCGCATTTGTACACACGACGACGACCACAGATGCGTCCGCGATAAAGCTCTGACCGCGCGTCGCCTGCACCAGCTTCTGCTTCGTTTCTTGATCATTCACCACAACGAACTCCCAGGGCTGTCGGTTTCCGGCGCTCGGGGCCATCTGCGCGGCTTCGAGAATCTTTTGCAAGTCGCCCTCTTTCATCGGTGCTGGCTTGAAGGCACGCACGCTCCTGCGCCCCTTTATCGCTTCAAAAACATCCATGCTTTCACCGCCGATTTTAGAATAAGCGGAAGATGAGCCACCAGAGCGCCAGAACCGTGAGTGCGGTGACTCCAAACAAGCCAGCGCCCCAGCTCCTAGCACGCGCTTTCATGCATATGTAGCCGAAGAGGGCACTGCCCAGCATAACCACGATCAGGACTAGCCCCAGCACGATCTTGATGATCCACTGCCACCACTCCATCGTCTCACACATTTGAGATAAACGTCGAGGTTATATAAAGTTAAAGAAGACGCAGGACGATTTGATTGTATGCCACGGATAGCCATCCTTGACCGCGACAAATGTCATCCCAGGAAATGTGCGCTCGAGTGTCAGAGCTATTGCCCGGGGGTGCGCACTGGCGATGAAACAATCACAATCGACGAGCGAACGCGGTGCCCGACGATTTCGGAGGAGCTGTGTAGCGGGTGCGGGATATGTATTCACAAGTGCCCGTTCAAGGCAATCCACATCATCAACCTGCCCAAGGAACTCGAAGGCAGGTGCGTGCATCGCCACGGCCCCAACGGCTTCGCCCTCTACGGGCTGCCCATCCCGCGGGCGGGCAGGGTCACTGGCCTCGTGGGGCAAAACGGCGTGGGCAAGACCACTGCGCTCGAAATCTTGTCTGGCAGAACCAAACCCAACTTGGGGCGGCACGCGCACGCATCGGCGCGGGAATTGAACGAATTTTTCAAGGGCTCAGAACTCCAGGCGTATTTCGCGAAGATCGCCAAAATAAAAGTTGTTTACAAGCCGCAAGCCGTCGACCAGTTGCCGGCTGCCGTCAAGGGAAAGGTCGCGACGCTGCTCAAGAAAGCGGACGAGCGCGGGGTGGCTGACAAGCTGGCGAAAGAGCTCAATCTGGAGGGGGTGCTCGACCGTGAGATCGGCCACCTGAGCGGAGGGGAGCTGCAGTGCCTCGCGATAGCCGCTGCCGCCGCGAAGGAGGCGGACGTCTACTACTTCGACGAGCCGAGCTCGCACCTCGACGTCTACCAGCGCTTGAACGCCGCGAGGGCGATAAGGGGGCTGACGGCCGTGGATAAGGCGGTGCTCGTGGTGGAGCACGATTTGGCGGCGCTCGACTACATGTGCGACCGCGTGCACGTCATCTACGGCACGCCGGGCGCCTACGGCGTGATATCAGAGCCGCGAGGTGTGCGGGTGGGGATAAACGTTTATCTGGACGGCTACCTGCGCGAGGAGAACGTGAGGTTCAGGCGCGAGCCGATCCGGTTCGAGGTCAGGCCACCGATCAAGTACAAGGCGGCGGGCAAGCCCTTCTTGGCGTTCGGGCATCTGACGAAACGCTTCAAGGGCTTCGAGCTCGCCGTGCAGGCAGGCGAGGTGCACAAGGGCGAGGTCGTGGGGATAGTCGGCCCGAACGGCATAGGGAAGACGACGTTCGTGAAGATGCTCGCTGGCGAGATCAAGCCGACGAGCGGGAAGGTTGAGGTCTCGTTCAACATCTCTCACAAGCCCCAGTACCCGCGCGTCGAGTTCGAGGGTACGGTCGAGGCGTGGCTGCGCTCGGCGGTGGGCGAGCTGGACCAGGCCATCGAGGTGGATGTGCTCGAGCCGCTCGACGTGAAGCCGCTCATGGAACGCGAGCTGGCGACCCTGAGCGGCGGGGAACTCCAGCGCGTCGCGATTGCCGCCTGCCTCGGGCGGAAGGCGGACCTCTACCTCCTCGACGAGCCGAGCGCGTACCTAGACGTCGAGCAGAGGCTGGGCATGGCGCGCGTGATAAGGCGGGCGATGGAGAAGCGCGAGGCGGCGGCGTTCGTCGTAGACCACGATGTCATGGCGGTGGACTACATCTCGGACCGGCTGCTCGTCTTCGCGGGCGAGCCAGGGAAGGCGGGCAAGACCCACGGGCCGCTCGGAATGCGCGACGGCATGAACCTCTTCCTGCGCGGGGTCGGCGTCACGTTCAGGCGCGACCCGCAGACGGGCCGGGCGCGGGCGAACAAGCCGGACAGCCGCCTGGACATGGAGCAGAGGGAGAAAGGCGAGTACTTTTATTTGGAGTGAGGGGTTTTGAGCGATAATACCCCTTTTATACAAGGAGAGGAGCCGATGACGCTGGCGCAGTATTTTAACCTGAACCGTTTCATAAACCTATTTCAGGAGATGACATGGACTACCATAGTTTTTTGGTAAAAGTGGAGGACTCTTTCAAGAGTTCTGGGTTCATTAAGGCTGAAAAGGCTCCAGCTAGGATAGATCTAGCTATGGGGAAGCAGTGGATGCGCTCGCTATTCACATTTGCGTTCCTGAAGGGAGACGGCCTAACTAGAGTGGAGATCAACAACATTCTCGACGAAGTTTTCACAAGAATGGGAGATAAGAAAGCACCATTTATCTTCCCATTGCTTCTCAGGGGCTCTAAATCGACGATTCTCGTATTTGTTTTTGAGGAGCCCTCTGATTTTGAATGGATATTAAGTGAGGCAAAAAGGAAGAAGTTTATGGGGAAGAGCTACGTCGCCTCGTGGGTGATAAATCTCAAAACGGGGACCCTTCATAAAAATAAGGGGCTACCCAAAATCACTGGTATAGGCGAGCAGGAAGTTAAGAAGGCGCTCCTCTAGCATTATTGACGGTTAGAGGCGGGGGTTTTGCCAATCACCTCAAAATCTCCCTTTTTAGACGGAAAGATATTGTGATAAACTCCGTATAGGTAGGCTAATATTTGGAGTGAGCTAGTTTCGGTTGTGGGGAGAATGGGCATCCAGGAAGACATCAGCTGGCTGAACGCGGACGCTGACCACAAGAGCACGTTCATGCTGATAGCGAAGCGGGGCACCGTCAGGATCAGGGACCTCAAGGAAGAGCTGCACGAAGACGACTGGTGGCCGGTGAAGTACCGGGTGGGCAACCTCGTCAGCCGGGGCCTCGTGAGCGAGAGCGGCGGCAGGTACTCGTTGACCGAAGCCGGGAAAAACGCTTACGAGAGCATCACGACGGTCGGCGAGTTCAAAACCGTCTAGACGGAAATGGCTTGGACGTTGCCGCCCTTCACAACGAGCAATTTGTACTTGTTGACGGGCTTGTCCCCGGCGTACTCCTCGACGTCCTCGAGCAGCAGGTTCATGTAGTCGTCGTACTGGGTGAGCGTGCCCTGGAGCCTGCGCCCGTCGCGTGTGTGGGCCACGACGCGGGTGTTCAGGAGCTTGCCCAGGTCCATTGCGGCCGGCTTTTCAGCGGTTCCTTCCATGTTCTCGGCGTGCATACGTGGTGGGCCCGACTTAAATGTCTTATTCAACGATTTTTTTGAAATGCGGATTAAGCAGCAGAGGATTTACAAGTATGGAAAGTATTCAAAGATCAGGACGGCAATCACGGAAGAGCCGCTAAAACTGGTGCATTACTTGTTGGGGAAGAAAGGGAGTTATGGGCCAGTCGTGATATCGAAGTGTATGGTGGAGCCATGAAAAAGTTGACGAAAATTGGGGTGTTGAAAATGAAAACCATAAAACTTGAGTTGGGCCTCGCTGTTGTTTGCTTGGCGGCTTTTATTGCATATTTTTTGTACGTATTTAGCTTTTGACCGTTAGCTTTAAATAGTAGATATATATCTAATATATATTGATAAAAATGGGGAAGAAAGTCTCTATCACAAAGGCAACGGAGTTGCGCGTCGCTGGAATTGAGGGGTTCTTCAAGAAGGAAGTCACGAAGTTTGGCACTGGCGCTAAGATAGACTGTCCGAAGGAGTATCTCGGAAAAACTGTCTATGTGGTAGTGTGCGCGGAATGACCTGTCCCGACTGTGAGAAACTCCAAAAACGAGTGGAGAAACTGGAGAAGGAAAACGAATGGCTGAAAGATCAGCTGAAAGAGTTGAAGCGCCGACTGGCGCTCTATGAGAACGCACACACGCCGCCCTCCCAGCGGAGGTACCCAACACGCCAGAACGGCGGACAGCGCACGGGTGAGCGGTTTCCAGGCAGGCCGAAGGGACATCCTGGCACAACTAGGCCAGTTCCGACGCCGGATATCGTGGTAAAGCCAGAGTGGGGTCAATGTCCGCGTTGCGGGGCCCGCCTCGGCAAACCTGCCTGCATAAAACACCATATAATCGAAGACGTTCCAAAACCCCAGCCCGTGGTAGTGAAAGATCTTCTGGAGTTCGAGGGCGATTGCCCAAAATGCGGTGCCCACGTGATCGCCAGGCATCCGGACTGTCCTCCCGAGGGGAGGTTCGGTAAGAACGTGCTGGTTCAAGTATCATTGCTGAAGTACGAGGAGCGGTTGCCCCACAATAAAATCCAAGAGGTGCTGAAGAGGCAGTACGGGCTGTCGATCACCGCTGCCACGATATTCGACATCACCCGACGGGTGAGCGACTGGTTGAAGCCAAGCTATGAGGAGATCCGCCAGAGGGTAAGCGAGGCCAACGTCGTCTATTCCGACTGGACCGGAATGAAGGTCGACGGCAAGAAGTACTGGACGTGGGATTTTGTTACAAACACCGAAGCACTAATCGCGGTACGGAAGAGCAAGAGAAAGAAGGTTTTGGAGGAGAATCTCGGGAAAAATTTTTTTGGAACCGTGGTGTGCGACGGCGACAAATCATTTCCGAATTTCACGCGAAAGCTCCAGCGGTGCTGGACGCACCTGCTGAGAGAAACGGATTATCTCGCAGAGCACGTGGATGAGGCGAAACCGCTCCAGAAGGAGCTGCACAAGCTATACGGTCAGCTCAAAGCCTCGCTGGAAGACGATCCCCCACCAGAGGAGAGAGCCAGGCTGGCAAACAACGCCAAGCGGCGATTGCGCTATTGGATGAAAAAGCGCTACAAAGACGACGATGCCAAGGAGTTCATCCAGAAGGTTCGCAACGGGTTTGACCACTGGTTTACTTTCGTCACTACTCCAGGAGTGGAGCCTACGAACAACAGGGCCGAGCGGGTCCTGAGAGAGCATGTGGTTCAGCGCAAGATCATCGGAACCCTGCGCAACGAAAAGGGCACCGCTATCTACGAAATCATGATGACGATGCTGGCGACATGGAAACTGCGCGGGCTCAACCCGTCAGAAGCTCTGGCCGAGAGCCTGACGAAAGCGTGGACAAAAAGCTAAATACGTACCAAAAATTGATGATTTAAGTGGCTTAATAGATTTTTACGTGTATCTGAGATTTATAAGTGGAATACCATTAACAGATTTTCTGAGAGTTAGAAAATCGCTTGATGAACAATTATTCAAGAAATCAGAAAAACTGACTGTTACTGTAACAACAGATGTTTTAGCAACGTCGAGCTATGGTTGTTATATAGTCGTGGAAAAAGAAAAAATAAAATAAGATTAGATGCTCCCAAATGTTCACCCCCTCTCCAAAACTCCTCTTAAAATCCTTATTTCGTTGTTCCCAAGCCGCAGAGGGCGGGGTTCGGGGAATACGGTAGTCCAGCGTGCTTAGATGGCATATTTTTGAGGCTCGAAATGGGATTCTTATAAAAAAGTCTTATTTACGACACTCACGATACTCGGTGTCTTATTTACGACATGCTCGAAATCGACTGTCTTATTTACGACACCCACAACATTCGCTGTCTTATTTACGACACCCACAACATTCGCTGTCTTATTTACGACACCCACAACATTCGCTGTCTTATTTACGACATTCTAAACTGTGGCTTGATTTCTTGATGTCTTATTTACGACATGCCCGCAATCGACTGTCTTATCTACGACACTCGCCACCGCCGATGTCTTATTTACGACATCCACGTGCCGCATTACGTCGGCCGCGTCGAAGAGGATCCGGTCTGACTTCACGAACGCCATCACCGCCCCTCCTGCCGCCCTCACGAGCTCCGCCGCGTGCATCAGCGCCCGCATGTCCCTGAACTCCCAAACCGACTTCTGCACTATGCGCGCGTATCGCTTCAGATAGCGGTTCACGCGCCTCCTGCCCGAGCCGTTGCCGCGCATGTCGAATATCAGCAGATACGCCATTTTCCCACCGAGCATTTGCGCGGGGCTCCTTTATAAACAAGAAACAAACTGATTTCGGGGCTCACTTTTTGGTTTTTGAAACGGAAATGCCGTCGCCCGTCAAGCGCACCCTTACCTTTTCCCGTGGTGATAAATCCAAGGCCTTCGCCATCGCCCTCGGGATCGAGATGATCAGCGACCCACCAACCTGCTTCAGCTCACGTTCCTCTTCAAGTTGCAGCGTGAGAAGCCCAAGCTTGACTGCCTTCTCTTGCGCCTGTGCGACCTGTTCTGCTGCGAAGAATTCTTCACCACACTTGGTGCACATGTCCGCGTCTAGCTCAGGCTCAACGACAACGTGTCCGACGACGTATGCCGACTTTGCGCGTTTGATCGGCCCTCCGCAGATGGGACAGCTCTTTAGATATTTTCCAACCATCATATCATTTCCCTTGTGTAAAACATTTGTTTAACTTCTATTTAACTTACGACATTTTGTCTTATTTACGACACCTGGCCCCCCTTTATAAATTACTTTCACCCACCTCTCCCTCCGGAAAACCGCCTTAAAAACGCCCGCCGATGTTCGCGCGGAGGTGGATCAGATGGTAGGACTTGAAGATTTAAGCGGGGTCGGCCCAGCCACGGCC
>Ga0315280_10009663_pt1 | contig 12278 bp, 10 predicted proteins | sample YL17G06_40_MG_FD_203697 | JGI IMG/M metagenome (GOLD analysis project Ga0315280, IMG submission 203697) | Sediment microbial communities from Yellowstone Lake, YNP, Wyoming, USA - YL17G06_40 | ecosystem: Environmental > Aquatic > Freshwater > Lake > Sediment | place: USA: Wyoming | collected... | reverse complement strand
GGTCTGCCCACAAGGCCAGAGGCCTTGACCGGATCTATTACCACCGTGCGCGCATTTATATCGTGCACAGCGAAGGTAATTCGGTGCAGGGCGCTGCCCTGCCTCTGCGGACTCTGCGCCTCTGCGGTGAAGACCTGTCTTTTGCCGCGGTTTTCATCCGCGATGTGGGTTAAATACTGTTTAGCGGCGCGTGCTCCTTTTTTGCTGCATTTTTGGAGTTAAGAAATTCCGCGCTGGAGGTGTATGCGCAAGGCCATAGGCCTTGACCAAACTTGAAAAAAGCAGGCAAGCTCGCTCGCACAGTTCAATGAGTCGGGACTAAAGTCCCTCGCACAGAATCTGGTCAAGGGCGTGCCCTTGTCGCGAGCAAGCTCGCTCGCACATTACGGCGGGCAGGCGCACATTTAAGAATCGAGACTTATAGGTTTTGTAGGTTTGCGATTGCAAGGAGTAGAAGGGCAGGGCAGGTGATGGAGCAGGAGGGTTTTGCCATAATTGCTCCTGTGGTGGTATGTGGTAAAATGGAGCAATTGCCAAGGAGTTGCGGTCCGATGCTGAAGCTTCCAAAACCGTTCAAACAAATCGTGAGCCGAGATGCAAGGATAAAATATTTCTCTCGCAACCCGCTGCATATGTTTATGATTGAGAGATTTTTTGAAGGGGTATTCAACTTATTAAATGAGTTACAATCGGTTCCTCAATCATTTCTTGAAGTCGGTTGCGGGGACGGGATTTCCGGATATGTGATTCGGGAGCGGTTCAAGCCGGCTGAGTATCTGGGAGTTGACATCAGGCTAACCGAACTTTTGGTTGCGGGCAAGGTTCTTGGGAGCAGTCACCTGGCTTTGGTTGATGGCCGAAGGCTGCCTTTCCGGGACAGGAGCTTTGATGTCGTTCTTTTTCTGGAAATTTTTGAACATATGGAAAACTGGGAAAAGGCGCTTGCAGAGGGGGCAAGGGTTGCGAGAAAGGCTGTGATCTTTTCCGTGCCGGCTTTTCCTTGGTTTCAGCTGCTGAATTTCCTCGCGGGGAAAAACCTGCGGCGGTGGGGTGAACATCCCGATCATATACGGTTTTTCCGGCTGCGAACCACAGAGAAGCAGGTTCGGGGAGCAATTGAATCCGCGGGCCTGGCCGCGAAAGCAGGGAAGATCAAGGTGAGTTTCAGCCTGCCGTGGATTATCACAAAAATGGTTTTGAAGGATGATGAATGAAGCTGCTTGCCGGAGAATAGTCCAAAGTTAACATAACTTATCTTAAAGACGATTCGCTGGGGAGTATGTTATTCGCTTAATGTGATTATTTCAAGGTATCCGCTGGAGCTTAGGAGATAGAGTTTCCCGCCGGAAAAAAGGCCCCTTTCAATTGGTTTTCGGAAGGTTTTCATCTTCCTGCCTTTTCCGGTTTTGGGGTCTATTTTCATGATCTTGTCGGTGAACAGTACCCGGAGTTCAGGTCCGATGGTGAAAATCAACAATGGTTTTTGGTATTCAAATTTTTCCCGCCACCTGGATTTTTTGAGTTGTATCCGCTGATCCACTATGCCCGCGATCTTGTCGATCTTGAGAAGCCCATTTGTGGTGTTGAGGGCGTAAATGGAGTTTTGATACTGGACCGGCTCAATGGCAAGCTCCTCATTCAGGCACCAGAAAAGCATACTGCTGGTTGTGCTCAGGGCGCAGACTCCCTGGCGGGAAGACGGATAAACTCCATTGGCATCGAAAAGCATCGGGAAGCTGACGGCCGATTGAATTGACTGCTCGAAAATCCTCTTCTTCCAAATCAGGTCGCCATTCTCGGGATCGATCGCGGCGACCGTTCCATCGCCCAGGCCGAGATAAAGGGCGTTCGGGGTGAGCAGCGGCTGGCCCGCGGCTCTCAGGCTCAGGCCGTATCTTCCAGCCAGCCTTTGCACCCACCTGATTGAGCCGTCATTCTTGTTCAGAGCGAAGGCCCGGCCATCGCCGGTGACAAAAAAGATATTCTCCGCGCTGAGTGCGGGCTTGGACGCGACCGAATCTTGAAATTCAAATTTCCAGGCCAATTTCCCCTGCTCCAGGTCGACCGCGATCATCTGGCCATTATCGCAGGCATAAAATATTTTTTGCTGGTCAGCGACCGGGCCGATGCTGGGCGAACAAACCGACTTTTCCCGCCAGATCACTTTTCCCTGGTGATCAACTTTTAGGACCCAACCCCGGCTGGAGACGACGACGGTAAAATCGGAGCCGGTGCAAACTCCTCCCCTCTCCGAGCGGTTGTATTGGCTGTGCCCGGCCGGGGCGGGATCGATCGGGATGCGCAGGTTTTTGCTCAAGGCCGGAGCAGAGATTGCGCACAGGAAAAAGACGCAAAATATTTTTTTCATTTTTATTTTTTCCGCGCGGGGACATTGGCCTGTTCGAGTTTGGCCAGCTGTTCGTAGATTGAGCCCGGGTAAGTCTGGATCAAGGCCTCCAGTTTTTCCCGGGCATCATCGTATTTCTTAAGCTTGATCAAAGACCGGGCCAGCCCCAGCATAGCTTCCGGTTTATAACTTGAGCCTTCTTTCTGGTCGATGACCTTCTGAAAATTCTCGTTGGCCTTTTCATAGTTCCCCAGCTGGTAGTGATCCTTTGCGATCCCCAGGTAGGCGGAATATTCCAGGAACTGAGCCGCGGGCTTTGCGGACTTGAGCTGCTTCAGGAAATCCTCATACGCGCTGAGCGAAGCTTGATAGTTCCCGTCGACAAAATATGTTTCTCCGAGATGATAGCGGGCTTCCATGCCGGCCTGGTTTCTGCCGAATTTTTGCACAACCTCGTTCAACTTGGATATGGCTTGCTTGTTTCGCTCCTGGCTGCTGGCGAAACTTTTGGCGCTTTGCAGCGCTTGTTCCTGACTCAACTGGCCGGCAAGAGGAGTGTTAAGAATGGAAAAGGCCTCGGCAAGAAGCGCCTCGGCTTTGGCGCGCCTGGTTTTCAGGGAGTAATTGATCATGCTGAAAGCAAGGAGCGCGATGATTATTCCGCTGATGACGGCAAAGGCCACATTTTTATTTTGGCTTATATACTTGAATGCCCGGTCGGAAAAGGTCACAAACTCATCCGGCTTTTTAATTTTTTTCCGGCTGACTTTGATCTTCTTCGCCATCAATATCTCCCGAACTGAAATTGCAACCTTGCGCGGGCGGCCTGCCCTGCCGCGAAAAATCTCAATGTATTCTAGCAAAAAAGAGCGGGCTTGCAAACGGAGTTGACAAACGGAACTATATCCCCTAAATAAATATCAGTGGCGGAGGGAAAAAAGGAAGGCTTGAAACGGTTCGGCGTTTCAATGGACAAGGAGCTGCTCAAGCTTTTTGACCGCTATCTCAGCAAGCACAAATATAAAAACCGGAGCGAGGCGATCAGGGACCTGGTCCGGAAATCGCTGGTTGAAGAGGAATGGAGCCTCAACCGGGAAACCGTGGGAGCAATCACCCTCATCTACGACCATCACACTCCGGGACTCTCTCACCGGCTTAACAATATCCAGCACGATTTTAGCGGCAGGGTCATCACCTCAATGCACATTCATCTTGACCATCATAACTGCCTGGAGGTTATCGTGGCCCGGGGCAAGGCAAGGGTCGTGAAAGGCCTGGCCAACGAGCTGATTGCTCAACGAGGCGTCAAATACGGAAACCTCACCGGAGCCAGCACCGCCAAGGACCTGCCATAATCGCGGCACGCAAAAATTTTAAGGCCTGAGATCATTGTCTTGCTATCTGTGTATAAGCGCCGCCCCCTGCCCTTTTTTCGCCCCCTGATTTTTAGTTTAGAGTTTATAAATTCAGCAATAAATTCAACAAATTCAATGACCGACCCGGCCCCAAACATCACGGCGCTGCAGGATTGTCGCCAACTCCCAAAGTCAAGGGTTTGGCACGATTTTCGAAATTTGTTGACTTTTGCTTCTGAAGTTGAGAAAATGAGACAGCGGTATGGGGAATAAGGGAAAAATTCTAATTGTTGATGATGACCGCTTCTACCAGGAATTTTGCGCCGAAATCCTGGAAGATGATTATGAAATCCAGACAACCTTCACCGGCCAGGAAGCCCTGGCCTTGATTTCCCAGCAGGATTTTGACCTCATTCTCCTTGACCTGGTGATGCCCGGAATGGAAGGCGTTGAAGTCCTGGAGAAAGCCAAGCAGACACGGCCTGAAACCGATGTCATTATTATGACCGGCTATGCCACGGTGGAGAGCGCGATCCGCTGCCTGAAAGCCGGCGCGGCCGACTACCTGGTCAAGCCCCTGAATCCAGAAGAGCTCAAAATTGAAGTCAAGCGCACCATCGAGTTGCGCCATCTCTTGGACGAGAACCTGGAGATGAAAAGCCTGCTCACCATCTACGAGAGCATCCAGAGGGTGAGCAGTTCCCTTGAGATCGACCGCATTTACCGCCTGGGTCTGGATGCGCTCGCTCTTTCGCTTGGCGCTGAGTATGGTTTGACCATTTTCTTCGACCAGAAAGACGAGGACCTTAAATACTGGGCGGGTCTGGAGCAGGAAGACGCGGCCCTTCTCGCGGACATCGTCAAAACCAGTCACCTGCAGCCGATTCCCAGAAGACCCCTGGTCAGGCGCGAACTGGAATTATCCAAGGATAAAGGTCTTGCGCAACACCTGAAAATCCAGACCATTCTCTTGTTCCCCTTCCGGGTCCTGGACCGCCTGGAGGGGGCAATGATTCTTTTCAGCCGGGAACTCGTTGACGAACAAATAGTCGCGGGCAATGTCAAATTCGTCTATGAGCAAATCCGCCGCTCCTTTGAAAACGCCATCAAATACCAGGACGCGCAGAGGCTCATCTTTATGGATGACCTCACCGGACTGTTCAACACAAGATATTTGGACCTTATGCTCCAAAATGAGCTCTCCCGCGCCAAGCGCTTCAAAAAGCATATATCGCTGCTTTTCATCGACATCGACTTTTTCAAGCTGGTCAACGACAACCACGGCCACCTGGTGGGAAGCTGGGTGATAATGGAGACGGCAAAGGTCTTGAAAACCTGCCTCCGGGATATCGATGTGATTGTCAGATACGGCGGAGACGAGTTCATCGTCATCCTGGCTGAGACCGACCGTCCGGGCGCGCAGATTGTCGCGGAAAGAATCCGCAAGGAAATGGAAGACTATGTCTTTCGGCCCAAGGACAAACTTAACATAAACCTCACCTGCTGCGTGGGCATCGCAACCTATCCTGACGATGCCAGCGCCAAGGAAGAGCTGATTCATCTCGCGGACCGGGCAATGTACCGCGGCAAAGAAACCAGCCGCAATGTCGTGTATTCAGCTAACCAGCTCTAGCGCTTTTCACGGCTGCCACGCGCACACCTCTCCCGTCAAAATCTCAGCAGCAAAAAATTGAGCGGGAAAAAATTTCCTGTGCAAATGGGAGCTGAACTGATGAAATTCACGCGGCAAAATGAGCCAAAATTCAGACCTCAAATCAACAAATCGCATAAAATCAACAGCTTTAGAATTTCATTCTCAGCGCGCACCGGTAGCGCAGAAAAAACGAGGCAGTTGTCCAACAAAGCTGAACGATTTTTGGTCTCCGCATCAGAAAGCTAGCAAGGCTTTCCTCCGCGGCTTGCAGATGTGGACGAGGGTTCTAGAATCTCGCCCGTTTAGTCGCGATGAAAAAAGCATGGCCGATGTTGTAGGGGCGAGGCTTGCCTCGCCCAGGGCAGGGCAAGCCCTGCCCCCTACCGGACATCCACCATGCCGTAACAATGCTATTTCAAAGAGCAGCCAGGGCACGGCCCTGGACCGAACGGTTACCATCGTGCACCATAAGACTTCGCGCACGAGGTTGACACATTTGGTCAAGGCCTATGGCCTTGCGATCCCACCGGATCAGGTCAAGGACAATGTCCTTGCGATGTCATCCGTGAGCAGTGTTGCGAGGTGAAGCCCGCCGCGGATCAGCGATGATGTTTGCATCTGATTTGCGCCAGGGCACGGCCCTGGACCAAACGATTAGCATCGTGCACAAAAACAGATCGAGCACGATAAAAACCCAATTGGTCAAGGCCTATGGCCTTGCGCACGCGGCCGGTTCAGAGCAAATTATGCGGTCTCGCCCTGGCCGCATAACCGGACCCTGCTTTCGCAGGATCAAAGCCTTTTCATCCGCCCTGGGACGCGGGCTTGTCAGACCCGCGTGAGTCCGAGAAAAATTTCCGGACCCTCGGACAGCCAATGAACAGCTGGCAGGATATAATCCTGCACCAAACGGTCACCACTGTGCACGATATAACTTCGAGCACGAAGTTGACACATCTGGTCAAGGGCTGTGCCCTTGTCCGCTCTCCGGGTTTTTGCCGCGAGGCAAAAACCGTACGGGCGAGGCCACGCCTCGCCCCTACAAACCGCCTCTGTCCTGCGTAGCTCCAGAGGAGCGAAGCAGGATCAAGCCTCTCTATATATAGGAAAAATTGGTCACGAAAAAAACATATAATTTGGAGCGCAACTTATTGATTTATCGATAGAATATTTATTAGCCCAAAACCCTCTCGACTTTCAGCGCGGCTGAACAGTTTTTAGTTTCAGATTATTTTTCGCTGACTTAGCGATGCCCAAAAATCACCCCAAAACGACCCTATTTTTGTGACGTTTTTCGTCAGTCCGCCATAGTCTCGTCTTGTTAAAGCCTGCTTGGGACGACGGCGGATGACAAAAATTGTCACCAGGGCACTGCCCTGCACCTCTCCTTTTGCGCTCTTGCCACTGGCTGCCGGCTGGTTTCTCCTGAAATTCCATTTGTCCTTGAAATTAAATTTTGATAGGATTATAAAGAATGGAAGACTTAAGAATGGCAAAAAAAACCGAGAATCGCCACATCAAGGTTCTAAAGCTCCGCATTCTCAAACCAGCCGGAGAAATGACCTGGGCAGACCTTGGAGAAATTCTAAGAGAGGCTCGCTATCGTGTTTTTCGTCTGGCTAACCTGGGAGTAAGCGAGGCATACCTCAATTACCATCTTTGGCGAAGCAAACGAGCCAGCGACTTTAAAATTAGAACAATGGGTGAATTGAATCGGGAGTTGCGTGAAACATTGAGGAATGAAGGAAAAAATGAAGACCAACTAAATCGTTTTTCAAAAACTGGCGCGCTCCCGGCAACAGTAACCGATGCTCTGTCGCAATATAAGCTCAGAGCTGTGACCAAAAAATCAAAATGGAAAGAAGTAATAAATGGAAAATCTTCTCTGCCTACTTTTCGGCTGGATATGGCCATTCCCGTAAGATGTGATAAAAAGGACCAGCGTCGCCTGGAAAAAACTGCAAGCAATGAAGTTGAGCTAGACCTTATGATTAGCGCTAGACCATATCCAAGGGTTGTCCTTGCTACGCAGGAGGGATCACTTGGAGAGGGTGCGCGTGCAATCCTTGAAAAACTCTTAGAGAATGAGAATCAATCTAAGGCTGGCTATTGCCAGCGCTGTTTTGAGATCAAACAGGATACCCTATCAAGAAAATGGTTTCTTTTTATAACTTATGATTTTCCGGCCACCGAGGTTCTTTCTAGCAAAGATCGAATTGTCGGGGTTGATCTTGGGGTATCCTGTCCGGTGTATGTGGCAATAAATAATGGATATGCGCGTTTAGGCCGTCGGCAGTTCAATCCGTTAATGGCCCGGCTCCGCGCTCTCCAGAACCAAACCATAAGACGCAGGAGAGAAATACAGAGAGGCGGAAATGAAATCATAAGCGAAGAAAGGGCTCGTTCGGGCCATGGCCGGAAGAGGAAGCTAATGCCCATTGAAAAACTCCAAGGAAGAATCGACCGGGCATACACGACTCTTAACCACCAAATGTCCGCTGCGGTAATCAAGTTTGCTAAAAACAATGGCTCGGGAGTTATCCAGATGGAGAATCTCGACGGCCTAAAAGAAGAACTGACTGGGACCTATCTGGGTGAGCGGTGGCGATACGCGGAGCTCCAGCATTTCATAGGATACAAAGCAAAAGAAGCCGGGATCGAGGTGCGGAAGATTGATCCGAAATATACAAGCCGCCGGTGCAGTGAGTGTGGATACATCTACATTGAATTCAATCGCGCATTCAGAAACACTGAACACGAGAAAGGCAAAGCCGCTAAATTCAGATGTCCGGTGTGCAATTACGAGGCAGATGCGGATTATAACGCGGCAAGAAACATAGCCACTCTTGACATTGAGAATATTATTAAGCTACAATTGGAAAAACAGAGGGTTAATCCCGGAGATCATTGAAAAAAAGAATTACGAGGCCGTAGCAAAGGTTACGCTAGCCGAAAGGCAATCGCGGGCCTGCGGCCGAAGGCCGTCCTGCACGGCCTTAAGGTTGAGAAGGGTATATTAACACGGCGAAAAATCGCCTTTTATATCCCGCTCACCAAGCAATTCAAGAATTTTTTATGGAGAATTTTCGGTGGAAACATCGATTTCTCCAGAGGTTGGAAAATCACGGCTGGAAACCAGCGTCTTTTCCCAGTGCTTGCAGGTTAACCTTCATTCTTGAATACCTCCTTTTGAGCTGGAAACCAGCGTCTTTTCCCAGTGCTTGCAGGTAACGGCTTTGATATAGCCTCACCGGCGACAGCTGGAAACCAGCGTCTTTTCCCAGTGCTTGCAGGTTAAACATACCCGATGCTTGCTGAGCCGGAAGCTGGAAACCAGCGTCTTTTCCCAGTGCTTGCAGGTATAGGTTCAGTTATACCATTTTCATTTATAGCTGGAAACCAGCGTCTTTTCCCAGTGCTTGCAGGTAAGTTTCTGAAGGCGGTTTAGTAAAAAGAAGCTGGAAACCAGCGTCTTTTCCCAGTGCTTGCAGGTGTGTCCGTTAAATGATGTCCTTACCGCAAAGCTGGAAACCAGCGTCTTTTCCCAGTGCTTGCAGGTGGCGATATAGACAATTATGCCAAAGCTGTGGCTGGAAACCAGTGTCTTTTCCCAGTGCTTGCAGTCGTGCGCGGTATCGCTGCAAAAACTCTTCTCGCGTTTTTCAATTGTAATAGGTTGAATGGCCGTCAGCTTCGTGTTAATTTTAAATTGAATGACCAATATTCTTGGGATCAGTGCGTTTTATCATGACAGTGCGGCGTGTCTGATAAGGGACGGCGAGATCATTTCCGCGGTTCAGGAGGAGCGCTACACCAGGAAAAAACACGACCCGGAATTTCCCGCCAACGCGGTGAGGTATTGCCTTCAAGGGTCAGGCCTGGCTCCCCAAGACCTTCAACTGGTTGCTTTTTACGACAAGCCTTTCATAAAATTCCAGCGCCTGCTTTTCACATATCTGACTTATGCGCCCCGGGGGGTTCAATCTTTTTTACAGGCCATGCCTTTGTGGCTCAAACGCAAGCTCTGGATAAAAAGCCTGATTGAAGACGAGTTAAAGGGATTCAAGGGCAAGATGATCTTTCCCGAACATCACTACTCCCACGCCGCAAGCTGCTTCTACCCTTCCGCTTTTGAAGAGGCCGCATTTTTGACAATGGACGGCGTGGGCGAATGGACCACAACCAGCTACGGCATCGGCCAGGGCAGAGAGCTGACCATTTTAGCTGAGATAAAATTCCCCCACTCGCTCGGCCTGCTCTACTCCGCATTCACCTATTTTTGCGGATTCAGGGTCAATTCCGGCGAATACAAGCTTATGGGTTTGGCTCCTTACGGCGAGCCCAAATATGTGGACATCATCAAGCAGGAACTCATTGACATCAAGGATGACGGCTCGTTCCAGCTTAACCTAAAGTATTTCAATTATATGGTCGGCCTGACAATGACTAACCGAAAATTTGCCAGACTTTTCAATGGACTTCACAGAAAACCTAAAGAGCCGCTTACACAGCGGGAAATGGATATAGCCGCGTCCATTCAGCAGATCACCGAGGAGATAATGCTCAAGCTCGCGCGCACGGTTCACAAGCGGACCGGCGCGAGCAACCTTTGCCTGGCCGGAGGAGTTGCGCTGAACTGCGTGGGCAACGGCAGGATTCTGCGCGAGGGGCCGTTTGACGACATCTGGATTCAGCCTGCAGCTGGGGATGCGGGCGGCGCGCTGGGCGCGGCTTTGTATGCTTGGCATTGCTATCTGGATCAGCCCCGGCCGCCGATTGAGGAGCGGGATCGTCAAAAGGCAACGCTCTTGGGACCCGCGTTTTCCGAGCCGGAGATTGAGCCTGCGCTTCAAAAATACGCGGCTCGTTACACCAGGCTGGACCGCGAAGAGAGCCGGGTCAAAAAAACCGCGGAACTGATTGCTTCGGGCAAGGTGGTGGGCTGGTTCCAGGGCAAGATGGAGTTCGGGCCCAGGGCGCTCGGGTCCCGCAGCATCCTCGCTGACCCCAGAAAATCGGAGATGCAGCGGATTTTAAATCTGAAGATAAAATACCGGGAATCCTTTCGGCCTTTTGCGCCGAGCGTTCTTCTGGAGGACACCCAGGACTATTTTGAGATTGATTCGGAAAGCCCGTATATGCTTCTCACCGCGTATGTCCAGCCGGACAGGCGCAATCCCGAGACCGAGGAGGCCAAAAAATTTAAAGGGGTGGACAAGCTTAAGTTCGAGCGGTCTGCTATTCCCGCTATCACGCACATTGACTACTCAGCCCGGCTGCAAACGGTCAAGGAGCAGGATAACCCGCTTTATTACCGGCTGCTCAAAGAATTCAAGCGGCTGACCGGATGTCCGGTGATAATCAACACCTCGTTCAATATCCGGGGCGAGCCGATTGTGTGCACCCCGGAGGACGCTTATAAATGCTTTATGCGCACCGAGATGGACTACCTTGTCCTGGGCCCTTTCCTGCTTGACAAAAAAAACCAGCCTAAGTGGCCGGAGCCTAAAGACGCGTGGCAGGCCCATTTCCCGCCGGATTAAAATTAGAAATCAAGATGACGAGCTGAGAAGAAAAACAGGATGGCGGGTTAATTCTTTAGGGTTTGTTGCCCAAAGCATAAAACCTTTAATCCTCCCCCTTGATGGGGGAGGGTCAGGGAGGGGGTGATTGAATTTATTAATAATTTCACCCTCCCCTTGATCCCCTCCCGTCAAGGGCGGGGAAAATTGGATGTGGATAGTATTTGGGCTACATCCCCTTAATCCTCTTATCATCCTGTCCTTCCGTTTCCTTTCTTGCAAATTGCCGGTGAAAAATATATAATAATGTTCGCAGAGTTGATTTGGATTTTGGACAAAGGGTAGAAAGCTAAAAGCGGAGGGCATGATGGAGGGCGAGAAGACGATGAAGGAGCTGGTTGAGCTGATTGCGCGCAAGCTGGTTGATCATCCGGATCAGGTGCAGGTGAACGAGGTTAGCGGCGAGTATTCCTGCGTGATCGAGCTCAAGGTGGCCAAGGAGGACATCGGCAAGGTGATCGGCAAAAAAGGAGCGCATGCGCAGGCGATCCGGACCTTGCTCATGGCTGCGAGCGGCAAGGACGGCAAACGCTACATTCTGGAGATTTTGGACAAATAGCGCTCCTCGCCAAATCCCCTGAAAGGTGACTCAAAGATGAAAAAGGATAAGACCATACTGGAGTATTGTTCGGTGTGCGATGCAGAGATGGAAATGCCCATCGTGCAGAAAGACGCTAACAATCCTCACCTGGTCTGGGTGAGATGCCCCAAGTGCAATGAGACCAAGCCGGTGGATATATTGGCCTCTGCCGACGACATTCACGAGGAGACCACGCCCGCGGAGCCGGAAGAGGCCGAGGCTTACTATGATGACGAGGAAGAGCTTGAGGCCGAGCCGTTTGACAAGGAAAAAGTTCCGACCGCGGAAATGCCGGTAAAAACCGCGAAGAAAAAACCGGCCAAAGGCAAGCCGTCCAAAAAAGATAAAAAGCAGGCCGAGCCGGAAACCGAATACAAAATCCAGAAAGACAAGGCCAGGGAATATCATCCCTGGGAAAGCTTCAAACCCGGAGAGACCATTTTCCACAAAAGCTGGAAAGAATACGGCGTGGTCCTGCGCCTGCGCCGGAGCGGCGGCGGCCGGGATATGATCGAAGTGCGCTCGGAGAAGGATCAAATCAGGAAGCTCTTGGTCAATCAGAAGCCGCCTGGAGCATAAATATTTTTTCAGCGTCCTTCTGATTATAAGCTCAAGCAAAGTCAACGGTTCAGACCACACCTGTCCAAAATAAAGTTTCCTGAGCATTGAAAACTCCCTCGGTTTTTGGCAAATTAGTTTCGACCAAAAAAACCAAACCAAAAACCAGAAGGGAGTAAGAAGATGATACGCTATGCCAGTC
>Ga0315280_10009662_pt1 | contig 12279 bp, 7 predicted proteins | sample YL17G06_40_MG_FD_203697 | JGI IMG/M metagenome (GOLD analysis project Ga0315280, IMG submission 203697) | Sediment microbial communities from Yellowstone Lake, YNP, Wyoming, USA - YL17G06_40 | ecosystem: Environmental > Aquatic > Freshwater > Lake > Sediment | place: USA: Wyoming | collected... | reverse complement strand
CGCCAGCATCAGGCCCACGAACTTCATCTCCGGCGCCACCTGGCGCACCGCCGCGACGATGGCGTCGTATCGCGCGGTATAGTCCTGAGGGGAAGTGAAGTGTTCGATCTCGATTTCGTTGAGTACCCCCCAGTAATCGATCTTGAAGTGATGCCCGGACTCGTGCCACTTCCCGTATTCGTCCGTGAAGCCACCTTTGGTATACCAGCCCGCCAGGCGCGCGTAGTAGTCGGCCAACTCCTTCAGGGTCGGGTCGCGCAGCTCGGTCCCTTGCTGGTAAGTCCAGCTCACCTGGTCGGGATCGGGCGGGTACGGAACCGGATTGGGTGTCTTGAACATCCACTGCGGAATAGTGCTGAAGTTGACCATCACCGGGTGGCCCCTGGTGGCCTCGAAGAAGTCCATCATGATGGGATCAATGAGCGAAAAATCCCAGGAAGTCTTGCCGTCTTTGGGAGGTTCCAGTTCGGCGACCGCAAGTTTCGGATAGGGGTACCAACCCAGATGGGCAACGCAATCGGCGCCGAGGTCGCGCAGGGACTTAAAGATTGCGTCATGAATGGGCGAGCCGCGACGATACATGGGGTTGATGACCACGAGGAGTGAGGCATTGGTCTTGGAGACCCGCACCACTTTGTCCCACTGTACTGTCACCTTGGCTGATTCTGCGGCCCCGAGCCGACTCGGTCCCACGATGGTCACGAGGGCGAGAAAGGCAAATGCCGGGAACAGAAGGTTTCTGGTCATGTAACCGGGCTCCTCTCCTAAGTTTTGAATGCCAATTTGAGCTGGATTTCCCTCGCAGGTCCGGCTGCTGATCCGGGAATTTGTCATAGCTCGGCAGGTTCGCCGTAATCACACGCCTAGAGGAAGATTAACCCCGTTAACGACATTTGTCAGTTTCTTGTCCACCAGGGCGTCGCGGACGATTTGAGCCGAAGTCCGACGCATCTCCGCAATAGATTCCTGGGAGTAGAAGGCAGTGTGCGGGGTCACAATACAGTTGTCAAAGCGAATTAAGGGCTCGACGCCGTACGGCTCGTTCTCGAGCACGTCAAGCGCCGCCCCTGCAATCCACTTCTGCTCCAAGGCTTCCACCAGGGCTGCATGCCGAACGATCGCCCCCCGTGCGGTGTTAATGAGATAAGCACTTGGCTTCATTGCCTGAAGCTGCGGGGTGTCGATCATATAATGGGTTTCCTCGGTCAGCGGCGCGTGCAGCGAGACATAATCCGCCCGAGAAAGTAAATCGCCCAGCGACGTGCACCGCCCTACCCCAAGCGCCTTTTGATACCCCGGAGGAACATAGGGATCGTAGAAGCGCACTTCCAACCCAAGCGCTTTGGCCCGAAGCGCCACAGCCGTACCTATCCGGCCACAGCCCACAATGCCGAACATCTGACCACGAAAGCGGCGAGTGGGCGCGGAGGTCTCCCAGCGAAAGTTCCCTCGTGCGACATCCTCGATCAAGGGGCGGAGCCGACGATTGAGAGCTAAGGCCAGCGTGAGGGTATGATCGGCAACCTCTTCGGTCCCGTAATCGGGGACATTACACACTGGAATCCCACGGGCCGCCGCCGCTGCAATGTCGATGTTCTCAAACCCCACACCGTTGCGCACGATGACTTGCGTTACCGTAAGACGGGCGATCGCGGACTTGGTCAAATCCAATTGGTGCCAGAGAATGATAGCGGCCGCCCGGTCCGCGTACTGAACGAAGTCGGCGTCGGTCTGCAAATGCACTAAATGAACAGCGGCACAGTTGCGCAGAATCTCCCTCTCTACCTCAACTTCTTGAGCATGCGGAACCTGAGCGGAATCGAGAATAAAGACTTCTACAGGCACGGCCCAACCTCCTCCGTAAATAAATGGCCCGGCAGGCGCAGGCCGGTGCCAGCCTGGGGCCGGCAAAGCATCCCCCCATGGCGGCGGCTTCAAGTACACTTTACCTCAAACAATTTAAAGCAGCATCTCCACCGCTTATTCGTGCCTGCCCAGAAGGGCCAGGGCGTTCAGGACATGGGTGCCGAAGTAGGGGGTGTTCGTGGAACGCGTACTACGGTCTGTGTACACCGCTTTGCAAGCTGCCTCGTATGCTTCTGCCCCAACAAGCTGGCCCCGAGGCAGGTTGGTGACGGCGTGGATGCCGTACCTTCCTGCCCAGTTCTCGTTTGGCTGCAGCCAGCGCGCGGTGTGACGTTGAGCCACATCCAAAAATGTTCTGGCTGTCTTCTGACTACCGACGCTTTCTGCCGCCCACGCCACGGTCGCTGCTCAGCCTATGCTACCCTCCAGAATACTATTCGGGCGGCTTCTCTGGCCAGGGAGAGAGGCTCTGCCAGCATGCCATGGATCCAAGATCGCAAGTTGTGGAGAACCTCTTCCATGGCACGATTGCCATGCTGGTTTCCATGAGCTCTGCGTTTAACGGCGATACGACCTGACCGAACCTCCGAAGAATCAGCGCCCTTCCAACGCACTCATGTGGCGGCGAAGGGTCAAAATATGAATTTCAACGCAAATTGGATTTCTCTGGCTGGCCGAACCCCCAGAATTTGGCCGAACAACATACTCGTGGGATCCGCCACGGGCAACAGGAATTGAGGATGATTCAATATGTTGAAAAACTCGGCCCGAAACTGGAGGCTCTTTCCCTCGGTTATTTGAGAGGTCTTAAGAACTGAGAAATCGAAGTTATTTGTTCCAGGGCCGATGACAATGTTCCGGCCAGCATTTCCAAAGGTCCCCAGCGGTGCGAGTTGAAAAGCTGAGGTATCAAACCAGCACTGCACAGTGCGTTGTGAAGCGGGCAAGTTTCCGTGGTTAGGACCAACCAGATCCGCTCGCTGATAATTCACCCCGGTCAAGGACCTGTCCTGGCCCACGGCCACCGTAAAAGGATTGCCGCTGGAAAAAGTGAGAATGCCGTTGAGTTGCCACCCTCCGGTGAGGGCAGCGGTAAGGCCCCGAGCCGCGCTCAAATATCTTTGGCCTCGCCCGAAGGGCAGCTGGTACAGGTAACTAACAACGAATCTTTGCCGTTGGTCAAAGTCGGAAAGCCCGTATTCGGCGCGGACATCCTGACGGTTCTGAGCACCGGTGGACGATGACGACGCCGAATCCAGAGACTTGGAGATGGTGTAGGCCGCCAGAAGGTAGAGGTTGTGGGAGAAGCGCTTTTCTACCTTCATCTGGAATGCGTTGTAGCTTGAGACAGCCAAGTTCTTGGACATCGATATCGCGCCAAACGTGGGGTAGGGTCGTCGCGGTTCAAGGGGCTCGTCGAGAAAAGCGGGCAGGCGTGCCTGGTTGATGTCAATGCGGCTGTTGAGTTTGCGTCCCACGGAGCCGGCGTAAGCCGCCTCAACCATGAAATCGCCCGGAAGTTCTCTTTGGACGGTAAGGTTGTACTGTTGAACATACGGCGTCCGCGCCCGTGGGTCATCAGTAAGATTCGCGACGCCAGGCCCGGTTGGCGGGGGAAACAGGTTGTCCCATTGCACGGAAGGTGGCAGACCGAACAGAGGCAAGAAATCAATAATTTGTTGCCATTGCAGCTCGGCGCCCAGACCGAAGTTCCTCTCGTTGATAGTTTTTACGTCGTAGTAAACCCCGTAGCCACCCCGGATCACCGTGTGGGGCTTTTGGAAAGGCTGCCAAGCAAAACCAAAGCGAGGACCGTAATCCATGTTATCGGGATTTACCAGGCCGAGGCGCTCGACGTCGGCACCTCGCGCGAACTGCCCCGTCGCTTCGTCAAAGGTGGGTATACGGCCCCGGAATCGATCCATGATAACCCCGATCCGCTCATGCCTCAGACCGAGATTTAGAGTGAAACGCGGTGCAACTTTCCAATCATCCTGGATGAACCAATTGAATTCCTTGATGCCCATGAAGGCGGTGGGCAGCCCGCCAGCGCCGATGGAAACAAAGGGATGTCCCAGCAGGAAATCAGCCACGGGGTTCCCGGTCGCTAGCCCGGCGAAGATAAAGATCCCGCGCGTGAAAAGCCCGGTTGTATGGGGATACTGCAGGTTCCGGAAACCCACGCCGAATTTGAGCGCGTGCGCGCCCCGAATGCTCGTCAAGCTGTCATCGTACTGATAGGTGTTCGCTCCCACCAAATCAGGGAGCGTAAAGAAGGGGCCGAATCCGCTAAACCCTTGGATGCTGACAAGGGGAAGGCCAAAGGTGAGGGGATCCGTGACAGCATTCTGAAACTTCAAAATATCCTCACCATAGGCTCCTTCCTGAAATGTCCGGTGGAAGAAGCGGTTGAACCCAACCCGCAGCTCATTGAGCAAGCCCGGCGAGAAGATGTGCGTCCACTGTACACCCGCGTTTTGCGCTCGATCAGGGATATCTGTCGCCGAGAGCTTAGTGATGCCCGGCAGGTGAAGCCTGGTATCCATCAGCGAGTAGCGGGCAAACAAGAAGTCCGTGTCCCGAAAACGGTGGTCCATACGCACCGTAAATTGGTCGATGTCATTCCTGGTGCTCGGGGCGAGCCGCAGATTGTTCACTCCACCTACGGCCAACTTGGGAAGAAAGCGTAGGATGCGACTGGTCAAGGCGGAAAAGCGTTCCGCAGGGATCAGATTATTAGCGAATGGTTGACCTGTCAGCGGGTCCTTTACCGGAGGGGAGCCCGCGAAATTTCCGGAGAGCTCGGCGGCGGTCGGCAGCGTCGCTAGGACCGTGTTGGCTCTGCGCATGCGAAATCCCTCGTAATTTCCGAAGAAGAAAGTCCTGTCCTTCTTGATCGGACCCCCGAGAGAGAACCCGAACTGGTTTTGGCGGAAAGGGGGAACCTGCGCGTCAAAGAACTGGCGCGCGTCCAGGACGTTATTGCGCAGGAACTCATAGACCGTCCCATGCAACTCGTTAGTCCCTGCTCTGGAGGCCACATTGACAATGGCCGTCCCCTGGCCAAACTCAGCACTGAATGTATTTCGCTGAACCTTGAATTCCTGGATTGCATCCACCGACAATACGAGGTTGAGGCCTTGGAAGGTCACGGCGTTATTGAAAACGCCGTCGATCGTGTACTGATTCGAGCCTTCTCTTCCTCCCGAGACGTTGACACTGGACTTGTAAACTAGCGCGTTTTCCGACGCCTGCGCCACCGGGACGGCCCCAGCGGATAGCAGCGCTAACTGCAAGAAGTTTCGTCCGTTGAGCGGCATATCCTGCACGGTTGCTCCGCGAATTACCTGCCCCAGCGAGGCGCTGGCGGTCTCCACCATCGACCCTTCCGAGGTCACTTTGATTTCCTGAGTCATCGCGCCCACTTTCAGCACGGGGTTCACCGCCAAGCGTTCATCCACGTGCAACTGCAAGGGCTCGATGACGGTTTTCTGAAAGCCCTTCTGTTCTGCTTCGACCCGATAGCGCCCAGGGAACAAGCTGGGCACGACGTAGTTACCTCGAGAATCTGTGGTCGTCTCGCGAGCGTAACCGGTATCGATTTGCGTAACTGTAATCTTGGCACCGGCAACGACCCCGCCACTTTCATCGGTGACCGTACCGGTGATCGTGCCGCGGGTGGTCTGGGCGCACCCCGGCACGCTTACCCAACACGCCAGCGTGAGAGTCGCCAGAAACATGACGACGTGCTTCATGTGGAGTCTCATCTCTCCCTCCTCGTGGCTTGTCTGATGATTTTTATCGTCGCGAAACACCCCCATATAGCACCCAAAAGGCTCGGTGTCAAGTCCTTTTTTTAGTATAATACCTTGAAAAACAAGGAATAAAAGTGATTACACAACTTACTGTGGTCAGTCTATGGAGGTCATTCCGCCGGCATGAAGAACGTCAGACATCTTCGAGCCCGCTTGTCATGAAGTGCAATATGGTATAGTATAGTGGATGGCAAACATCCAGTGTCGCTGAGCAGCCCTCGTCACAGTACACTCACGTCAAAGGCTTGATCCATGAGTGCCTCGAAACCACTTCCGGAAGCCACCCTGTCGGAACAGGTCACCACTCGCATCGCCCGCCTGATCACAGAAGGCAAGCTTAAGCATGGAGAAAGACTGCCCCCAGAACACGAGCTGTGCCGGGCTCTTCACGTGGGGCGCTCCACTCTGCGGGAGGCCTTGAAGTCTCTTGCCTTCGCCGGAATGGTGGAGATGCGCCACGGCGATGGCACCTACGTCACAGTGGGATCTTCCAAGCTCTTAGAACGCATCTTCACACCGGGCTTGTTGACACCGGAAAATGTTGACGACCTCTGTGAAGCCCGCATCGCCCTAGAGAGCGAGCTTGTGGCGCTCTGTGCCCAACGCGCAACCGAGGCAGAGTTGCAGGAACTCGAAAATCTCGTGCTCGAAATGCAGCGGTCCATGCATCATGGGGCGGAATGTTTCTCGCAGCTGGACGTGCAGTTTCACCTGACCATCGCAGCCAGTTCAAAGAGTAAGGTGCTGGCGCACTTGCTGGAAACGATTCGCCAACTCCTTCGGGAACTGGTTGTGAAAAGCCAGGAGTTGCCGGACGCGCGGGAACTCGCCTGCGCCCACCATGCAATAATTTTGGCGGCCCTGAAACAATCGAATCCACGAAGGGCGCGAAGCGCAATGCGGGCTCACCTGAACCTATTCCAGCGACGATACAAAATGCTGCTGCGGGTCAAGGACCCTGAATTCCACGATCACGAGGATTCCTCGGCCACGGGTAGCACATCCGGCCAACTGGCCGTCCCCACGGACCGTGTTGATTCCTCACCCCAGAGGACCTGAGGATTCAGTCAAGACTATACCCAGCCATCGGAAGAACAAGGTTTCGGCTGTGCCCTATCGAAGCGGGGAGTGTTCCGACGCTCGCCATCTTTCGTACATGGCCAACAAGTGCTCGAGAGGCGTGGGGACCTCAACATTATGCCGCGACCACATGCCAGGGCGAACGCGCAGAACCCGCGAGTCCTCACGGAATCGGATAGCGCCCGTACTCGCGAAGGGTCTCATACATGGCCAAGACATTCTCAATCGGGGTACGGGCCTGCACGTTGTGAATGGTGTTGAAAACGAATCCTCCGCCCTGGCCGAAGATTCGGATTCTTTCCCGAACCTCGTTCCGAACCTCCTCCGGGGTCCCGAAGGGCAGGGTCCGTTGGGTGTCCACCCCGCCTCCCCAGAACGCCAGACGGTCTCCGTAATTCTTCTTGAGTTCCGCCGCGTCCATCTGCGCCGCTGAACATTGCACGGGATTGAGGATATCAAAGCCCGCGGCGACGAAGTCCTCGAGCAAGGCGCGCACCGAGCCGCACGAGTGGATAAACGTTTTCCAGGACGTATTCTGATGAATCCAATCGTTGACCCGCTGGTGGAATGGTTGGAACAACTCGCGATACATTTTCGGAGAGATGAAAACACCCCGCTGCTGCCCGAAGTCCGTACTGGTGGCTACCACTGCGGTAACCCGATCCCCTACCGCCTCGTAAATCTTTCCCAGGTTGGCCAAGCCAAGCTCACATTGGCGCGCGAAAACCTTGCGGACATAAGCGGGTCGGGCAGACAAACTGATGTACCACTCCTCCACATCGCGAATGCCTTTGGGATACTTGAGAGAAACCCCTGGGACCATGGCGATGTTGCCAAAGTTGGTTCCGCTGAAATTGGCCAGGATCGCCATGTCGGTTTCCTCGTACAGGCGGGCGGCTTCGCGCTGGAAGCAGTTCAGGTCTTCGTCGCTGATCGGTCCGAACTCTTCCAGATTGTCTTCCACGTTCAACCGACTTTCGTCGATGGGCGGCTGCCGAATGATCGCGTCGAAGTAGTAACCGCCATTCGGCATGCGCCCGCTCGGTCGGGCAGACCGATCCCCCTCCGGATACTGCAGAATGTCCCCGTTGGCCTCGGGTTCAGTATTAAAGGCCCCTGGGACCAACACCGGCGTGCCGTCGAAGAAAGTCCACGGTTTCCAGTTTTCGGTCTTGTAGCCAAAGTATGTCTGTTGCCGCATCAAGGGCAGGATGTCGACTGCCAAGGCCTCGACCAGGTCCATCTTGACCTCACCCAGCATCTGGTACGGCTCAACGATCTTAACCGGCGTGCCGGGTTTATCGAGGCCAAGTGCCTGGCGAAGCTGGTAAACCGTACTCACGTGCATGCCGGTCACGTGGCCGCCGCCCAGGTCGAGGGGAATCCTATCGGCTTGGCGATGACTCAGTGCGAGGTTTACGCGTTCGCGCGAGGTCAGCATGAGGGTGGTGACCTCCTGTCGGGATGGCACGCCCAACGCATTACGGTGGGGTCAAGGCGGTGAGTATACCAGTCTGACACTGCTCACCCCCCTTTTTCTTGAACCTCTAAATGAAACATCGTTAAATGCGCGCCCGACTCCAGGCGCGGTCGCGTTACATCCTGTACGTAACCCTAACGACCCGGGGCTTCGGCACCCTTCAACATCTTCTCCAGGTACACGGCCGCGGGGCGCGGGTGGCCGTCGGGATAGAAGATGTCGGTGAAAGGATCGAAGTCCCGCGAGATGACCATGCCCCAGGCCATCCAGCCGATAGGAGACTTCAGCAACACGGGCAGCACTTTCTGGTAGTGCGCGAGTTGGCCCTCGTCGGAAGCCAGCTTGCCGAAATCGGGCGCCCCGAAATCCCAGTTGGCCAGGGTTTCCGTGATGAGGATCGGTTTGCCGACCTCCTTACTGATGGCCACGGCCTGGTCGATGGTCTGTTGCAGCTTGTCGGGTTCCGCATACACGTGGAAATTGAGGACATCAACCAGGTGGGCGTATTTCCGGCTGTTGCCCAGCATGGCCCAACCGATGCCAAACAGTTCATTCCGGTAACGCTGTTTGACGTAGTCGTGCAAGTGCGTGAGGAAGGTTTCGACCAGCTTGAGGTCCTCCGCTTTCACGAGGAGGTTGGCAGTGAACGGCCCCTCGGAGACAAACTCTGGTTCGTTCATCAACTCCCACTGCAAGACGTTAGGGTTATTCCTCAGCCGCCCGATGAGAGCATTCACATAAGCCTCAAGCTTCGGATACCACTCCGGTCCAAGGCGATCATTGCCCGGAGTGGACTGCCAGCTCTGCCAGAGAATAGCCATGATGGGCGAGTCGGACCCCACCGGTACCAGCGTGTCCTTGCCATAACCCTTCACATACCCGCCAAAAAGCCGCTGCAGGTGTTGCTTCTCCTCGGCGCTGAGCCGTGGGCTGTTCATAAAGTGGTCGTAGGCTTCGCTCGCCGTCATCCAGCGCGCATCCTTGCGCGGCCGCACCCCGCAGGAATCAAACAGGACAATCAAGGCGCGCAGGTGGTATTTGGCGCACAGGCGCACTGCGTCTTCGACGCGATCCACCATCTGCGGTCCGATTTCCTCGTAAACGGAGTAGTTCAGCCAGAGCCGGACGCTGTTGTATCCCACGGCCTCGACCAGCCGCAGTTCACGGTCGAAAACGTCGTGGTCGTAATGGCGCCAAATGTCGTAGGTGTTCGAAGCATAGGAGGGAATAAAGGTCGCGCCGCGCACGGCTGCCCAGTTTGCCTGCGCGATCTTCTCCTTCGCGGTCCGAGCACTCTTGGCCACCGATTCCGCCGCGCTAGAGGATGGATGGATTGCAAATAAAACCGCTGCGGTCAACCCGCAGATAAGCCAGTGGGTTCTCCAGATCTGCCTCATATGTCCTCCTCTTCCTTCACGCGTCGCCGTCTCTTTCCACGGTCGCGGGCACACAAATTGCCAGCCGCGCTTACCACGAGAGCGCGCCGGCTTCGACCAACTTGACACCATTGTACAAAGTATTCGCCAGAACCTAACTGATGTGCGGCTGATAGCCCCCACTTCGCCAGCGCCCGCCGCGCATGTGAGTATAGTTGGTATGGTTGACGTGCTCGTATTGCATGCCTGGCTGGGGTAACCCCAGCATGGCCTCGGGGCGGGCGATCGTTTGGGTGCTCGCCGCAAAGATCGTCCGGGCAATATCCTGGTAGCGCGGATCGTTCAGGTATTTCCCCAACAGGTAGAGGTCAACACCCGAGTAATTGCCGAACATGTCCAAGACCTCATTCTGCACGGAGACGGGCGTCCAACCCACGCTGTTGACCAAGCCGTGGAGGGGGGAGGAGGAAGGTAATTGGGCGTCGTGCATATAATACCAGGTTAATACCCAGTCGGCTGCGTCTCGCGCCCACTCCAGGTACGCAGGCTTCTTGGTCACTTCGTAGAGGGCTATGGCGCCGTGCAGCATCCCTTGCCCGGCTTCCTTGTCTTCCGAGGCAGCGTCCAAGGTCGCGCCGGCATAGGATTGCTTGAGGTCGCGACCGTATTGCTCATAGTAAGCGCGCAGGGCGGATTCAGCCGTATCCAAATACCGCTGGTCGCCAGTCAGGCGATAGAGCTTCGCCAACGGCGCAATCAAATAGGCCCCGCCGGCCGTCACCGTGCCCGTAGCCGAAGTTCCACGGTCCCACCCCACGGGCCGCCCGTCTGCATACCAGGTCTTTGGATACATGCCGTGGTAGCGTTTGGTAGTGACCAGAAAGTTCCCGGATTCCACCAGCAGGGCCTGCCAGCGATCCGCGTCCGCCAACCGCCGTCGGCGAGCATAGGCGGTCAGTTCTGCCAGATGGTCCAGAATCTCCCCCAACTGCCGCGACGAGATGCTTTCTGGCCAATCCGGTAAGCCCAAGAAGCCCACCCACTTCTTATCCGTAATCATGTAATCGCCGTAGAGCAGGCCGGGCGTGTCGCGTCGGACATGCTCAACGAAAAAACGCACCGTGCTCAGACCCATGCGCCGATAGGTCGCATTCCCGGTCCGATCCGCCTCGGTGAGCATGGCATAGGCGATGGCGAGGTTCCGCCCCACCCAACCATAAGTGAAGCGGTGAACTAAGCGCTGAATGCTGCGAGGAAGCGAAGGGGGAAGAAGGACGATGGGAAATCCCGCGACACCGTCAGGTCCCTCATAAAACGTCTGCGCCGCAAACTTGAACTTCAAATCCATAGCCTGGGCAAAGGGGATAGAAAAGGTCTTCACCGGTTGAAAGATTTGGAAGGCCTTCCACAGGGTTTCCCGGAAGGCGTAGCCTGTTCGCGGTGCGATTCCACAGTCAATGTAAAACGTCTTCTCGAACGCGGTGTCTCCCTTGACGTCAAGGAAGGCGTCCTCGTAAGGGTCAAAGCCGTTCAGGTGCCCATAGACCATACTGTTCATGCCGTTGGTGGTCACGGCGCCCGAGGCCAGGAGCAGGTCAACTTCCCCGCCCCAGCGCCACTGTAGACCCAGGCTCCACCATTGGTCGTCCCCTTTGTGTCCTTGCGGCACCTTGGAGGGGAGCGAGAGCAGGGAGGCATACGCCCGGAGGTTGGCGAGGGTCGATTCCACGTTGACGAAGGGCACGGGCGTGCGGTGTTCCTCGTATAACCCTTTGGCAAAGGCCACCGGCGGCACGTGCGGCACCTGGCGAGTGGGGTAGGCGCCGGGGTTGTCGTTGTACAACACGCCGGGGATGAGCACGCGCGGGTCATCACCCACCGGCACCCGCAGGATGTTCACCAGGGAGATTCGACTCTGATCTTGCGCGGCCGCGTGGCGCCAACGACGGACTACCTTGACCGCCCCGTGCTCGAACGAGTATCGGTCCTGAAACTCCCAGGCTTGCCCCCCAACCTCGCCTTGCCCCGAACATTCCAGGGAGCTGGCCTGCGTGTCTTCACGGATTCGTGACACCTTGAAGCCGTGCTCTCCCGAGTACCACTTAGGGTCCCACTCTCTGGTGTCCCATTCGTTATAGACAGCCCAGACTTTGCCCGCCGGGTAAGCCGCAACTGGCTGCCAGCTACTATTCGCTTTGGTCTCGAAGGCCACGTCATATCCCTGGGCGTCGTCCCCGCTAAACCGAATGCGCAGCTTGGCAGCAGGGTCCTCCCACACTTTGCCCCCGGGGACCGCGAGTAACCGCGACGGGGCGGAGGACTGTCCGACGAGTGCGCCGGAACCAATCAGGGGCAAGACAAGCAACATTCCCATCGCGATGCAGAACATCTGACTTCTGGTTCTCCATAGCCCCGAATGTGTTGTGAAGCTCATCTGTGGTTCTCCTTCGAATACAGCATGGCGAAGCGGGGATCTGTGGGCCGCACAGATCCTCTCTCAGGTGCGAAGCTTCTACCCCGGAAGAGAGAAGCAAGGGCGCTCAGGCAGAGCGCAGGCCTCCGAGACGCGCTGCTTGAGCGTCTCGGAAACCGGCCCCGCAACATTTCTTGTATTTCCGTCCGCTGCCGCACGGACACGGGTCGTTCCGCCCCACGGAGGCAG
>Ga0315280_10009661_pt1 | contig 12280 bp, 9 predicted proteins | sample YL17G06_40_MG_FD_203697 | JGI IMG/M metagenome (GOLD analysis project Ga0315280, IMG submission 203697) | Sediment microbial communities from Yellowstone Lake, YNP, Wyoming, USA - YL17G06_40 | ecosystem: Environmental > Aquatic > Freshwater > Lake > Sediment | place: USA: Wyoming | collected... | reverse complement strand
CCCCAACACTATGACGTCAGCGCCATCTTCTCTGGCTGCCTTCTCACCCTCACGGCATGCAGCTTTGAAAGTACGTTCAAGATCCTTGTCAAGGTCGAGTACTCGAATTCCGACGCCTCTGGCTGAGACGAATCTGCTTTGAACTCCATGTTTCACTACAAGCCTAGTCGGCGAATAGCTGACGTATCTTGACGGCCCAACATCGATAATTGAAAATTTGTCTCCAGCTAGAAGTGCCAGGTTGATCGACGACTCTCCCGCCCCAACAACGTGTATTCTAGAGATCTCCTTCGAAGCTTCAATTCCAGGATCCATAAAACAGTTAATTATAACAGCTTCAAAGTCACTCTTTTCAGCTTGGACGACTTCCTGAACCACGAAAGGCGATGCGAGTGTTTCATCGTAGGCGCTTTCGATCGATGCAGGTCCATACTTGAGGCTTTTCACATCTATCTGGAATAGACGGCTTGCATTCCGATTGAAGAACGCTCTATCGAACTCATTAAACTTCGCAGAGATTATAGGATTTACCACAAGCATTCTGTGCTTCCGTAGGGCTCTCGCCAAATACTTTTCCTCCTTATGATATCAACTTCTCAATCGGCACGTAATCAAAGTCGAAGCCGAAGTGTCTTGGGCCAAACAGCTTGATGCCTCTGGGTGTTCTCCAAATCTTTTCGGCTCGAACACCGATCACCGTCACTTTCATGCCTCGGCGTAGCTGACTGTTTGTAATTCCACACCCGTTTTCATCCAGAAGGCAGATGAGGTCAGGTGCCATCGCGACAACTCGATTGTCTCTCCATCCAACGATGTTTTCATTCTTCACCCAAATCCTGAAGGAATGATCTTTCCAGTCGCCGGCACCTTTGAATCTAATATCTCCAATGAGAAAGCCTTCGCTTTCAAGCAGTTCGAAGCCTTGTACATGCCCGTGGAACAGCCTGAATCCCCTTAAGAATTCTAATGCAGCTTGAACAGGGCCGCTGTTCTTCTCTCTCGCCTTTTCCACGGACGCTCCCAAGTCTATTGCTCTCGATATGCTATTCATAATCGCTATCCGGGGAACTTCCCTTGCTTCAACAGGGCTATCTACGACGAATGCCGATCCCTCCGCCAAGACGGCAAAGTTACGAACAATCTTTTCATATTGCGCAGCGTTTCTATACTCGTCCACAACGAGCACGTCTCCAAACTCGTCCACGACGACAGAAGGCGTCGCTCGGACTTCGTGTATCTGATAAGAGGAATGAATAAGCTCTGGCGCGGATCTTCCGGTCTGATCCGCGTCAATAACAGGCAATCTTGAGATGCTGGCTACATGTAACGCTGTCGCTGTGTTGCCGCCGCCCATCTCTGTTGGAATTATCGCTGAAATTCTTCTCTGAAGTCTTCTCTCAAGCGTTTCTAGAGCTAGGCGCATGTAAGCCTCCCGCTTCTGCGCAGGTTTTTCACTCTTCTCTTTTCTGTTAGGTGCTCTTATCGACCCGCAATAGTAGGCACAAACCACCATGGATCGCGGATCCAGCTCGTTCGCGTTAACCAGCTCAAATTTCTTCCTTGACCTCAAGTCGGATAACAATGTCCTGAGCCCTGAGCTAGGTTCTCCACCGCCTCCCGTTCCTAAGATAGTTGCGCCAGAGACTAGATGTCGTAGATCATCTTCAGTTAATATTCTCACGGTGTCATCTCCCGAAAACAATCACAGTTCTTATATTAATGTAAAAAGCTTTCTCGTCTCTGGGACATAAAGGGAATTTTCAATTTTTCCGAGAAAGGCTTGGACATTCTCTATTTACCCAACAGAAATTCATCGAAACAAATCTTATATATTGTATCAAGTCATGAACTTCAACTAAGGCTTTGAGAAAGACTGGAAGAATTCCCGAAGCATGCAGATGAAAAATCCTGAAACCAATTTGAGGAATTTGTAAATGACTACTGAAAGAGTCTCTAGACGTGGCTACTTGAAATACGCTGGCGCTGTGGTAGTTGTTGGGGTTGTTGCAGCGGCTGGCTACGGAGTATACGAGATGAGCAAACCAACTGTGACGCCTACACCAACGCCGACCCCGACCCCTACACCGACCCCAACGCCTACGCCGACACCGACGAAACCGTCAATCGCCGTCTACGCGTACGCAACGACGAATGTGGTTGTATTCTGGGACCCGTCTGAAACCTACTCGAATGAAGTCGTAGTAATGAACAATGTCTACGAACAGCTGGTTCGATACGATCCTCTTCAGGACAAGTATGTGCCAGTTCTAGCAAGCGATTGGAAAGCCTCTGAAGACGGATTGACCTACGACTTCAGTTTGAGGAAAGGAGTGAAATTTCATTGCGGACATGACTTCGACGCAAATTCTGTGAAATACTCGATTGAGCGAAACCTCAAAGGCTGGGACGGAGGCGGCCCGAAAGGCGCATCCTACATTTGGAGCCCAGTCAAAGAGATAACCGTCGTAGACGACCATACTGTACGTTTTGCGTTGCAATACCCGGCGGCTTTACTTAACGTTGCCTCCGCCGCATATTGCGCGCATATGTATTGTCCGAAACATACTGAACAATACGGGCATGAATGGTTCTATGAAGGGCATGATCTCGGAACAGGACCTTACGTGATTGAAAAGTGGAGTAAGGAACTGGATCAAGTGACACTAGCGAAGTTTGAAGATTATTGGGGTGGCTGGGCGGGGAAACATTTTGACAAGGCGGTTATCAAGTCGGTGCCTGAGTGGGCGACGGCGAGATTGCAACTTGAAGCAGGAGACGCCGATATAGTGGACCGTTTGCCTTATGAAGATATTGAGGCGCTTGAAAAGGTTCAAGGGATCGAGATAGTTCGAACACCTGCGTACCAAAACATGTTCGGCTTCCTCAATACGAAGAAGCCCCCGCTTGACAACAAGCTGGTAAGACAAGCCATTTCATACGCTGTTCCGTATCAAGACATTGTGAACTATGTTATGCATGGAAACGCTCTTCAGTCGAAGGGACCTGTGCCGTATGGCATGTGGGGACATGGCGAAGAAGTGTTCCAGTACGCATATGACTTGACGAAGGCTAAGGAGTTGCTTGCGAAAGCAGGTCGCCCGAAAGGAGGATTCTCGCTTCTCTACACGTACAATGCTGGCGACGAATATGAAAGACGGAGCGGCGAACTGCTGAAAGCTGAGTTAGCGAAACTGGGGATAACGTTGGAGTTAAGAGGAATGCCGTGGGAGCAGCAGTGGGGCTTGGCGCAAGCAGAGAAGCCGAAGGATAGACAGGATATCTTCGTAATGTATTGGTGGCCTGACTACCCCGATCCTTATACTTTCCTAGCACCGATGTTCCATTCCGAGGAAACTATCGTCTTCAATTTCGGGTACTACAGCAACCCCGAATATGACAAACTGATAGACGACGGTTCCGCTATCGCCGGGACAGATAGAGAGAAAGCGCTCAGCATGTACATTGAAGCGCAACAGAAGCTAGTCGAGGATGCACCTTCAATATTCTTCTTCGACCAGAAATATGCACGAGCCAAGAGAACCGCTTTACGGGGCTACGTCGACAACCCGGCGTATGCTCACGTGGTCTTCTGGTACAATTGTTACAGAGAATAGTTAGACGCAACCTAAATCTCCCTCTTTTTTATTCTTACATGCGGTATTGCTAGAGTCGCAACTGGATCGTCATGCAATGCGAATATCTACATTGACCTAAGGAGCTTTAGGAGAAGAGGCTATGGAGAGTTCGCTGAGATAAGAAATCTATTGAACAACCGTTTACTATCATTATCCTTGGAATGTATTCGAAGTGACCAAAGCCAGTATTAGCGAGACAGAGATCCGGGTCTGGTGGCGAGCGGCTTGAAGATGAGGCACTACATCGCTAGAAGGTTGCTGCTTTCCCTTCTGGTGTTGTTCGGCGTCTCCGTGATCACTTTCACAATCGCAAGAGTTGTTCCTGCGAATCCAGCTGCGATGTGGGTGGGCGCGCATCCAACGGCTGAACAGATAACGAGAGCTCGAGAAGAACTGGGTCTCGACAGGCCGTTGTATGTTCAATACATTCGGTACCTTGAAGGATTGGTCCGAGGAGACCTAGGTGTGTCGATAAGAACTCATGACCGAGTGATAGCAGATATCGAGGCCTTTTTGCCTGCTTCTCTTGAGCTTATCCTAGTTGGAATGGCGATTTCAGTAGTCGTCGGGGTTCCTCTAGGCGTAGCCTCTGCTACAAGAAAAGATATGTTTGCAGACCATTTCAGCAGAGTTTCCTCTATCGCAGGCGTCTCCTTATTCACCCCTTGGTTGGGGATGATGGCTCAGCTGGTGTTCTTCAGATGGCTGGGTGTACTTCCAGTTGGGGATAGAATCGATACAGTCATTTCTCTGACTCATCCTGTCATTAAAGTGACCGGATTCTATCTGATTGATTCTTTATTGAGCGGGAACTGGGTTGCTTTTCAAAACGTGCTATCGCACATTATCTTGCCAGCTCTGACGCTGGCCGCGTACCCTATAGGTCTTGTTACCAGGATGACAAGGTCAACTATGGTCGATATTCTTGAGGAAGACTACATTAGAACGGCAAGAGCTTACGGGCTGCGTGAGAGAACGATCGCCTACAGATATGCATTGAAGAATGCGATAGGCCCGACGATCACAGTCTTAGCTCTCTCTTTCGCGTACTCTCTGGTCGAGACCTTCCTGATTGAGACCGTCTTCAATTGGCCAGGGTTGGGCCGATATGCAGCTCTATCAATAATATCGCTTGATTACCCAGCTATCATGGGCGTTACTATTATTGTAGCTTTGGTCTACGTTTTGCTCAACCTTGTCGTCGACTTGATTCAAGCGTATCTCGACCCACGAATTAGGCTTGGGTAAGGATGGCCGCGAGAATGGAACAATGGTTTAGAGAGAACAGGTTGGTGATAAGCCCGCAGTTAAGAGAGTTGAAGTATAGTCTCCTAGTGATAAGAAGGAACACGTTGACCTTCGCAAGCTTCGCCTTCGCGGTTGGCCTTGTTCTCATAGCGATTTTCGCTCCCTACCTCGCCCCCTACCCTCAAGACGCTACGGGAGCTGTCAATCCCGCTCAAGCATTCATGCCGCCGAGTACAAGCCATCTATTCGGCACGGATGAAGCAGGCCGGGACATTTTCAGTAGAGTACTTTTCGGAACAAGAATTTCTTTAGAGATTGGAATTCTCGTGATATGTTTGACTCTGCTGATCGGTTTGCCGCTCGGCATAGCAGCTGGATATATCGGTGGGATGCCAGATGAGTTCATCATGCGAGTAACAGATATGTTTCTGAGCTTTCCTCCACTACTCTTAGCGTTAGTAATTTCAGCTGTGATGGGTCCATCGTTGAACAACTCTATGATCGCTATCGCGGTGGCATGGTGGCCTTGGTACACGAGGCTGGCGAGGGGTCAAGTAATCTCGCTTAAGGAGAGGCCTTTCGTAGAGGCAGCGCGAGCGATCGGAGTGAGCCGTTTGAAGATCATGTTCCGCCATATCCTGCCAAACTCACTCACCCCAATGGTAGTCCAAGCATCATTGGACTTCGGCTCGGTGATCCTGACCGCTGCTTCATTAAGCTTCCTAGGATTGGGGGCTCAGCCTCCTACGCCTGAATGGGGTCTCATGATCAGTGTTGGACGCTACTACTTCTTAGATCATTGGCATCTAGCGACTTTTCCTGGGCTAGCGATCTTCAGCACTGTCCTCGCACTGAACCTCTTAAGCGACGGGTTGAGAGAGGCCTTGAGTCCAAGGCAGAGACGCTTGTAGGTAGGTCTGCAACCGATGGGAGAGAGCGGCGAAACCCTTCTGGAGATTAGAGATCTCGCCGTACGATTCTACACCTACCAAGGAGTTGTTCAGGCTGTTGACATTGAAAGATTTACGATCTACAAAGGGGAAAGCGTCGGATTGGTTGGAGAAACCGGCTGCGGGAAGACCGTTACATCTCTTGCGATTCTGGGATTAATCCCAACTACTGGAAGAATCGAGAGCGGTGAAATTGTCTTCAAAGGGGAAGACCTAATCAAGAAGAACAAGGACGAGATGAGGAAGATAGTTGGAAAACAGATCTCGATGATCTTTCAGAACCCAGTTTCGTCTCTAAATCCAGTGTTCACAATCGGGAACCAAGTCACCAGTATAATACGCCTGCATCAGAAGGTTGGGAATGCTGAAGCTGAGAAGAAAGCGATCGAGATGTTCAAGCTTGTACGTCTACCGGACCCAAAGAAGATAATGAAGAGTTATCCTCACGAACTGAGCGGAGGTATGTGTCAACGGGTGATGATAGGGATGGCGCTTTCATGCAACCCAGATCTTTTGATAGCTGATGAGCCTACGACAGCTCTTGATGTCACGATTCAAGCTCAAATCTTGAAGTTGATGAATGAGCTTAAGGAGGAGATCAGTGCATCGATACTTCTAATTACTCATGACTTGTCTGTCGTAGCTCAAACATGCGATAGAGCCGCAGTCATGTACGCGGGAAATCTGGTGGAAGCGGGAACAATACAGGCGATCTTTAAGGATCCGAAGCATCCTTACACCAGGGGTCTTCTAGAAGCTATTCCGAAGCTCGGGAGTAGAGAAAGAAGACTTAGAGGAATCGAAGGAGCGGTTCCAAGTTTACTGAATCCTCCAGAAGGATGCAGGTTTCACACAAGGTGTGCGAAAGCGATGAGGACATGCAAAGAAACGAGTCCAAGGCTGGTCGAAGTGGAAACCAGCCACTATGTCTCATGTTTTCTTTATGGCGTAGACGCAGGAAGATAGAGATGTCAGAGCCTCTGCTGAAAGTTAGGAAGCTGAAGAAGTACTTCCCTGTTCGAGGGGGGATACTCTCAAGAACTGTAAATTGGGTTCGAGCTGTAGATGAGGTTGACTTCGACATCAATAGAGGGGAGACCCTAGGCGTCGTTGGAGAATCTGGATGTGGAAAGACCACTGTCGGAAGGACGATACTGAAACTGGTTGAGCCGACTGGTGGCGAGATCTATTTTGAAGGCAGAGATATCGTGAAGCTCCGCGAAAAAGAGATGCAGAAGTTGAGAAGGGACATGCAGATCGTATTTCAAGACCCATATTGGTCCCTGAACCCGAGGATGATGGTGAAGGACATAGTTGCAGAACCCTTGGAAACGCACCTAAAGCTAAGCAAGAAGGATAGGGATGAACGCGTCATTGAGATTCTTGAGATGGTCGGCTTGGGCGGTGAAGCGGCTTGGAAGTATCCTCATGAATTCAGCGGCGGCCAGAAGCAGCGGATCGGTATCGCTAGAGCTTTAGCTACGAACCCGAAGTTCTTGGTGCTTGATGAACCGACTTCAATGCTCGATGTTTCGGTTCAGGCTCACATAATCAATTTGATAAGGGAGTTGCAGGAGAAGTTGAAGCTCACCTACCTTTTCATATCACATAACCTGAGCGTAATCCAGCATTTGAGCGACAAAATCGCTGTAATGTATTTGGGAAAGTTGGTCGAGGTCGGAGGTGTGAATGAGATATTTGAGAGACCTTTGCATCCTTATACTCAAGCTTTGCTAGAGGCAATTCCTGTTCCCGACCCTGACATCAGGAAGGGACAGGCTGTTCTAGAAGGTGGAGTACCCAGCCCTGAGAACCCGCCTCCAGGGTGCAGGTTCCATACCCGTTGCCCCCATGTTTCTTCCGTCTGCATAGAGAAGGAGCCTACGTCTATTGATGTCGGGGGAGGGCATCTTGTGGCTTGCCATCTTGTTTCTGGGGAATAGTCAATCGAGGACATGTTTGCGCTTTCTGAAACTCGATGGCTATGTTTTTCGCGACAAATCGCAAAGCATTGCTATCCATCCAAAAAGGATATTTTGAGGGGTTGTATATTTCTGGTCAAAGGTACTCGGTATGCTTAATCGTTCGCGGTACAAGAAAGCTGTCAGCCCTGTTATAGCGAATGTGCTAATGGTGATGGCTGTCTTCGCTTTAGGCACAATTCTGTTTGCTTGGGCGACATCGAGCTTCGGAGCCTACCAAGGTGGCGCAGGCATATGGTTCATCAATAGAGGCGATGCCCTGAAAGAACGATTGGTCATAGAATGCGTCGATTTTACTATGACTCCCCCTCCATTTCATAACACCATCAATGTCTATGTTCGAAATGTCGGGACGATAGATCTAAAAGTGGTGGCAATATATGTCAACGCAACTAGGGCATTGGTAGCGTCGACCACCCCGTCTTTGCCAGTTTCCTTGGGGGTTGGTCAAGTAACCTGCATCACTGTCCTCTTGTCAACAACGTGGGGCTCCGGTAGCACAACCAGTATAATGGTCGCTACGGCCAGAGGTAACTCGGCCAGCGGCACTTGGAAGGCCTAGAAAATCAGCCATGCGTCTGTTGACCAGTTTGATTTCAGCTAGAAAATTGATGAGCACTCCATTCTCTCATTGTCCTACTCTAAATTTCTTTTTTGGGGTAGTTGGCCTAGAGACTGTGTGGATGTGTGCCGCAAGGAATCTTCTATATGTCTCAGTATGTCCGGAGGCTTAAATATGTGTGTTAGTGTATAATTTGTAGAGATGGAGAGAATGAATCGCGCCAAGGGGAAGAGTATTTGCGCGGTTGCAACTGTACTTATCCTTTCCATCTTGGTTCTTAATGTGGCGGAGGGCCAGACCATACCACAAGGAATTTTTACTACGATTCCGGTGGCTCCTAAGGCGACTGAGCCGTTCAATGTTACCTTGACGGTTCTGATAGATCAATCCATCCTTTCGTGGGTGTATGGGGATTTTTCAGTGTTAAACTCTACGGATGGCTCAACAGTTTTGGGACCCAAGTCTTGGTCGATAAATTTTGATGGTGTGAATCCGAGGACAACAGGCAACTATACTTTCGAAAACGTAGTCGTTTCGCTTGCAGGAAACTATAACCTCTCAACTGACATCAACTGGACGTATGTGAATTCCACTATTCCACACACGATTAACAAAACGCAGCTTATCAGTGTCGCGCCTCCAGAAGCTCCGGATCCAAGTTATGCTGTCATATGGCTGCAGAAACCTGACGGACCGATTCGAGCTGGCAAGCTGATCCGCTTGAGATTTTCAATTCAAGATGCATCAGGATCATTTGTCCCGAGCGATGATGTCCGAATTGTCGTAAAGAACAACGAAGGGAAAACAATTGTACAAGCTGAATGTGGCAGGAGGAGTACTTCGATTCGCATTAATGCGGACAAGGAGTACTACCGATGGTACTGGAAGACTGGGAGTGATCTGCCAGAGGGAGCGTATGATATCATCGTTCTTCTCGACAGTGCCGTACTCAGCCGCATTTCGATAACGATAGTTCCCAAGATTTAGTGCAGACGCAGATTGATCAAGAGAGTTCAGACCATGAATGCTATTGGAAGGGAGTTTTGCGATTCCGGCTTTTCCAGCTCTTTTAAAAGCCTTGGCAGATAGTATATATACTATCTCTGTGCCCTCTCCCACCCTGTGCAACAGCCGTTGATACGATTCTTGTTGGTTGCTTATCTTACCAATCGAAATATGAACATCGGTTTCTCCCATATATGGGAAAAGGGAGACCTCTCCCGCTCCTCAGAGCGGAAGTGGAAGGCATAGTCCAACATATTTATGTGCTCATTTATGCTATTCTATTCGTAGAGTGTCAAGAATGACGAATAACGAGTATTTGGACTTTTATCTTGGGGCGTCTCACAAGGAGCGAACGATAATGTATAGATTAACTAGATCTAGGCGTGGAATAAGCACTATCATTGGTGCGGCTTTCTTCATTACTATAATGCTTCTAGCTTTCAATCTGATGCTTTGGCAGATGGTTCAGTACGACTCTTATCAGCAAGGCTTGGACAAGATGGCTCAAAGGGACAAAGACAGATTAGCAGAGCGGCTCGAAGTAACCGATATCTTCTTCACAGCATCCGGCACGCCGCTGATAACCATCACGGCTCGGAACACAGGCGGCATAAGCATAAACCTAGTCAGGATATACTTCACTTCGCCTCTCACGATAGTTGAGAAAGGTTCTGGGAGCCACTATTTCACAGGAGGTTTCTTAAGCGTAGGCGAATCCGGGACGATCGATATTTACAAGACTGGAAGCACGCCTCTCACGCCGACAGGAACCTACACATTGACCTTTGTGACAGAGCGTGGCAACGTCTTTACATCATACTACCCGAAATCGAGCAAATTCCAGAGCAGTATGGCTTACACATTCGGGTCGATGAAGATGCGTTACGATTGGTGGCCGACTGCACCAGCGTACATAACCTATGCGGCATTCAGAGCTCTACCATGGCAGAACGCAAGCATTCCTAGTAGCCATCTGAGCCAGAACCCAAGCGATAGGCCAAACTGGCTCATAAAGATAATTGATAACCGACGAAACTACTTCGCATGGCAGGTTCGCATCCTCTTCCGCAATATTGCAGAGGTGCCGATCTATCTCGGAAATAGTAGTAATATCTTCTTGATGACGCCTTTTTGGATAACGTATGGCGGCGTTGGGGGGAGACAATGGCCAGTGGGCGTTTGCGGGGGACTGAACATCTCTCAATCTAGAGTGACATCAGACATAAGTGTGCCTTATGAGCAAGCTGGAACCACTACACAGGCTGGATCGGAGATTGTCACTGGCTCTGCATTGAGTTACATGGGAGTCCGCTTGAAGTTGGCAGCAGGGGACTACGCGTACCTCGTGTTCACTGTGAACCAGTATCGCTGCACATTTACAGAGGAAGAACCTGTGGATAAATATACTCCGTTCACATTCGCTGGAACAGCTGCCCTATCAAGCCCAATCGAATATAAAGGGACATCCAATTTCTATTGTGGAGCAATATTGCTTGATGGATTCCAAGTCAGAAGATATCCATAAACGCGAGGAAACAAATAGCTTCTTTTTCACGATTCTAGCTGGAATGGCTACTAATAAGGGGAAGACCGTGGCTCGTAGCGAATTTCCTGCCAGTCGCTCGTAGCCGTTCGCAGAGCGATTGACTGCTTCGTGTAAGGACGTATCCGCGTCTAAACTTCCATTTGATTCTTTTCTGTATTCAATTCTTAACATAGTTGCCGGCGGATACCCTACACCTTACTAGATCAAGAAAAGAAACAAAATGAACACTCGAGCCAAAGTAATCTTAGTATTGACGCTTTTCGCGGTTGCCAATTTCGCAGCGATAGCGCTGAGTATCATGCCTTTCGTTTACAGCAGCCCGGCCGCAGCTTCTGTAACACCATCAAAGAACTGGGGAATATTTATCGGAACATTAGGCAACTTGAACTTCACAATCAATCAGACGGGATTAGCCGTTAGAATAAGAATGCCGAGGGACTTTCTCACACCAGCACCTTTCCAATGGCCTGAAAACCTAACGACCTTCCTCTCCTCAACCATCACTAACGACTACTTTTACTATGTCGTGAAGGACGAGTCGACTATCGCTCCTTACGAAACAGAAGCACCCATACGCGTGGAAGTCCATAATCCTGGATATGCAAGCTTCACGCCTCCTCAATACATCTTCATGAATGAGCTTCAAGCGCCTGGAATCGCTGGGACATACAACTTCACAATCTATATTGCAACAGCATTGACACCCGCCGGAGAACCTGATTTCCCAAGTACACCTACAGAGACGGTCTCAATTCCAGTGAGTATGCGTGAAGATCCCTCAAGCGTGACAGGCTATGTTCGCGAGTATTCGGTGCTTGGAGCTCCTCCCATAAGAGCTAAAGGAATTGTTTATGCGACTGAAACAACAACAGGTGCACGTGCAAGAGCTTACGTCAATCCGAATACAGGGTTCTTCAACATAACGGGATTGTATACAGGTACATACGAGCTGGAAGCCTCAGCCGGTTATTGTGCAGACACTGGCTACGCCTACATAATGACAAAACTTCGCACAACGATCAGTTTAACTCGCGGTCAGAATCTTCTGAACGTGAATATCACGCTGACGAGAGGCTGCATCATAAATGGAACTATATTCTGGAAGAATCCTCTAAAAGAACATATCAATTCACTCGATCATCCTTGGCTGAAGAAGCTAAGACTTAACATCTTGAATTTCACCGCTGAAGCCTACGACTCAAACGGAATCCTAAGAGGAAGCTACACAGCCACCTCGCAAAACCTGACTAGAGAGAACTTCGTGATCTATGGATCAGAGTATGAGGGTCTTCGTCCCGACACGTACGTTGTGAAGGTTTGGGCTTTCGGGTATACTCAAGGCCAGGTCAATC
>Ga0315280_10009660_pt1 | contig 12281 bp, 10 predicted proteins | sample YL17G06_40_MG_FD_203697 | JGI IMG/M metagenome (GOLD analysis project Ga0315280, IMG submission 203697) | Sediment microbial communities from Yellowstone Lake, YNP, Wyoming, USA - YL17G06_40 | ecosystem: Environmental > Aquatic > Freshwater > Lake > Sediment | place: USA: Wyoming | collected... | reverse complement strand
TGCTCGGCGGAAGCCCGGAGCAGCAGACGGCGGAGGCTTGCAGCCTGATCTGCAAGTATTCGAGCATCGTGGTTGTCGAGACGATTGAGCCGTACGCGGTTTTGCCCATGCTGACTTGCGTGATGAATATCTTCACCGACCCGCAGAAGCCCGTCCAGGTAGAGCCGAAAGTATATCCTATCGGTGAGCCAAACGAGAATTCGCCTCTTATGTTTACGACAAACTTTTCGCTGACCTATTACACTGTGGTATCCGATGTTGAGGCCAGCAGAGTGCCGAGCTACATCCTCGTGGTCGATACGGAGGGCACCAGCGTGCTGACTGCATATTCAGGAGACAAGCTCAACGAAAAAACGGTGGCTGACGCGATGGCCAAGGAAAACGTGGCAAGCCTGGTCAAGCACCGCAAACTGATAATCCCCGGCTATGTCGCGGTGATGAGCGGCAAGCTGGAAGAAGCCACCAACTGGGAAGTTATGGTAGGGCCGCGAGAAAGTGCCATGCTGCCCAAATACCTGAAGGAAGTTTGGAAGTGATTGGATACTGGATGCTCGACGAGTATCGATAATCGAGCATCAAGAATCGAGAATGGAAGAGACCAAAAAGAAGAAATACACGGTTCGTTTTGAGCCGAGCGGCCTGAAGACCGAAGTTGCCGGCGGAACAATACTGCTGGACGCAGCTCGGCAGGCGGGCATTTATTTGAGCAGCATCTGCGGCGGCGACGGATACTGCGGCAAATGCAAAGTAATCATCGACCAGGGACAATTTCAGGCCAGGCCCACTTCTTTGCTTACGCCTGATGAAACCCGCGAAAATATGGTCCTGGCCTGTCAGACCAGGATACTTTCCGATATGGTTGTGACTGTTCCAAAGTTCCACGCCTTGGAAACCAGTCAGATCCTTATGGACGCTGATACCCGCCGGTTCAGCGAGCTTGCCGGCGATGTACAGGCGGGAGTCTTCCCGTTTGATCCGTTGGTGCAAAAACTATATCTGGAAATGACGCCGCCCACTGTTCAGGACCACACCGCCGACCACGAGCGACTGTATTTGGCCATCCGGGAAAAAATTGACGCTCCCATAATGCAGACCGGCTTTCGCATCCTCCAGAAACTTCCCCGCCTCTTGCAGGATTCAGGCTATAAAGCCACCGTCACTATTGGCCGGCGAGGCGGAACCACCGAAGTCATCGAGGTCGAGCCGGGCAATCACAGTGCGAGAAATTTCGCGGTCGCTGTTGATCTGGGCACAACCACTGTCGTAGCGCACCTTGTCGATCTGACAAATGCCAGGACTCTGGATGCAGAAGCTACGTATAACAGTCAAATCATTTTTGGCGAAGACTATATCCGCCGAATCATCTACGCGGAGGAAAATAAAGCCTTTGACGAGATGCAGAACCGCCTGGAGCACGATGTGAATAATCTGATCGTGACATTAGCCGCCAGGCAAAAGGCCTGTCCCGAGCGGAGCCGAGGGATCGACTTACAGGATATAACCACGGTTATATGCGCCGGCAACACAGCGATGATTCATTTTCTGCTCAATCTTGATCCCACGCGGATACGCCGAGAGCCTTATATTGCTTCTGCCGGCTTTATTCCGCCAATTCGGGCGGCGGAAGTCGGCATCCAGATCAATAAGCGCGGCCTACTATATTGCCTGCCCAGCGTGGCTGCATACGTGGGTAGTGACATTGTTGGAGGCGTATTGACGACCCGGCTTTTCACCAAGAAAGGAACCTGTCTTTTTGCTGATATTGGCACAAATGGCGAGGTAGTTCTGGGCAACAAAGACTGGATGGTTTGTGCCTCAAGCTCGGCTGGACCGGCGTTCGAAGGAAGCGGCGTAAAGCACGGCATGAGAGCAGGAGCCGGGGCTATCGAGAAAGTAAGCATATCTAATGATGGCTCTATCCAGTTTAAGACCATCGGCGACACATACCCAGTGGGCATTTGTGGCTCAGGACTTTTGGATACGCTCGCCGAGTTATTTACAAATGGTATTATAGATCGAACTGGCCGATTCAACCCCGCAATAAATTGCGGGGCTAAATATTTTGAAGGCGAGGAAGGCCGGCAGTTCCAATTGGTGCCGGCGGGTAATGAGCATCAGCAAATAGTAATTACGCAGCCGGACATTGACAACCTTGTTCGCTCCAAGGCCGGCGTCTTTGCCGCCATTCGGGTTCTTATGGAATCGACGCAGACAAAGCTGGCGGATTTGGATGCGATTTACGTGGCCGGCGGCTTCGGAAACTTTCTGGACGTACGGCACGCGATCACTATTGGAATGTTGCCTGATGTGCCTCTGGAGAAAATCCAGTTTGTGGGAAACACATCCATCGCCGGAGCAAAAACCGTCTTGTTGAGCCGAAAGGCCCTGAAAACCGCCGAAAAGATAGCTGAAAGTATGACCTATTTTGATTTGATGAGTCATCCACGTTATATGGATGAATTCATAAAGGCGTGCTTTTTGCCTCACACGGATTTATCGCTGTTCCCATCGGTGATTGAGACTGTAATGCGTCGTGCGTAATGAGTATGACAACAACGATAGCTATAAGTGGCAAAGGCGGGTCGGGCAAAACTACCGTGGCCGCCATGATTGTCAGGCTCCTCCGCGAGCGGGGAGCAGGCCCGATACTGGCGGTCGATGCCGATGCGAATTCGTGCCTGGGCCTGACGTTAGGGGTCGAGCCAGCGGGCACTATTGCGGAAATCCGCGAGGGTGCACGGGCAAAATCCTCCATCAGCGCAGGTACGGATAAGCTGCGCGTGTTTGAATATGGCATCCAACGGGCAATTACCGAGGCATCCGGCTTCGATTTGCTTACTATGGGTCGGCCGGAAGGACCGGACTGCTACTGTGCGGTGAACAACCTGCTGCGACAGTTTCTGGATAAATTAAGTTCGCAATATCAGTTTGTGGTTATAGACAATGAAGCGGGAATGGAACACCTATCCCGGCGAACAACAAATAACGTAGACTTTCTGTGGATTGTGACGGAGGCGACTTCGCTCGGAGCACTTACCGCCCAGAGGATTTTTGTCCTTGCCAAACAGTTGCCCATCGTGGTAAAAGAATCTGGCGTTGTGTGGAACAGAGTTGAAGGTGCTGCGGGCTGCGAGCCAAGATTAGACGGCATAGAAACGCTGGGGTGCGTGCCGATGGACCAATCTGTGCTGGATGCGTCTATCCGGGGTAGAACCATCTTTGACCTTGACCCCCATAGCCCGGCTCTTTTAGCTGTGCGAAGGATCACTGAACAGAAAATAATGGGGATTCGATATGCGTAAATCAAAGAAAGTAGTTTCGCGCAGCATAGGGGTCGAGATCGGGGCGATCTGCAGCAAGTATTTCTTGAAATCGCGGCACCTTCACTACGGGTATTGGACCAGCGACCTGGAGGTGGACATAGCCAACTTGCGTCTGGCGCAGGAGAATTACGCCAGGTTTCTCATTTCACACATCCCGGCCGGTGTAAACAGCATTTTGGATGTTGGCTGTGGCTCCGGCCAGATAGCTAAGATGCTGCTGGACGCGGGATATCAGGTGGACTGTGTTTCTCCAAGCCCGTACCTTAGCGGTGAGGTGCGCCAACTATTGGGAACCAGCAGTCATGTCTTTGAGTGTTTCTATGAAGAGCTGGAAACGGACAATCGTTACGATCTGATTCTGTTCAGTGAGAGTTTTCAATATATCAAACCCGAGCAGGCGCTGGGCAAGACGCTTGGGTTTTTGAACAAAGGTGGCCACATCTTGATTTGTGATATTTTCAAAAGGGATACTCCGGATAAGAGTCTTCTGCCTGGCGGACATCGGCTAAAGACTTTTTACAGCATTGTGTCACAGTATCCCCTTGAAATTGTCGAGGAATTGGACATAACTGAGCAAACCGCGCCGACTCTGGATATCGCCAATGATGCGCTTAATGAAGTAGTCAAACCCAGCGTAGACTTGGCACAGCAATTCTTGAATGATCGGTATCCTCTGATGTCAAGATGTCTGAAGTTCCTGTACCGAAAGAGGATATCCAGGATTAGTGAGAAGTATTTCAGCGGGGCAAAAACGGGCGAGAACTTCAAGAAGTTCAAATCCTACCGTTTGCTCTTGTACAGGCAAGCCGATGGAGTGATTCGTGGTTCGTGAATGGTGGATAGTGAATCGAACCACGAATCACGAACCACGAACGATGACGGGTTTTCGGAGGTCTAATATGCCTGTTCCGCAGGTTGCAGATAGCTTTACCGGTCAGGTCAACCGAATTACGCTTGGCGCCGCCAGCGCCCAAGGCGGCACAAGAACAAAAACGATTACAGTGGGCGGAGCAAAAAATGTTGTCTATGGCGGCTCATTTGATGACGCCGGCGAAAAACCCGTTATCGCTATGGATGTTCTCGACAGCCGACCACAAGATTGGCCCGATGCGCTGGCCAATCAATATAAAAGTGTTTTCGACAGTCCCTGCGATTGGGCCAAGAAGTGCGTCCAGGAATTTGGCGCAGAAATAATCTGCCTGAAGTTCGAGGGCATTCATCCTGATAGGCAAAATAAGGACGCCGCTCACGCCGTGAAAGTCACCGAGCAGGTGCTGGCGGCGGTCGGCGTTCCGCTAATCCTGTGGGGCTGCGGAAACGACGAAAAGGATAACGCGGTTATGCCCAAGGTCAGCGGCGCCGCCAAGGGCGAAAAGTGTCTGCTCGGAACCATCAAGCAGGATAATTACAAATCGCTGACCGCTATCGCTCTGGCTGACGGGCATTTTCTTATCGCCGAGGCGCCTCTGGATGTCAATATCGCCAAGCAGATTAACATTTTGGCCTCCGATATGGGCTTTCCGCTGGAGAGAATCGTGATGTTCCAGGCTACCGGCGCACTGGGCTACGGCGTAGAATACGCATATTCAATTCAGGAGCGCCAGCGACTGGCCGCCCTCACCGGCGATAAAATGATGGCGATGCCGGTTATTTGTGACGTCGGCTACGAATCCTGGCGAGCCAAGGAGGCAAAACTTGCCGATGCTCCCGCCTGGGGGCCGGCTGAGAATCGCGGCCCAATGTGGGAGGCCGCTACCGCCGTCTGTCTGCTTCAGGCGGGCGCCGACATCGTTCGGATGCGCCATCCAAAAGCCGTAGATGTTGCTAAAAACTTCATAAACCAAATCTGGGCATAGGCGACAGGCACAAAGTGCCTAAAGTGAGCTAAAGTGCCTAAAGTGAGCAAATTTTAGGCACTTTAGGCACTCGACATTTTAGGCACTTTATTAGGGAAGCTTTCGTATGATATTGATTGCGGAAAGAATCAATGGAATGTTCAAGGATGTCAAGCAGGCCATCCAGGAAAAAGACAGGAAGGTCATTAAGGACCTGGCCAAAAAGCAAACCGACGCCGGAGCTTCGTATCTGGATGTGAATGTGGGTACTGCCGCCGCAGATCAAGAAGGAACGATGCAATGGCTTGTCGAGACGATCCAGCAGACCTGCTCGACGCCCTTATGTCTGGATTCGCAAAAGCCCAACGTGATCGCCGCCGGGCTTAAAGTAATCAACGCCGAAAATGGAGTTCTCCTGAATTCAACGCCCCTGAATAAGAAAACGGACGAAGAGATTCTGGATAAATATATTGAAATGGCCAACCGGGCCGGGCCGAAAGCCGGCATCATTGCACTTACTATGGACAAAAACGGAGTGCCGCAAGACACCGACACTCGCGTAGCCATAGCGGCGGAAATCGTGACAAAGGCGATGGAGAAGGGCTTCGATGCTCAGCGGCTGTTTATTGACCCCATCGTATTGCCCGTCAAGGTTCCGAACGCTCAGGTTCAGCCCGGCAATATCTTAACGGCGATGGACCAGATACGATTTCTGTCGGATTCGCCGCCGCATATAACGGTGGGCCTGTCAAACATTTCTCAGGGGGCAAGCGAACGAAGCTTGATAAATCGTGTGTTCTTAGCTATGGCTATGTCGCACGGCCTGGATTCGGCAATCGCTGATGTACTCGATGAAGACCTGATGAACGTTGTCGCCACAAGTGATATGCTGATGAATAAGCAAATATACTCGGACTCTTATCTGAAGGTCTACAAGACGGCAAATAAGTAAGGACCGGCTCTAATTTTTGTGGTGCCGGAACGCCAAACAATAAGCGCCTGCTACGAAAAGGCCGCCGCCCACGATATTGCCAATCGTTACGGGCAAAAGGTTGTGCAGCAAGAAGGAGCTCCAGGTTAGTTCTGCCAAATTCCCTGAAAGCCCCGCTGCGCCAGCCACAGCCTGATTAGATTTTAATAGCAACCCCATAGGAATGAAATACATGTTGGCAATGCTGTGCTCAAAGCCGCTTGCAACAAAGGCCATAATGGGAAAGTAAATGCCCAGAATTTTGCCCCCGATGTCCTGGCCTGCTACTGCCAGCCACACCGCCAGACATACCAGCCAGTTGCAGCCGACACCTCGGCACAAGGCCTCGACAAAAGGCAGATTCACCTTAGCGTTAGCGATCTTCAAAGCCTCTGCCCCAACGCCGAGTTGTCCCAGCTTCCACAGACCTGAGTAATACATAATCGCCACCAGCAGCAGCGAGCCGGCAAAGTTCGCCAGATATACGATGCTCCAATTACGCAGGAGTCCTCCGGTCTTGATATTGCGCTGCATCCTGCAGCCTAACATCAGACAGTTCCCGGTGAAAAGCTCGGCCCCGCCGATCACTACGAGCATTAGGCCGACGCTGAATACACTTCCGGCGATGAACTTTGAAAAGCCAACGCCCATATATTTGGCAAGGTCGTGGGTTACCATAGTAGACAGCTCCGCCCCGAAACCGATATAGACTCCGGCGAGGATACCGAGGACAATAAGGCTTCTCATCGGCAGCGAAGCCTTCTGCTTCGATGTTTCCTCAACTTTCTGGCAGATTTCACAGGGGCTCAAAAATCCAGCCATAGCTCTAACCTCCCATCAATAAGCAGCTCACCCTTGGGGACAAGATTTAATTGCCTGGCTCAAGATTTAGTCAATTTTCAACTGTCAGTTTTCAATTGTCAATTTTTCAATTTTTTATTTGGGTGTACTTCCAGTATAATAGCCCGCCACGATCAAGGTGTGCTGTGTATCTTTCAGTGGCATTCAATAATAACTGCTGGAAGTGAGGAAAACACTATGAAACTCGACCCGACAAAGATGAAGGACTGGCAGATTGCTGAAGCGGCCGAGGAAAGAATCAAGCCTGTCAGCCAATTGGCTGCCGAGATGGGCCTACGAGAAGATGAGTTGATTCCGATGGGCCGACAGTTGGCCAAGGTAGACTATCAGAAGGCGTATGCCCGGCTAAAAGATGTTCCCCAGGGAAAGTACGTCAACGTTACAGCTATTACGCCGACGCCGTTGGGCGAGGGCAAAACGACAACTACAATGGGCCTGCTGGAAGGTCTTGGCAAACTTGGCAAGCGAGTGGCCGGCGCAATCCGTCAGCCCAGCGGTGGGCCGACCTTCAATATAAAAGGTTCGGCAGCCGGCGGAGGCCTGGCTCAGTGCATACCGCTGACGCCGTTTTCTATCCGGCTTACAGGTGACATCGACTGTGTCACGAATGCCCACAACCTGGCTATGGTAGCGCTTACCTCGCGGCTGCAGCACGAGAGAAACTACGACGACGCGCGTCTGGCAAAATCAGGCCTCAAGCGGCTGGATATCGACCCGCAGCGGGTGCAGATGCTCTGGGCGATGGATTTTTGCGCTCAGTCACTGCGAAATATCAGGATTGGCCGGGGCGAAAAAATGGACGGCTATGAGATGGACTCGGGCTTTCAAATCACCGTCTCCAGTGAGATGATGGCTATTCTGGCAGTTGCCAGGGACTTGAAAGACCTGCGTGAGCGCATAGCTAAAATCGTTGTTGCCTACAGCAAGAAAGGCAAAGAAGTCACTACTGCCGACCTTCAGGTCGATGGCGCTATGACCGCGTGGATGGTTGATGCCATCAACCCGAATTTGCTGCAGACCATCGAAGGCCAGCCGGTATTCGTGCACGCCGGGCCTTTTGCCAACATCGCGGTTGGCCAGAGCTCTATCATCGCCGACATGCTGGGCACGAGATTAGGCGAGTATCACGTTACCGAGAGCGGCTTCGGAGCCGACATTGGCTTTGAGAAATTCTGGAACATAAAGTGTCGCATGTCCGGTCTTGTGCCCAACGCCGTGGTTATTGTTGCTACTGTCCGGGCGTTAAAGATGCACGGCGGCGGCCCGAAAGTTGTGCCGGGCATACCGCTGGCTGAAGAATATACAAAAGAAAACCTGCAACTGGTGGAAAAAGGCTGCGAGAATCTTATCGCTCACATCCAGACCGTTAAAAAGAGCGGCGTCAGGCCGGTCGTTTGTATAAACAGTTTCCATACCGACACCAAGGCCGAAATAAAGCTTGTACGAAAAGTCGCCGAGCAGAATGGCGCACTGGCGGCGGCCTCAGAGCACTGGCTCAAGGGCGGCGACGGAGCAATCGAGCTGGCAGAAGCAGTGATTCAGGCTTGCAGCGAAAAGAGCCGTTTTAAGTTTTTGTACGAGCTGGATACGCCGCTGAGAAAGCGGATTGAAATGGTCGCCAAAGAAGTCTATGGAGCGGATGGCGTTACCTACAGCGATGTAGCACTTGAAAAGGCAAAGGCATTCGAGAACGACCCGCAGGCCCAAAAGCTGGGCACCTGTATGGTCAAGACCCACCTGAGTTTGTCGCACGATCCGGACGTAAAGGGTAGGGCGACCGGCTGGGAGCTTCCCATCCGCGACATTCTGATTTATAAAGGCGCCGGCTTTATCGTGCCGGTGGCGGGGGCAATTAAATTGATGCCGGGGACCAGTTCAGACCCTGCGTTTCGCCGTATCGATGTAGACGTGGCTACTGGGAAAGTGCAGGGCTTGTTCTAAAATCGACAATTGACAATCGAAAATCGGAAATTGATGGCGATGCAGGCAGTATTGCAGTTAGCCTTGGATCACGAAAATCTTGCTCGTGCTTTGAAGGTCGCCAAAGAAGCGGTGGCGGGGGGCGTGGATTGGCTGGAGGCCGGCACGCCGCTGATAAAGAGCGAAGGCCTGGACGCCGTTCGGGCTTTGCGGCGTGAGTTTCCAAGTGTGCCGATAGTCGCCGATATGAAGATAATTGATGCCGGTCGTCTGGAGGCCGAATGCGCAGCCAAAGCCGGTGCCGAAATTATCCACGTTCTCGCGCCGGCGTCTGATGCCACGATAACCGAATGTATCGAGGCTGCCCGCCGCTATGACGCGAAGATCGCCGTTGATCTGCTGGGACTGCAAGGTAGAGAGCAAATGGCGCAGCGGGCAAAAGAAGTCCAGCGCATGGGGGCGTTTTCGGTTTGCGTCCATACCCCGATAGATATGCAGATGCGGGGCGAGCTGCCTTTTGACGATCTAAAAGCGGTTGCCTCGGCGGTCAGTATTCCGGTCGCGGTTGCGGGTGGCATAAACTCCGAGACGGCTGTGGATGCAATCCGAGCCGGCGCAACGATAATAATTGTCGGCGGTGCGATCACAAAATCGCCTGATGCAAAGGCAGCTACGCAGACTCTAAAGAAGGTTATCGCTACGGGCGTTCCGGTGGCGACGACTTTTTTTAAGCGCGGCGATGAGAAGGGCATTGCCGAGGTCCTGGCAAAAACTTCCGCCGCCGATGTCACTGAAGCCCTGCACAATACGGGCGAATTAGCCGGCATAAAACCCATAGTGCACGGAGTGAAAATGGTGGGCCGGGCCCTGACCATCTGGACTTATCCGGGCGACTGGAGTAAGCCCGTCGAGGCGATAGACGTGGCTGAGCAGGGGCAGGTAATTGTCATAGATGCGGGCGGGATGCCGCCTGCGGTCTGGGGCGAAAAAGCCACCAAGAGCTGCCTACAGCGAAAACTTGCTGGCGTGGTTATCAACGGCGCGATTCGAGACGTCGCCAATATCCGCCAGATGAAGTTCCCAGCCTTTGCCAAACTGATAACTCCCGTTGCCGGCGAACCCAAAGGCCAGGGCATGATTGGTGTGCCGATAAAAATCGGCGGCCAGTATATTCGCACCGGCGACTGGATAGTGGGCGACGACGATGGAGTCGTGGTGATTCCCCAGGAAAAAGCCGTCGACATCGCCAACCGTGCGCAGGTAGTGGTCGAGCGCGAAGACCGTGAGATGACCGAGATCGACCAGGGCAGCACCTTGGGCAAGGTCTCGGAACTAATGCGCTGGGAGCAATTACGCAAGAAAACCGACAAGTCCTGATGTATTTAGCCCGCCAATTCATTGGTGGGTTTTCATATCTTAAGGAGCGACATAACGATGACTGCACAAATTATAGACGGCAAACAAGTGGCCGCGGATATGCGGGAAGAGCTAAAAAAGGAAGTGGCTAAGCTAAAAGAGCAGGGTATTGTGCCCGGCCTGGGCGTTATCTTGGTCGGCGAAGACCCAGCTTCCAAGTCGTACGTTACCGCTAAAGAGCGTACCTGCGAAGAGATAGGGATTTATTCCGACGACAATCACCTGCCGGCTGAGACTTCCCAGAAGGAGTTGATGGCTCGCGTGCAGAAAATGAACAAGGACCCGAAAATCCACGGGATTTTGGTGCAATTGCCTTTGCCCAAGCACCTCAATGAAACCGAGGTTCTGCTGGCGATCGATCCTGCTAAGGATGTGGATGGCTTTCATCCTATGAATGTGGGCAAAATGGTGGTCGGCGAAGAGGCATTTTTGCCCTGCACGCCGCACGGTGTCATTCAACTACTTATTCGCAGCGGCGTGACTATTGAGGGAGCGGAGGTGGTAATCGTCGGGCGTAGCAATATCGTCGGTAAGCCCCTTGCAAATATGCTCATCCAGAAAAAGCCCAATCGAAATGCGACCGTCACCGTTTGTCATACGCGCACTAAGGAACTTGCCCGGCATACAAGACGCGCGGATATTCTCATCGCCGCCGCGGGTCAGCCGAACACAATCACCGCAGATATGGTAAAAGAAGGTGTGGTGGTGATTGACGTCGGCGTCAATCGCGTTGATGACCCGACGAAAAAGCAAGGTTTTCGCCTGGTTGGGGACGTCGATTTTGAAGCGGTAAAGGAAAAGGCTTCGCTTATCACGCCTGTGCCAGGCGGCGTGGGCCCAATGACGATAACTATGCTGATGTATAACACCGTTGAGGCCGCCAACCGAACCTGCCGTAAAACGGCGGGCTAAATAATATTTAGCCCCGTGTTTGACGCGGGGTTCTCCTGAAATATGTGAGGGGCAGCATAAATGAGCAAACTAAGCCAGGCCTTGGAATCCAGCAGGTTTGTGGTAACCAGTGAAATCGGCCCGCCAAAAGGCGTCAACATTGAGAAATGCCTTGACGAGGCAGAACAGTTGAAGGAAAGAGTCACGGCCTTTAACGTCACCGACCTGCAAAGCGCGGTGATGAGGTTCGGCTCACTTGCCACCTGTCGTCTTCTCATTGAGCGCGGGATGGAACCGGTCTTGCAAATGACCTGTCGCGACCGTAATCGGCTTGCTTTGCAGTCCGACCTTCTGAGCGCCTACGGCTTGGGCATCCGCAACGTCTTGTGTATTACCGGTGACCATCCAAAGTTGGGCGACCACCCCCAGGCCAAAGGCGTCTTCGACCTGGACTCCGTGCAGTTACTTGCCGCGGCTAAAACGCTCCAGCAGGGCAAAGACCTGGCAGGAAATGACCTTCAAGGCAGTCCGGAGTTTTTCTTAGGAGCCGTAGTGACGCCGGAGGCTGAGCCGCTCCAGATGCAGATCATCAAGATGAAAAAGAAGATCGATGCCGGAGCTCAATTTTTCCAGACCCAGGCTGTCTACAACGCAGAAAAATTCAAGCAATTCGCCAGGCAGGTCTCTGATTTGAATGTCCCCATTCTGGCTGGCTTGGTGATCTTGAAATCTGCTGGAATGGCGCGGTTTATGAACGAAAATGTTGCCGGAGTGAATGTGCCGGAGGAGTTGATCGACGAATTGAAGAAGGATAAAGAGAAAACAAAATCTGGCCAAACCGGAATAGAGATTGCCGTGCGGACTATCAAGGAGATCAAGGACTACTGCCAGGGTGTTCACCTGATGCCGTTAGGCTGGGACGATAAAGTGCCGGCGATCCTCGATGGGGCCGGAGTATAAAAATATAAGGGGGGTATCTACTTGACGCAAGTTGCTTGTATATGTAGTATACCTCTCCATGAATGCCGGACCATATCCAGTCGCGGGAAAGGACTATCCGCGGAC
>Ga0315280_10009659_pt1 | contig 12282 bp, 11 predicted proteins | sample YL17G06_40_MG_FD_203697 | JGI IMG/M metagenome (GOLD analysis project Ga0315280, IMG submission 203697) | Sediment microbial communities from Yellowstone Lake, YNP, Wyoming, USA - YL17G06_40 | ecosystem: Environmental > Aquatic > Freshwater > Lake > Sediment | place: USA: Wyoming | collected... | reverse complement strand
GTTTCTTCTGCTTCACTTTTTCCCCTTATTTGCACTACGCTTTGTCGATAGATGAGCATCATTCCGTGAATTCGATTTTGTTTTAGGGCGAGTAATATTTTTGTAGAATCTCTAGAATACTTCCAATCTAGGATGAAGAAATAATGATGAGGAATGTCTTGATTTACGTAATTCCAGAATTTAGGCTCCAAACTGGAATCTAGCGGAACAATTTTCATAAGAGAATTTCCTTCATTTAATTGCATTAGATTGTTTTGACTACAACTGCGGTTCCATAGGCGCTAAAAACCGTTGCTGAGCTTTGAAGTATTTCGCTTGTCTCAAAATCTACGCCAATGATGGCGTTAGCTCCCAACTTTTTTGCGTTTTCAATCAGTCTATCCAACGATTCTTTTCGAGCTTTTTCACACTCCGAAGTGTAAGCGGTTACTTCGCCACCAAATGCGCTTTCGATTCCAGCTATGAATTTGCCACCAATGCCTCTTGTTCTAACAGTTAGTCCATGGACTGTGCCCAAAACTTTTACAACTTCATAACCAGGTAATGTTGGAGTGGTAACAACTATCATAGATTGCTGTCCTTTTTCATTCATATATATCCCTCATACTTACTATCTTGCTACATATTGATAAGTTTTGTTTGGAATATTGAAAGTCAAATTAATTATTAAGGAGAAAGTAATATCCTCTTAGGGTTGATTGAGGATGGAGGCGAGCAAAGATACCAAAAAGGGTCTTGCTTGCCCATTTTGCGGTGCTCCCTATAGAGATGTAATTTCCACAAACGTTGCTCAAGTAAAATGTGAATACTGCGGAGGAATATTTCCCATTTCGCCTAGTTTTAAAGGCGTTGTCCCTCGCTGTCCGAATCACCCTGAAACCTTTGCCACAGGCTTATGCAATGACTGTGGTGAGCATTTCTACACTCAATGTCTACAAATATATAATCTGACGACTGACAGTGCTAAAGCGACATTATATCTTTGTCCTGAATGCCTTCGCATTAGAGAACTTAAGAAAGCTAATGGCTGGATTTATCTTGGGGTTCTTTTTCTTATCTTCGGCTTCTTTGTCTTGTTGGTGAACCCCATTGCAGCAATTCTGGTGATACTCTTCACTTCAGTGCTTCCGATAGTATATGGTATTTACAAGAGAGGTTCGATACTTGAAGAAAGTAGCGAAAACAGTGGAGGAGAAACTGTTTTGACAAGAAAAGTTGAAGTCTCTGGATCGACTCAAGATGTTGATACTGACACTCTTTATAGCAAAATGCTATCAAAATATGCGACACGTTTGGGCGTACTCAATGCAAAAGAACTTTTAGACAATGAAATATATGCTTATGTTAGATGTGGGCTAGATTATGAGGAAGCAGTTCGCAGGGTGGCGCTGAATAAGGGCATCATCAAAGCCGAAACCGGGGCAAGAGCTAAAGCTGAAGTTGAAGCCCAAACTGAGGAAGAAGCTAAGCCAAAAGAGATGCGCGAATCAAAAATGTTAAGATAACATATCTTCACATCGCTGATGTTGTCAGTTGTTCAAGCAACGTAGGGTTTGAAATCCCATTTTTCCCGCTCTAAACTAATTTTCCTCATTATCTCAATGGCTTTCTCTCTAGGCAAAATCATCATAACCTTCCCGACATGCTTACAAAACTGTTTGGAAGATACAGTTCGACTCCAATCAGCGCAGTCGTGAAGCACAATTCTATTTTGAAAGTCAATTAGTAAATGATAGTTACGCACAAGCACTCTAATTTGGGTATCACTGTCTTCTTGAATTACAACCTCTTTATCTTTAATTTCTTTGGTTCGCTTGATTTTATATGATGGCAAGAAAAGTGAAAGAAGGTCATTGAAACCCATTTCTTTGACTTTTTCTGGCATGAAGGCAGTCAACGCTATACTTCGTTTCTCTTCTTTTGGCACTTCACTCAAGGTTTCAAAATACTCTTCTACATTTTTCTTGGTTACACTTTGCTCTGGAGTTAGAATGTCAAGCATTTCCATGGTTTCCAAACAGTTTCTTACTGCATAGCCGTGAAAGTGATTGTTGAAATAGCCGTATACTTTCTCAGATTTTTTAGTCACTTCTTTGACTTTTGGCATCCATGGTTCCAATTCCTTTTTTTCATAGCAGTAGTTGTACCATGGGCGTTCTCCTTTGCCATGCCATCGAATGTAGGCTATATCCGTTGTTACTTTCACTTCTGGCGGAAGAAGAGGCTCATCCACAATCGTGTATGCGGTTCTATATTTTTCCAGAAGCCTCCAAGTCGCCTCTTGCAACCAAGATAGATCCCTAAACTCTATGGCAAAACGAAATTCCGTTGGCAAAATCTTAAAGAAGTCTTCTAGCAGTTTGACATCAAATTTTATGCTAGGAGGCATCTGAATAAGTATACATCCCAATTTTCCGTTTAACTGCAAAGGTTGCATCAATTCGCAAAAGTGTTTAACGTCTTCTTCAATGCCTAATTCTGAGTTAAGTTTCTTCCTGTGTGTAATCAATTTTGGAAGTTTTGCTGTATATACGAATTCTGGTTTTGTGTATTTGAGCCAGCCTAAAACTGTGCCTTTGGAAGGATACGCGTAAAAGGTAGAATTAATTTCAGCGGTTTTGAAAACCTCTGAATACGCCTTAAGCATGCTTTCCTTTTCAGCCTTGTAAAAGGGGCCAATCCAATCTTTGTAAGACCAGCCAGAGCATCCTAACAATATTTTGTCCATTGAACCTCATCAACTGCACTTTTAACATTCTATTCTTTATTGAGTTTTTGCTGTGGTAATGAAATCTTTAGCTCTACTCTGTATTTCTAAAGCTAATTGTCAGAAAACAAGACTTAAGTCAGTTTTTGATTCTGAAGGATGAAAAGGTGAAGATATGCAAGAACAGGGGCAATCAGCAATTAGTGAAGAAGACTATACTAGAACCATGTACACAGTCACGCTTTCTAGGAAACTATACGATGTTCTAAAGAAATTAACCATCGAATCTGGAAACCCATATGTTGGCAACACAATCATACAATTGCTTGAGGAAAATCCAAGGGTAAAGAAAGAACTTAAAGAATTGTAAAAATTCAGATTTATACAAGGTTCCATCGCGCCTATATTATCTTCTTCTTTTCAATCTATCCGAAAATCTATTAATAAGACATGCAACAATTCTAGCAAAAGCCTCAAAAAGGCAAAACATGCAAACTGCAAGGCTAAAAAGAGATGAACTAAAATGCCAATTGAAAAAGGCGACTTCGTACTAATCAGTTATGTGGGAAAGGTAAAAGAGACAAACGATGTTTTCGACACCACAATTGAGGATGTGGCCAAAAAAGAAAGACTCTACAAGGAAGGCGAGATTTACGAATCAAAGTTGATAGTCGCTGGCGAAGGATGGGTATTAAAAGCATTAGACGAAAGCCTGCTTAATTTTGAAGTTGGCAAAAAGGTTTCTATTGAGATTTCGCCAGAGAAAGCATTTGGAAACCGGGACCCAGAAAAAGTCAAGATGACGCCTCTTCGTCGGCTTATAGCAAAGGGCATTACTCCTCAATTAGGAATGCGAGTAGAAATCGACAACAAACTTGCTACAGTAAGAACCATTGGAGCTGGAAGGGTTCAACTGGATTTTAATCCTCCTCTAGCTGGCAAAACCCTAGTTTACGAAGTTACCATCGAGAAAAAGATTGAGAAAAAAACAGAAAAACTTGCTGCACTTGTTCGTCGGAGAATACCTTCTGTAGACATAAATAAATTCGATTTAAAACTCACACAAAAAACCTTCACATTAACCATGCCAGAAGAAGCATTCTACATAGAAGGAATGCAACTTGCAAAAAGAGGAATCGCAATGGACATACAAAAATTCTTTCCAGAAATCACTGCAATAAATTTTGTGGAAACGTTCAAGAAGAAAGCGGCGGAAGCAAAAGAAGAGAAGAAAGAAGAAACCAAAAAAGAAGCGAAAGAAAACAAATCCTAGCAATCAAGAAAGCCAAAAACGGGCATGGTCAGTTGTTCTTGACTATATGGGGTTTTGGCCCTTCTATTGTGAGAGGAGAGAGTTTAAATCATTTTTCCTCTTCATCTTAATGATTACTGAAATTGTTGTTTCTCATGTCAGTTGACGAAATTGATGAAAGCGATGACTAGATGCGCCCGTCTTGCTAGGAGTAGAAGTTTACATTTGCTAATGCAACATGCATGCATCCCGCGATCCCCTCTTTTTGTTTTGCGGCAATAGTACCTTGATGCGCGCGCTTGCATGAGCAAGTCCTTAACCCTATTCAATGACAGCATGCAACAGCTCGAGCTTTTCCTTTCCAGCCCCGCAGAATTCCATTCCCTCTCCGCGGATTTTTACTCCCAACGATGACAGAAACTCAAAATGAGACCTACTTGCCTGACCTTGTAAGTTGGATTCCAATATTTTGATTAGTTTTGGTTCCCTGTAGACAATCTCCCCGTTCACTCCAACACTTTTTCCCACGCGCGCAAATGTGCATCCGTACTTCTTGCATGCATTCAAGTTTATGGAACCAGCGCCAAAGAGAATCTTTTCAACCCTCCTTCTAGAAATTGCTTTTAGACTGAAGGCAGTAAACTTGTCGTCGTCGCTGAAGACGAAAATGTCTCCAAGACCATATTGTCGTTGAACCCTCTTGATGACGCGGGTTATCTCTTCCACGGTCTTCCAGCCCCCAAACTCTAACACCGGTATCTTGAGCCTTGTTCGAGGTATATTGCTGGTAATGAACGTCGAATAGCAAGGTCCCTGTTTGAGCCTGGGCCTTACTCCCAATCGGCCCAGAAACCCAGGGATTTTGCCTACGATGAAATCGCGTGTCATCTCCCTCAGTCTGCGTGTGGGTGGGATCCTGGGAGCAGTAATACCATGCCGTTTCGCTAATTTAATTATTTCTCCTGTGGGGGATTCAAGCTCTTTCTTGCTTAGCACGGTGCATATATATCCTGTCTTTGAATTTATCGTTCCTGGCAGCCTGATTATTCGGCGCGTATCCACAGTCACCTTTTCATCGAAAACGATGCCTTTCCCCTTCACCTCTTTGATTATCTTCTTTCTTCTTTCAATCGCCTCCATTTCTCGCTTCACGGGGTTTTCTTCAGCGATCTCGCCAGCCCAAGGATCGTCGCATACGATATGAAAGCCTTTGCTTCCAGAAAACGCGGAATAGCGTACATTAATCCCCTTGGATTCGAGGAATTCATTCAGCGCGATGGCTTGTTGCCTCGCGTCCTCCAGCTTTATCTCGCCGCCAAGGTCTATGTCGAAGGCGAGATCACATGAAATCATCACGTTCTTTAAAATGTCTTTTTCAACTCTGCTACCAAGTAAATGAGGGTTGAGCCAACAAGCGGTAGAGTAATAGACGTCAAGGGGCGCCTTTCTTACAAGATGTTCACGCAGGCCTCTAGAATCGCGGATCTTGAATTTTACTTTGTAAAAGGAGCCATCCATGAGCCGAAGTCGAAAATGGCGGAAATTGACTGCAGATATCACTGCTAAATTTGGTGGATTGGTTTTGTAATAAGATTTAATCTTAGATTGCAGGGAAGAAGAGAGAACTGCATCCATTGATTATTTCATTCACTTACTCTAACGAGGTCACCATACTTTCTTTCGTTTATATATGCCCTGAAGCCATTTGCAATCTTAGGGTGCTTCTTGAATGTCCCTTGCGTTTCCAATTCCTTGAAAATGTTTTCGAGCTGAGCTTCAACCTCAACGTTTGTAAAACCGTCTCTGAACCGATTTCCGTACCTAGTTTTTATCCATGCAGCAAGCCTTCCGTAGCGGCCGTGCTTTGCTGCCGGAGTGGGCGCTTGCACTGGTTTGGTGGTTGATTTGATCGTAGTCTCGATGCCTTTTTTAAGCTTATCAAGGAAACCCATGTCCTGATTTATGGAGGTGGGGAGAATAAAACGCTTTTGGTTATCTTCATCACTTGTCCGAGGAAGTCGAGGTTTACATTTGTAAACTTTTATATCTTGCCCTACGCCTATAGTGAAGGAAGAAGGGGCAAAGAAGCGTTTGAAACTTCAAAAAACCATGCCTACACATGGTCTTCTTCAAGAGGTAATAGATTCTGAGAAGTTAAGATACTGTTTTGAATGTGGCAAATGCACAGCTGCGTGCCCCATGGTAGAATTGTTCCCAGAGAGTTATAATCCACGTATTCTACTTCACAACATTAGCCTAAACCCAGATAAAATATTGTCTGACAGAGAATTGTGGCTATGCGCATGGTGCTACCGCTGCGCAAAACGTTGTCCACAAAATCTGGCCATACCCAAAATCTTTTTGGTAGCGAGGCAAATGGCAAAAAAACAAGGCTTCTTAGACGGTTTTCAAGAAGCAATGGAAACAATAAAAGACGAAATTGCCTTTCCAGCCACTTTCTGCTGGGTGTGCTTTCACCCTGAACGTACAAAAATCGATAAAGCAACAATAACGAAAATTCTCAAACCATATTTGGCAAGTAGCGGAAATAGGCTGCAACCTAAAACTCACAAGGAGAAAATTGCCATAATCGGCTCTGGACCCGCAGGGTTGACAGCAGCCTATGAACTAGCCAAAAAAGGTTACCCAGTCACAGTTTTTGAGTCTTATTCGCAACCGGGCGGAATGTTACGCACATGCATCCCCACATACCGTTTGCCTAGAGAAATCTTAGATGCGGACATGGAGCGCCTAAAGCAAATGGGCATAGAAATCAAAACGAACACAAGAGTAGGCAAAGACACAACTCTTGACAACCTATTCAAACAAGGCTTCAAGGCGGTCTTCATTGCCACTGGTGCACATAAAACAAGAAAACTCCATGTAGAAGGCGAAGATTATGAAGGAGTTTACGACGCCCTAAACTTTCTGAGTGAAACAAACTGTGGAAAAAGAATGAAATTTGGCAATGTTGCAGTAGTTGGCGGAGGCAACACAGCCATAGATGCAGCAAGGACAGCCATTCACAATGGAGCAAAAGAAGTCACTATCCTCTACAGAAGGTCAAAGGATGAAATGCCAGCCAACCCAATGGAAATAGAGGAAGCTGAAGAAGAAGGAGTGAGATTTCAGTTTCTAGTTGCGCCTAAGAAGATTCTAGGCAGAGATAGGCATGCAACTGGAATGGAATGTGTTCGTATGGAATTGGGTGAACCAGACGAAACTGGCAGAAGAAGACCAGTACCAATTGCGAATTCTGAATTCACTATCGATTTGGACACAATAATTTTGGCTATTGGTGAATCTCCAGACGTTGCATTCGTGCCTAAAGATGTGGAAACAACAGAAGAAAGCACCATAGCAGTTGACCCGATGACTATGGAGACAAACAAGAAAGCCATATTCGCAGGTGGAGACTGCGCATCTGGACCAGCAACCGTTGTTGAAGCCGTAGTTGCAGGAAAAAAGGCTGCTAAATCTATTCAAAATTATCTAAAAACTTCAAAATCCAAGAAGGAGGCTAAAAACAAATGAGTAGCCCCCAATCTATGCCTGAAGAAGTAAGAATCGGCGTATACGTGTGTCACTGCGGTCTAAACATTGCAGGCTCAGTCAACTGTGAAGAGGTTGCAAAATACGCTTCAACTTTGCCGCATGTTGTCTTGGCTAAAGATAATCGTTACACATGTTCAGACCAAGGGCAAGAGCTAATCAAGAAGGACATAAAGGAACATAGGCTAAACCGTGTCGTAGTAGCCTCGTGCTCACCTCGTTTGCATGAGCAAACTTTCAGAAGAGCATGCGAAGAAGCTGGATTGAACAAATACTTGTTCGAGATGGCAAACATTCGTGAGCATTGCAGTTGGGTGCACTTATACGAGAAAGATAAGGCAACTGAAAAAGCTAAAGACTTGGTCAAAATGGCTGTTGCAAAAGTAGCATTGCTTCAGCCGCAAGAAGAAGCAGTGGTTCCGATTATTAGGAAAGCATTAGTCATAGGCGGAGGAGTTGCAGGCATACAAGCCGCCTTAGACTTGGCTGACACAGGCTACAAGGTATACTTAGTTGAAAAAGAACCAAGCATAGGCGGAAGAATGGCACAAATCGACAAAACATTTCCGACAATGGACTGTAGCATATGCATCTTAGCGCCAAAAATGTCAGATGTTGGCAGACATCCAAACATTGAACTTCTAACAAACAGCGAAGTTAAAGAAGTTAAAGGCTATATTGGCAACTTCAAGATCAAAGTTCTGAAAAAACCTCGCTATGTAACAAAAGACTGTTCAGCATGCGGCGACTGTGCCAAAGAGTGCCCGGTGACAGTGCCAAACGAATTCGATGTGGGCTTGGCAACTAGGCATGGCATTTATACGCCCTTCGCTCAAGCGGTGCCATCAGCTTACATCATTGACAGAAACATATGCCTCAACAAAGATAACATAATCACATGTGACAAATGCATCAGGGCATGTGAAAGAAAGGCAATAGATTTCGACATGAAACCAGAAACAGTAGAATTGGAAGTCGGCACAATCATAGTGGCTACAGGAGCTGACGTCTACGACCCAGCATCGCTGGTTGAATATGGATACACCAAGTATCCAAATGTCATCACCTCACTAGAGTTTGAGAGGCTAATAAATGCAGGCGGTCCGTCAGGTGGACATTTAATCAGACCGAGCGATATGCAAATTCCAAAAACTGTAGCCTTTATTCAGTGTGTTGGCTCCCGTAGTGAGAAAGCCGGGCGCCCCTACTGTAGCAACGTATGCTGCATGAACACAATCAAGGATAGCTTACTCATTAAGGAGCATTGGCCAGACACAAAAATCTATGTCTTCTACTTGGACATAAGAGCATTTGGAAAAGGCTTCGAAGACCTATATAAACGGGCTAAGAAAGAGGGAGTCATATTTATTCGAGGCTTGCCGGCGGATATAGTTGAAGACAGAAAGACACGTAATCTTTGGCTAACTGGAGAAAACACGTTACAGAAAGAATTATACAAAGTCAATGTAGGCATGGTCATTCTTTCAGTTGGAATTGAGCCACAGAAAGGCAGCGAAATAATTCAACGTCTCTTCACACTGTCAAAAACCCAAGATGGATTCTTCATGGAAGCTCATCCAAAACTGCGCCCAGTAGACACACCGACTGGAGGAGTATTCTTAGCAGGATGCGCAGAATCACCCAAAGACATTAAGGATAGTGTGACACAAGCAAGCGCCGCAGCAGCAAGAGCAAGTATTCTTATGTCTCAAGGAAAAGTAACCGTAGAAGCAATCACTCCAAGGGTTATAGACGAAAAATGCCAAGTCTGTGGATTATGCGTCAGAGTTTGTCCCTTCAATGCAATAGTTGTAAATAAAGAGATGAAGAAAATTGACATAATCGAGGCTGCTTGTGTAGGCTGTGGCACATGTGGCGCAGAATGTCCTTATGAAGCCCTTACTATGCGGCATTTCACGGATGAGCAACTTTATGCACAAATTGATGCTGCAACAGAAGAAAATGCGGATAAGAAAATTGTAGCCTTCTGCTGTAACTGGTGTTCCTATGCAGGCGCGGATTTTGCAGGTGTTAGTAGGATGCAGTATCCGCCTAATGTGCGTGTTATTCGAACTATGTGTTCTGGACGTGTGGCTCCAAAATTTGTTGAAAGAGCACTTGCCAAAGGAGCAGCAGCAGTTTTGGTTTCAGGATGTCACATAGGAGACTGCCACTACATAAACGCCAACATTCAAACTCAAAAAAGAGTTGAACGCCTATGGAAGAAAATGGAACGACTTGGCTTGAACAAAGATAGGCTACAGTTGGCTTGGATATCTGCTGCAGAAGGCGAAAAATTTGCATCTAAAATCAAGGAAATGCAGGATGTTGTCGGCAAAGTAACTAAAGAAGAGATTGAGAAATCAAAGACGATGGCGAAGGAGAAGGCTGGGTGATTGCAATGCCAGTGAAGATGTGGCGCAAACCATTAGACACTGAGAAAGTGAAGGTTCCACAAGGCGAAGTACACATAATAAAGAGTCGATGTAAAGGCTGCGGCTTCTGCATAGAGTTCTGCCCAAAAGAAATGTTGGAAACTTCGGAAGAGTTTAATGAGCGAGGTGTGCATCCGCCGAAAGTGAAAGATAAATCCGTATGTGCTCTCTGCAGTTTTTGTGAAGCGATTTGCCCTGACTTTGCCATCTACAGCATCAAAAAAGAATGTAAGGATGGTTGCTAGAAAGGATGGCACAAAAAGACAGAACAATTTTAACTGGCAAACATTTCATGGAAGGCGACGTAGCCTGTGCTGAAGGCGCAATAGCCGCTGGCTGCAGATTCTTTGCAGGTTATCCCATCACGCCTGCCACTGAGATTGCTGAACGGATGGCTCAAAGGCTCCCTGAAGTTGGCGGAGTATACGTTCAAATGGAAGATGAAATCAGTTCTTTGGCTGCAGTTATTGGAGCATCTTATGCTGGAGTAAAATCCATGACTGCCACGTCTGGTCCAGGTTTCAGCCTAATGCAAGAAAACATAGGTTTGGCAGTGATGACGGAAACTCCCTGCGTTATTGTCAATGTTATGCGAGGTGGACCAAGCACTGGTCAGCCAACTAAAGCCGCACAGCAAGATGTTATGCAGGCAAAATGGGGTTCACACGGCGACTATGAAATAATTGCTCTTGCACCAAACTCAGTGCAAGAAATGTTTGACTTAACAATTGAGGCATTCAATCTGTCAGAAATTTACCGCATTCCTGTAATACTGCTAGGCGATGAAATTGTTGGGCATATGTATGAACGTGTAACAATTCCTTCAAAAGAAGCAATTAAAATTGTGAACAGAAAAAAGCCTCAAGTTCTGCCAGAAAAATATGCGCCATTTAAACCAGACAAAGATTTAGTACCGCCGATGGCTACTTTTGGACAGGGATATCACTTTTATGCGACAGGATTGACACATGATGAAACTGGGCGCCCACGGACAGACAGTGCTGAAGCACAGAGGAAACTCGTTCAAAGATTATGTGATAAAATACGCAAAAACGTAGATAACATCGTTAAAGTTGACAAAGTTCTACTTGAAGATGCTGATGTAGCTGTTGTATCCTACGGAATTACTTCTCGAGCATCTCTAAGCGCTGTGCGGAAAGCAAGAGAAGAAGGAATTAAGGCTGGGCTTCTCAGGATAGTTACCGTCTGGCCTTTTCCAGACAAGCATGTGGCAGAAATTGCAAAGCAAGTCAAGGCGTTAGTAGTTCCCGAAATGAATTATGGACAACTTGTCCGCGAAGTGGAAAGGGCGGCTAAGGAGACTCCAGTAAAGTTTTTGCCAAAATTAGGTGAAGAACCACACAAGCCCGTTGAAATTCTAGATGCGCTGAGGAGGGCGCATAAATGAGCAAAGAAGCACATCCATTTGAAAGATACTTGAGAGGCGGGATGATTCCACATATTTGGTGCGATGGTTGTGGAAATGGCATAATACTAAACTGTTTTGTTCATGCCATTGACGATTTGAAAATGGATATCGACAAGATTGTTGTAGTCTCTGGAATAGGCTGTATCGGTCGCTTGTCAGGGTATACAAACACCGACTCCTATCATACTACTCATGGCAGAGCAATAGCTTTTGCAACAGGTGTCAAGTTAGCGAATCCAGATTTGACTGTTGTTGCAATAAGTGGAGACGGCGACCTCTTCGCCATCGGAGGCAACCACTTTATTCATGCTGCCCGCAGAAATATTGACATTAAAGTGATTTGTGCCAACAACTTCAACTATGGCATGACTGGTGGGCAGTATGGACCTACCACCCCTCTTAATGCTTGGACTACTACAACGCCTTATGGAAATATTGAGCACCCGTTTAATTTGGTTCATCTAGCTGCTGCTTCAGGAGCGGTTTATGTGGCGAGATGGACGACGCTTCATGTTCGAAGACTTATAGAATCGATTAAGAAGATGTTGCAGAAGGAAGGCTTCTCCTTCATTGAAGTAATTACTCCATGCCCTGAAATCTTTGGAAGACGCAATAAGATGGCTACAGGAATCGAAATGATGAATTGGTTCAAGAAAGCATCAGACATTCGAAATAATTCTGACCCTGCGAAGGCTGAAATAACTTCTGAAAAAATCGTTTTAGGCGAGTTTGTAGATATTGAAAAGCCCACTTATGATCGGCTTCTTCGTGATATGATTTCAAAGGTTCAGAAGAAAATGGAGGGAGGCGGACAGGGATGAGGTTAGAAATTCGTGTTGCAGGATTTGGTGGGCAAGGCATTATAAGGGCTGGACTAGTTTTAGCTGCAGCTGCTTGTATCTATGGC
>Ga0315280_10009658_pt1 | contig 12283 bp, 15 predicted proteins | sample YL17G06_40_MG_FD_203697 | JGI IMG/M metagenome (GOLD analysis project Ga0315280, IMG submission 203697) | Sediment microbial communities from Yellowstone Lake, YNP, Wyoming, USA - YL17G06_40 | ecosystem: Environmental > Aquatic > Freshwater > Lake > Sediment | place: USA: Wyoming | collected... | reverse complement strand
TCAGTGAACGCGAAATCATCAAGATTATTAAAGCAAAGCACAAAGCCAGGCTTTCAGCTAGTGAATCGTATCATCGAAGACAGACGGCATTATCTACGGCTTAGTAGTATTATGAGACAATGTCAAGCTAAACATTCAATCACATAAATTATATCCCAAATGGAATTATTCTATTAAGCCACGTGTAACCTGACTAGGCAAAGGAAAATTTGAGCAAATTATTCAACGTCAAGCCCTTAGGTTTTTTCATGGCAACTAGTCCGAGGCTCCATCTGATTCGCTGTTCGCTTCTTCAATAATCCTCTGAATCTCTGGAGAGAATTCTACCTCCACATCGCCATCGGATGCAGCCCACAGAACATAATCCGCCAGCGTTGAGATTATCCGAGGCTTCGTTCTCTCTTCTAGAGCATCAAGTCTCTTCTTGAGAGCGCTCAGGCCCATCATACCACCTCAACCGGATAACTAAATCACGATTCTCCGGCGGGATATCATCCTCGGACCAAGCTCGTACCGTACTATATCGGCATCCCCCACATGGGATACCACTTCGCCTCATCCTTTTCCACGGGCAGCTCTTTTTCCATCAGCGACCTCAGCCTGAACTCCTGCGAAGTGTCCCGCTGGCTTCCTCGCGGCGCGAAGGGATAGTAGGACCCCAGCTTGAAGTTGTAGATCCAGTAGACTGCGTCCTCGCCCCGGAAGCGATAGACTGCGGCCAGAAGCTGCGTTCCGAAGCCCTGCTCCATCAGGATCTGGCAGACCATCTGGATGCTGATCACCAGATCGTCGAAATCGGGGTCCTTCAGAACCACCCAGATGTAGTTGTACTCGTCCTTCTGGATGCTGTACTGCGTTCCGGTCTCCTTGATGCCCAGCTTGAGCAGGTCCTCGATCTCCGCCCTGGCGGCCTCGTACTTCGAGGACTCCATGGGCTTGATGCAGACTGCTGCCGCGCCATCGGCCTTCAGGCCCAGGTTCGCCTCCAGGGTGACCGCAGCCGTGGAAATGGCGAAGAGCCGGTCGGTCTTGGCCTCGGGAAGCTTGGTCTTTCCCAAGATGGAGTCCAGGAACCCCATCTCAGGCCGCCTCCAGCTCTTGCTCTATCTTCTGCAACGCTGCAATCCTGGCCTCCGTCGTGGGATGGGTGGAGAACAGGTGCATGATGGACGAGCCGGAGATGGCTGGCACGATGAACAGCGCGCTGACCGGCCCTTCCACCTTTCTCAGGTCCTGCGTGGGAACCTTAAAGCCGCTGATCTTCATCAGAGCCGAGGCCAGGTTGGACGGCTGGCCGGTGATGATCGCCGAGCCCCGGTCGGCCGCAAACTCCCGATACCTGGAGAGGGCGCGGATGAGGATGAAGCTCACTATCCAGACCACCAGAGATACCAGGAACAGGACTATGAAGCTGCCGCCTGAATCCCTATCGCGACTGCTGCCGCCGCCGAAGAAGGGCAGCCACTGAACGAACATCTGGGCTACAGAGGCAAGAAATGTGGCTATGGTCATGACCATCATATCCCTGTTCTTCACATGAGTCAACTCGTGGGCCAGCACCGCCTCCAGCTCGCTCCGATTGAGCTGCTGCATGATGCCCGTGGTCACGGCCACCACAGCGTTCTTCTGGTTTCGGCCGGTGGCGAAAGCGTTGGGCATGCTGGTCTTCACTATGGCAACTTTGGGCATGGGCAGGTCGGCAATGGCGCATAGCCTGGATATCATCTGGTGGAGCTCCGGAGCCTCGCTCTCCGAGACAACCTTTGCTCCCATGGACGCCAGGATCATCTTGTCCGAAAAGAAATACTGGATGAACATGAAGGCGCCAATGAACAGGATTATGACCGTCTGGCTGGTGTTCATGGCCAGCAGAACCGCCAGGAAGGCCAAGTAGACCACAGCCAGGAGGAACATGGTCAGAAACATCCTGGCCTCAAGCCCCCGATCAGATTTCCATCTTAACATATCTCAATTTCACCTTGAAACTTACCTGAACTCAAGCGAGTCAATAGCTCTCGTTTTCACATTGTCGTTCTTTTTTTGAGTATTCAATCGGTCACTACTAGGATATTAGACCTTCCTGTGGACTCCCTTTCCCAAAAGATATTCGCTGACCAATAAAAATCCATCGGCTCTATCCGCCAGAATTCTGGGAATAGGACACCAGCTAAATAGTTGAAGCGGCAAAGTTTTGAAGAGGCATTTTCTGAAAAGATCGAAAAAAGAGGCAGATCTTGATGGCACAAGCGAAAATGGGAGACACAGTATTGGTGCATTACAGCGGCAAGCTCGATAATGGCTTTCTCTTCGACACAACGGATGGCTCCGATCCTCTAGAGCTGGAATTGGGCTGCGGTCGGTTCATCCCCGGCTTTGAAGAGGCCATCGTCGGAATGAGTCCCGGTGAATCCAAGACGGTTCAGATTCCCCCCGAGAAGGGCTACGGTCATTACAGAGAGGATAGAGTGATAAAAGTGGACAAGAAGGATCTTCCCGAGGAGATCGTTCCAGTGGAGGGCATGACCCTGGAGATCTGCGCATCCAACGGCGTCATGGTTCCGGTGCAGATCACGGATATATCCGGCTCCACCGTTACTTTAGATGCCAATCACCCGCTGTCCGAGCAGACCCTGATCTTTGAGATAAAGCTGGTGAAGATAGCAGAAGGCAAGGAAGCCAAAGGCCAGTGATCCAGATCATGTGACCATATCGCCGGCCACCAAGATCCAATAAGCAGAGAAAGCCTCCGATCAATCTGTCGCGAAGAGCTGAAAGGCAGTCCCGTGAAGCCGTTCTGCGAAGCTCGGGCCTTTGCCAGGATTATATCAATATCTGCAGTTTTGGAAGATGATTGATGACCAGGAAAAAGTAATAGACTCATCCAACGCAAGTTAGATATATCAAAGGATGAAAGGTTAAGCCGGATAATGGCCGCTGCCGTTCCGGAGGACGGCAGTAAATTATGCATCAAGGTGGGAGCTATTTTGGATCATCGCGCGGCAGTGTTCATTGATGGAGCTTATCTGACGAAGATCCTGGACGTTGATTTTGGCAAACCAAAGATCGACCTGGCCGGATTTTCAGAGATCCTCTGCGGCAATTATGAGCGGCTGAGAACCTATTACTATAACTGCATGCCCTACCAGAGCTGCCCTCCCACTGAAGAGGAGCGCAGAAGGTTCGCGTCCATGGACAAGTTCGTCTACACCCTGCGCAAACTGCCCAGGTTCGAGGTGAAGCTGGGAAGGCTGGGCTGCGTGGGTGGAGAGTTTGTGCAGAAGAGGGTGGACATTGCTCTGGCCGTGGACCTGGTCCGGCTGAGCTGCGAAAGGATTATCGGAAAGGCCGTTGTCGTCACCGGAGATAGTGATTTCGTTCCTGCCATCGAGGCTGCGAAGGAGGCGGGCGTTCTGGCGGTGCTCTACTACTCCCCCAGCTCCATACACGACGAGCTGCTGTCCGCGGTGGATGAGAGCAGGGTCATCGATCAAGAACTGATAGGCCATGTGGCGCGGTAGACCTGTCCGCGGAAATTATCGACGGGATCATCTTCTTTTTCCGGGAAGATCTACATCGTCCTCTCCCGGCAGGCGTCCTCTCTCAAGATCCAACAGCCATTCTTCTTGGTCCAGGTCGAGGTCCGGAGTGTATCTGGAGAGCGTATCCTCCACGAATCCGGCTATTCCCCTCGGGTAGTAAGCTTCCAGGGCGTCAAGCTCCGCCATCCTGCGGGGGTCGAGCCCACAGGACCTGAGGTAGCCTTTATACAGGTTGTGATGCTTCCTCGGCCCCTTCTCTCCCGGCACCATGGGAATCTTTCGCTCCAGAACCTGATCCGGAATCAGAGCAACGTGCTTTAGCCGGATATCTCTTTCTTCCTGGTGGTTTTCTCTGGCCACTGCCTGCGCCAGGTCCCTGCAGAAAGTGAAACCATGGATGCTCAGGTCTGAGAGGCAGAGGATGATAGTGGTATTCCTTTGGGAGCGATGAAGAAGGGCCTCCACTGCCCCTGCCAAGGGGCGGCTGCTGATGGAGACGAGCGCCGCGCCTTGCTTAGTGCATATCGGCAGGAGCAATGGATCGAACGCCGACCGGTTCAGCCAGAGCTCAATCCGATAAGGCCGGATCTCTGATGGGGCATCGGGCAGGAAGATGTGCTCTCCGGGGACCTCTTCCAGGAAGGCACTTTTCGGAATATAACCAAGCTCTCTGGCCTTATTCGCCCACTTAGGCAGTTTCTCCCCATCGCTCTCATGATAGGGCCTGGTCACCCTGATCTCTCCCACGAATCCTCCGCAGATGGGATAATCGGATTCCTTTCGTCCCAGGGCGTAGTAAAAGAGCGCTCTGATGGTGGTCCGGGGCTTTCCAAAATCCTGGAGTGCCTTGGCCACCCATTTGCACTTGGTCCTGTGGGTCTCGGTCTCTACAAATGCCTCGGTCATGGTTTGACCTATTAAGATTGTCTCATCCGAGGCTTTGCTGATTGCGGGTCAGAATTCTGCCATGTCTGTCGATCTCTCCCTCGGCTATCCTCGTGGAGCTGATCTTCACGTGATCCTGAGCCAACTGATACTCGATCACTGAGATGTGGAGAGGCCTCAAGCCCCGCTTCTCCCTCAGGCGGTTAATCTTTTGAGCCATGGGCAGAGTCTCTGGGGAGACGACGATATAATCGAAGTCCTCGTAGATCGAGGAGCCGCATTGGTCATCTATCTTTATAATTTTGACATCCTGGATGCCAAAACACCTCCTGATAGCATTCCTCAAATTTCTCTGCCTCATCTCGAATTCTCGCACTGATCTGTTCCGGCTTGCCCTGGCCATCTCGTTGGAGGTGAGTCCTATGACCACTTCTCCGTCTTTGCCCAGCTCAAATGCACGCCTGAGCAGGGCGATATGTCCATCGTGAAAGGGATCGAAGGTGCCTCCAACCGCAACTCTGGCCATACAGGGCCGCAAACGAGGGAGCCGTATAAGTACTTGGCGGCTTAGATGCGCCGGCCCCGGAAGCGCTCCAGGATTCTGGCCACAATATGGCGCGAGCTGCAGAGATCACAGGGCTCGTGAGCCTCGATTCGCACGATTTTGGGGCGAAGATTGCGCCTTGATAGCTCGGTCTCAAGAAGAGCTGGATTGAAGTGCTGGTCGAAGCCCAAAGTGATTATGTCCGGCTTCAGCTGCTCGATGGTCCGGAAGATGTCCTTCTCCTCACCTAAAACGGCCAGGTCCACAACCTTTAGAGACTGAACCATCTTAAGCCGCTGGGCCTCAGGCACTATGGGCTTGGGCTTATGTCGCACGTTCACATCCCTGGCCACGATCACCACCAGCTCGTCTCCCTGAGCCTTGGAGCGCTCCAGGTAGAGAATATGGCCAGGATGAAGGAGGTCAAAGGTTCCTGTGGCTACTACCCGTGTCAAAGCACATCCTCTCGATTTGGATCTGCTAATCCATCGATCTCTTCATCTTTGAAATCGATATCAAGGACTGGTAGACGCCGTCTTTCGCCGGCTGCATCGTAGCAGGTCCAGCTGTTCTCATCAAAGGGGGGGCCGGCTATGATATGATAGTCTCCGGTGCGAGAGAAGAACTGAACATCCGGCCCGGAGGGCCTCAGGTCCGCAGAAGGATGGCTGTGAGCTGAGCCCACAACCTGCATATTGGGCAGCATGTAGAGCCGGATTAAGGCGCTCATCCTCGATGACTCCGTCCCGGGAAGGATCAGAACCTCGGTGATGACGTCCTCCTCGGCCTGCAGAAGCCCTGCGAACTCCGATGGATAGGACGATCGGGACGCCTCCAGAATGAATTGCAGAGTGTCCCTGGCAATGCCGCGAATCGTTCTCTTTCTCACGAATCCTCCAGGGGGCGGAGATGGACACAGTCCCCGGCCACTATCCGCTTCAGCCCTTCTTTGGCCCTGAGCAAGAGAGCCCCGTCCTCCACCAGGTCCACCGCCTCGCCCGTCAGATCGCCCTCTACGGAGGTAATTCGCACCTGCCTTCCTAAGGTAGTCGAACGCCTCCGCCACTCTTCATAGATCTCTTTGGAGCCCATCTTCTCGTATGCCTCTTCCATCTCTTGAAGGATCATCTGGATAAGCTCGGCCCGGGAAACCTCCCTTCCCAGCTCCTGCGAAAGCGAGGTCGAATTCCACTCCGCAGGAAATCCTGAAACGTCGACGTTGGCGTTGATGCCCAATCCCACTACGGCATATTCCAGCCTATCTACCTCAGCGCTGACCTCCATGAGGATACCGCAGATCTTTCGTTCATTGATCAAGAGGTCATTGGGCCACTTGATGTCGGCATTAAGGCCATAGAGTGCCTGGATGGATCGGGAAACGGCGACGCTCACGGCCATGTTCACGCGAAAGACCTGGGCCAAGGGCATCTGGGGCTTGAGGACAAGGCTCATCCAGACGCCGCCGGGAGGCGAGGCCCAGGGCCTGCAAAGCCGGCCCCTGCCTTGCGTCTGGATCTCAGCTAAAATGACAGTGCCGTTCTGACAATCGCGAGCTATCGACCTGGCTACCTCATTGGTGGAGGAGACCTCACGGCGGCAGCAGAGATCTTTGCCCAGCCACTTTGTCTTGAGGCCGGAATGAATCAGATCCGCGTCCAGAAGATCGGGTTTTTTGGCCAGACGGTAGCCTTTCTTGGTGGAGGCTTCGATCTTATATCCCCTGGCCTTGAGATTTTGGATCTGCTTCCAGACGGCGGCGCGGGAGATGCCCTGTCGGGAGGCCATCTCCTCTCCCGATACCCAATCACCGCAGCCCAAGAAGCTCAAGATGTCCTGGCCAGCCAAGCTCAGCTCTTCTCCCCTGCCTTTTGCTGGCTCAGGTAGGATCCGACGGCCGCAGAGATGGCAGCAATCTGTCGGGTGTCGGCGCCCAATACTGAGGCCAGCGACTTGCCCTTCTCGTAGTCCTCGACGGCGATCACCTTGACCGATTCGATGATGTTCTCCTCCTTGATGAAGTGAGTGTTGATGTCGCCAGTTCTGAACCGCGCATTTCTGAGCACCGCCTTGTGGAAGATGATATTGGTCTTCACCCCCACGATGATGTACTCGTAGAGGGCGCGCTCCATCCTGGCGATGGCCTCCTTTCGATCCTTGCCATGGGCCACCAGTTTGGAGATCAATGAGTCGTAGTAGGGCGGGATGACGTAGCCGGTGTAAACTCCGCTGTCCACCCTGATGCCAGGGCCTCCTGGACTCCTGTACCTCTTTATCTTTCCCGGCGAGGGCGCAAAGTCGTTCAGAGGATCCTCGGCATTTATTCTACATTCGATGGCCCAGCCTCGTATCTTCATATCGCTCTGGTCATAGCCCAGATCATAGCCTGCCGCCACCATGATCTGCTCCTTGGCCAGATCCACGCCCGTCACCATCTCGGTGATGGGATGCTCTACTTGCAGACGGGTGTTCATCTCCAGGAAGTAGAAATCGCCGCGGGAGTACATGAACTCCACCGTGCCGGCGCTCACGTAGCCGATGGCCTTAGCGGCCCGGACGGCGATGGAGCCCATCCTCTCGCGCAAATCCTCGGTCATCACCGGCGAGGGGGACTCCTCGATGAGCTTCTGGTGGCGGCGTTGGATGGAGCACTCCCGGTCTGAGACATAGATGGTCTTTCCCTTTTTGTCCGCAAGGATCTGAAACTCGATGTGCCTGGGCTCAGTCAGGTACTTTTCGATGTAGATGGTATCGTCGCCGAAGGCGTTGCGGGCCACGGACTGCGAAGAGGTGAGGGCTGCCAGCAGATCCTCGCGGCTCTGCACGATCTTCATGCCTATTCCTCCGCCTCCGGCCGCGGGTTTGAGAATTATGGGGTAGCCGATATTTTCCGCAATCTTTGCCGCCTCATCCGGATCGGTGATGCCCTCCTCGATGCCGGGCACAATGGGAACGCCCGCCTCCTTCATGGTCTGGCGGGCGGTGATCTTGGAGCCCATGGCGTCAATGGCAGAACTCGGCGGCCCGATGAAGACGATTCCGTTCTCCTCGCAGGCTGAGGCGAAGCGGGTGTTCTCTGATAGGAAGCCGTAGCCGGGATGGATGGCCTCGGCTCCCGTCTCCCGGGCCGCATTAATGATGTTGTCGATCTTCAGATAGCTCTGCGAAGAGGGAGACGGCCCGATGAAGACCGCCTCGTCGGCGTATTTAGCGAATAGGGCGTTCTTGTCCGCCTCGGAGTAGACGGCCACGGTGGCGATGCCCAGCTCCCGGCAGGCTCTCATCACCCGGATGGCGATCTCTCCCCGGTTGGCGATCAGGATCTTATTGAACATCCCTGTGGGAGAGGCGCTATGAAGGTAAAAAGCTTTGGAGTGGCCAAAAATTCACCATATCGAATTGATATATAATATCATATATAAACTCCTATAAACTCCTTTAACTCTTTCTCATCTTATAGCAATGTGCCGCTATCTCACTGGATGAGAATATTATTAAGGTGAAACATTTATACCAGAAGCGAGCTATATTTTTATCGCAAATATATGGATGTGATTAGAAAGGGAGATCTCCATGGTCCAGGTTAACGTGGCTGTAGTGATGGGAGTGCTCATAATCCTGACTGGCATCGCCCTGGTGGGGGTACAGGTGATGGAGAGCAGCGGCGGGGAGATGGATAACCACAGCTTCAAGCTCATCGGGGCTGAGGCGGGGGCCACCAAATTCCAGGTAGAAACGGCCTTCCCCGGCGTGCCCATGATCGCTCTGGGGATGCTGCTGATCATCGTGGGCGCTATCATGTCGCGCGGGCCGTGACTGCGGCCTTAAGGGCTTCTGGCAAAAGCTAAAATCCTTGAGGTCCAAAGTGGGGGGCATGAAGCCCAGGGAACTGTCTTGGGAGGAGTGCCGAGCTTTGCTTTCTGCGACCAGATACGGCAGGCTGGGACTTTCTTTAAACGAAGCGCCCTACGTTGTTCCTATGTCTTTTGTTTATCGCAACGACAAGATTTACCTCCACTCCCGGGGAAAGGGAAAGAAGGTCCTGTATGTGACAAAAAATCCCAGGGTGTGCTTCCAGATCGATCTTCTGGAAGAGAACCGCTGGTCCAGTGTAATAGCCTTTGGCACTGCCCATCTATCCGATGACGCGGAGGCCAAGAAGAGGATGTTCGATGCCTTCACGGGAAAAGATATGCAGGGCCACAGCGGAAAGCAGTTCCAGCGAGAGGATCTGGAGAAGATGGAGATGACCATCTGGGAGATCGAGATTTTGGAGCTGACGGGAAGAGAAGGAATGTGGTAGATGGCCGTCAAATGGACTGAAAAGTATCGTCCGGGCTCGCTCAAGGAAGTTCTTGGCAACGGCAAAGCCATAGACGAGCTTCGCCAGTGGGCGGAGGCCTGGCAGCGGGGTGAGCCCATCACCGGCGCAGCCATCCTCTACGGCCCGGCGGGAACGGGCAAGACCTCGGCAGCGCTGGCGCTGGCGCGCGAGTTCGACTGGGATATCATCGAGATGAACGCCTCGGATGCGCGCACCGCCGGAATGATCCAGAAGATTGCTGGCCCTGCCTCGCGGAGCATGACCTTCTCCGGAAAGCCCCGCCTCGTCGTCCTGGATGAGGCCGACAACCTGCACGGCACCGCCGACCGCGGCGGGGCGGCGGCCATGCTCCGCCTGGTCCGGGAGACCTCTCAGCCCGTTCTGCTCATCGCCAATGAGTACTACGAGATCGAAAAGCCCTTGCGGGATGCGGCCAAGGGCATCCAGTTCCGGTCCGTGCGGGCCCCGACCATCGCTCAGGCGCTGCGGGAGATCTGCAAGGCCGAGGGCGTGGCCTGCGACCCTGAAGCTTTGCAGCTCATAGCCGAGAGGGCGGGAGGCGATCTGCGCTCCGGGATCAACGACCTGGAGGCTGCGGCGGAGGGCCAGAAGGAGCTGAAGCCTGAGGACGTGGCCACTGCGGAGAGGGACGTGAAGGCCTCCATCTTCAAGGTCTTGGAGGTCATCTTCCAAGGCGACAAAGCTCGTGATGCCCTGCAGGCGTCGTACAATCTGGACGAGAGCCCGGAGGATCTGATCAACTGGGTGGACGAGAACCTGCCGCTGGCCTACCAGGGTGAGGATCTCTTCCTGGGGTTCGAGTGCCTGGCGCGGGCGGATATCTTCTTGGGCCGGGTGAGAAGAAGGCAGAACTACGGGCTCTGGCGCTATGCAGGCTTCCTCATGACTGGCGGTGTGCAGGCCGCCAAATCGGCGCGCCGCCATGGCTACGTGGCCTTCCGGCCTCCCAGCCTCTGGCGCAGAATGGGCCAGAGCCGCAAGGCGCGCGCCGTTCGGGACTCTGCAGCCCAAAAGATCGCCAGGCGCTGCCACGTCTCCGCCTCTTTTGCACGCGCGGAGCTGATGGGCTTCGTGGGGCTGCTGCTCAAAGACAAGAGGATCGCCGCCCCTCTGGCTGCAGAGCTGGAGCTGGAGGCGGAGGAGATCGCCCTTTTGATGGGCAGCACTCTCACCACCAAGAAGGTGCAGATGATCTTCGAGGAGGCGCAGAAGATCCGGGCCGATCTGGCCATAGAAGAGATCGAGCTGGCCTGGCACGGAACGGCGCAGCGCTCTCTGGCACGCGCGCCCGAGGAGGCGAAGACGCAGGCGCGGGCGGGCGCGGGTTTGGCGGGGCCGCCAGAGGAAGGGCCGAGCCAGCTTTCCGCCAGCCCTGGCCAGGAGGAGCCTGTAGCGGCAAAGTCCGAGGCCCCCAAGCGAGGGAGGCCGAGGAAGGCGGAGAGCGAGCCGAGGGTGGAGAAGAAGGCTGAGGCGGCGCAGGAGGCAGGGAAGAGGCAGAAGTCTCTGTTTGACTTTTGAGTTTATGATATTCGATCCAATCCAAACCTTATCCGGACGATCTGGGTCATGCCATTCAGAGATTAAGGCGTTCAGATATACTTCTCTCCCTTCCTTCCAGCTCTATTCCCTAATTCTCGTCCGTCATTCCTCCTGCGAAGTACGGTTGTGCCCTCGATTACTTTGATTGCTCGGTCTCGGAAGGCACAGCATCATCCTCTGGCGGACTTGTGCACGGCTCGACCCGCTCCTTAATAGATACCGGAGCCTTTTATTCCCACATCCTTATAAATATAGTACATCAAAGAATCGGAGTCCGCCGTCTTGAGATGTATGTCGCCCATCAGCAAAGTCTCCTTGTGCTTGCTGAGGGTGATCGGATAGTCCTGGTTGGCCAGGGTGATGTGCATCTGGGCGAGGTCGACGGCCTGCACAGTCATCTTATCGAAATTGTTTCCTTCCTGCAGGGATAAAGGCAGACTGGAGAGCTGCCAGACGCCATCGACAGTGCCGATATTTTCATCCGCTGCATTAAAGGCGTTCTTGAAATGGACAGCAATGATGACCAGGTTCTTCTGGTTGCCTACCGTGTCTTTGTAATAGTAGGTCCTGTCAGCCAGAGTGGCATTGCTGCGAAGATTTAGCTGCCTGCTATCGATGACTTCGCCATTCTTTAGAAGCTGAACAAAGACTCTCTCTCCCTTGGCATCTACGGCCGTCAGCTCCAGCTCATACCCTTCCTTCAGCTTTAGCGGCCGACTCGTGGAGATGCCCATCTCGGCATCGTCATCCAGGAGCACTTCCTCCAGCTGCCCTCTGACCAGAGAGCTTCGATCTGTGGACTTCTGGAATAAGTAGCTTCTCTCGGAATCCGTCCCTTCCAGATACCCGGCAAAGCACTTCTTTCCCAGGAAGCCTATGACGTAATATGATCCCCACTCCTGGAATCGGAAGGGCTTCTCCTGAGCAGAGGTGTCATAGAGTAATCCGTAGGGATAGTCGCCGCTGAGCATATCGTCGCTCAAGGTTGCTGTGAGCGTCTCAGTGCCTACATTGTCATCGAGATCGTAATAGAATCCGGCAAAGTTCTGCGGTGACCAAGTGAAGTCGCCTGTTGCGACTTGACCGCGGATTATCAATTCGCTGGCATCCTGGGCATTGCCGCTTTGCGCCAAGACAGGAAGCATGATCACCATGACAATCAAGATGCTTGCCGTGATAGAAACGGCCCCATAGATGGTTTTAATTGAAATCTCCTCCCTCTGACCATTAGGTCAATCAGCCATCTCTTTACGATCGATGATTATTATCCTTATCGCAGCCGCAGGCATCATGTGTAGTCCCGAAACTTTCTTAGTGTCCTAAAAGTATTAATAAAAGATTCTTTATAATCCCCTCAGAAGGGAATGTAATTGGGAGGGGATTATGGCAAGGAAGGCTAAGAATGAGCCATATCAGCAGATGATGAAATTAAGG
>Ga0315280_10009657_pt1 | contig 12284 bp, 12 predicted proteins | sample YL17G06_40_MG_FD_203697 | JGI IMG/M metagenome (GOLD analysis project Ga0315280, IMG submission 203697) | Sediment microbial communities from Yellowstone Lake, YNP, Wyoming, USA - YL17G06_40 | ecosystem: Environmental > Aquatic > Freshwater > Lake > Sediment | place: USA: Wyoming | collected... | reverse complement strand
AAGGAAGTGATCGACTCCGAGGAGCTGAGGCAGACGATCGAGGCCAATTCGCCCAACCCGGTCATCGTCCCCGGGACGACCGTGACGCCGCGGCGGCCGGCGGCCGGCAAAGCGGAATCGGCCCCCATCGAACGTCCTGAGGCGGCCGCGGGCGAAGCGACGTGAGAACCTCGCAGTGGCGATGCGCAGTGGCCATGCCATGTCGCAACAACCAGACAGCTTTCCTCCCAACCCGAGCGACAGCGGCGAGGACTCTTCCAGCCGGAGCGGTTGGCTTTACTGGCTGCTGGCCGTCTGCGCGGCGGTCGTGCTTCACCTACTGGTCGGGTACGCACTATTTGTCGCTGCGCTTCCGTGCGCGTTAGCTGCATGGAAGTCGTTTCGCTGTGGTTTCTGGCTCCTGCGCTCGGATCCGGTGGCCGCACGGGGCAGGGCCTGTTGCTGGTTTTGTCTGGCTGTGGGGTGCTGGAAGGCGACTGCTACCGCGCTGGCGGTGGTCCTTATCCTGATGGGAATTGAAATCATGACCGGTCTGCGGATTCCGGTGCAGCAGGCGCTCAAAGAGGCCAACTTTGCATTGCTGATCATGGCCGTCGGTGTGTCCCTCAGCACCCTGATCGGAATCATCGCGATCGCCTTGGCGCTTCGAGGCAAAGTGCGAGTCTGGGTTCACCCCGGCCTCCGGCAGCGCTGCCACGGGGAATACGCTTACGTGGCGGAGTGCGCCCTGTCGTATCGCTACCGCCAGATGAATCACGCCGTTTCTGTCCTGGCCCTCTCGGTCCTATTTCCCTTAGCTGCTGCCGGCACCGGCTTGTTGATGTGGCTCGGCTACAACCATCCGAACAACAACGCGCCGGCGGTGCTGAACCTGATCGGGTTTCTTCTGCTACTGGCCGGCCCGCTCGCGATGATCCCCGTCTACCTCTTCCTTTCCTCGCGGATCATTGCCCGGGTGCCCGCCGATTGCTGGCCACCGGCGGCGTTCTTTCGCGCGATTCTGACGAGGGAAGGGCGGTCCCGTTAGAAAAGGCCCGTGGCGGCGCGTTCTCCGAGCCCCATGCCTTGGCCCGGCGATGGTTTGTGCTCGGCGCACTCGTGATCAGAACGCGAGACAGGGATCGCAGGAAAGCGCCTACCGCCGCAAGCGCCAGTTATACGTCCATTCCAGGGCCTGACTCACGGTCCCGGTGATGACCCGGCGCGAGACCGGCTTGCGGAGCACCGAGAAGGCATGCGCCCGCCGCGCCTGTTCGATCAGCATCTCATCCAGGTCGGCCGAGAGGATAATGCAGGGGAGCATCGCCTTGAACTGCTTCACCAGGCGCAGCGTCTCCAGCCCGGTCAGCCTCGGCATGTGCATGTCCAAGAGGACGAGGTGGACGACCTCGGTGCGGACGATCTTCAGGGCCTCTTCGCCGTCCCCGGCCAGAAGAGTCCGGAACCCCTGCGGCTCGAAGACCCCTTGGAGGGTCTCGCGAAAGGCCGCGTCGTCATCGGTGATTAAGAGGGATGGCGCCTCGATCATCATCTGGTTGCCCCACGATGCCCTCATCATCCTGCCTTAGGAGCAATTCGGATACCAATCGGAGCATTTTCCTGCTCCTGAGACATCGCCGACCTAACCTTCACGCTAACAACATTTTACATCGCGGCTGCTAAGATGGGAAACACCAAATCATGGCCCGCAGCAGTGCTTTGCCCCGAGGCATGAGGCCTCTTCTGCCACTTTGGCAGTTGCAGGCTGCCGCGCGGTGAAGGGCCATGGAGTTCGCCAGAGCCGCTCGACCTGACTGGCGGGCTTGCTCGCCGTCGGACGCGCCCCTGCCCCCCACAACGAGTTGACAAGCCTTGTAGGGCCTCGGTAGGATTGAATCCTTGGAAGCGGCTCCCCGTATAGGGACAGGTAGCTCAGTTGGTAGAGCACTGGACTGAAAATCCAGGTGTCGCCGGTTCAATCCCGGCCCTGTCCACTTGAAAGAAACCCTTGCGGGCTATCGACTTAGATGAGGTTGGAGACATCGGCAGGAAGCCCCGTTTCGGAGCGGTTGTTGCCAGAAGTGTTGCCAACCCCGGCGATTTTGCCAGCCGCGGCCGTGCTGTCGGGGGGCGTGTGGTTGCTCCACAAGTCTTCAGCCAAGTCGGCCGCGTCCAGGTCCACATAGTAGCTGAGGGTGGTCTGAATCGACGCGTGGCGGGCGAGCCGCCGGAGCACCGGGGGCATGACCTTTTTGGCCCACCGGGTGCAGAAGCCCCGCCGCAAGTCGTGAAGGCCGGCATACTTCCCCTCGGCTTTGTTCGTCACCACGCCGGCCTTGCGGCCGATTCGCCCAACAAGCTGCCCCACCCGGTGGCAGTCGAGGGGCTTGTGGGTCCGCTGGTCGGATAGCCGGAACACTAGCCCCGTCCGCTCGGCTTCGGGTGTGACAAGCAGTAGCTCGGCAAACTCGGGGACCATCGGCAACACTTCATCCCGCCCCGACTTCTGCCCTTCAGCCAGGATACGGAAGCACGGCCTCCTGCCGGACAGGTCAACGGAGAACGGTGTCCCATCGTCCCAACTGAGGGCCACCAGTTCCCCCAGCCGCAGGCCGCCCAGCCAGGCCGCGGAAATCAGCCGTTGCCACTCGGGGGCGTCGCCCGGGCGAACCTTGGGGACCACCAGCAACATGCGTTCGTACTCTTCGGTGGTGACGGCTCGGGACCGGGCTAGCGACTGCCCCTTGGCCGCCTTGGGCATTTCCACCGTGGGCGCCTTGCTCATCATCCCTTGCCGCTCCGCCCAGCGCAGGGCCGCCTTGACGTGGCGCAGGTGGTGAGCGTTGGTCGTTTCCTTCGCCCCGGCCTTGCGTAGCTCTGCCTGGAATCGGGAGAGTAGGGCCGCGGTCGCCTTCGCCAGCTTGTCGGGGCTGAAAAGCCGGTTGAGCTTGCCGAGAGATTCCAGGGCGCTCGACCGAGACTTCGGCCGGAGAGCGGATAGCTTCTCTTGCGTGTACCGCTCGACAAACTGGCCCCAGGTGACTTTCGACGGCGGGGCGTACCGCCCGCTCCGCAGTTCCTTCTCTAGCTCCCCGGCCAGCCGCTCGGCTTCCCGCCAGTCGGTTGTGCCGCTCGACTTCGCCTTCTTGCGGCCGGAAACCGGGTCGATGTAGACCAGTGACAGCGGACGGCCCGGGCCGTAGCTGTTCACCTTGACGCGAATCTCGTCAGACATAACGAGGAGCCTCCAGAAAACGGCAAGGCCCCCTTGGTCCTGATAACGCGGCTGTGAGACCACGCGGCCGGTGTTGCCACTCGGCTCGGGCCAAAGGGGCTTTGCGGTCTGCTGAGAGTCAGCATCGGAGAACCTCACAGTATCGTCGGCCCCAAGTCGGCCGACTGACTTCTATCGCCTGTGATTATCGGCTCGCGTGCCTTCCGAGTCAACTGCCTTCTCTGAAAAATCGTCGCGCTGCTTCGCGGCGCCTTCTGGCGGGATGCCGCCCGTAGCTATCGACTCCCCGAGATAGCGTTCTTCAGTTCGCCGTTCTCATCGTGGACTGAGACTATTCCACAGTTCTTCTTGTCTGACTGTACACTTGCGACAACACTCCCACGAGCGTTGCGGACGCCAAGCATCCCGCCGCCCCGCGGGCTGACGCGGATAGCGACCGCCTCCCGCCCCTGGGCGTCGAGGGCTGAAATCGCTGCGTGACCCTCCTTTGTGGCACTGATGGACACAAGGTCGTTCCCCTGGGCGTTTTGAGTGGAAATCGCTCCGAAGTCCTTCATCGCCACGATGCTGGCAACCTGTTTCCCATCAGCGTTGCTGACCCAGACTGCTCCGCCCCCGCCCTTTGCGGCGCCGATGGTCACGACATCTTTCCCCGTGGCGTTGTAAGTCGAAAGCGCTCCCCTCCCGTCCATTTTCGCGCCGATGCCACCGACGCGTACAAGCTCTTGCCCCTCCGCGTTGCGAGTCGAAATCGCTCCGTTCCCGTCCGTTGTGCTTGCGATCCCCACAACCTCTTTCCCGTTGGCGTTGCGGGTCGAAATCGCTCCGTCACCATCCGTTGTGTCCCCGATCGTCACGATCTCCTTCCGGTTGGCGTTGTAAACTGACACCGATCCGCTCCCGCCCTTTGTCGTCTGGATGCTCACAACCTCTTTCCCCTCGGCGCTGTGAGTCGAAATCAATCCGACTCCCCCCAACGAAAGGATGCTCACACTAGGTTTCCCCTCGGCATTGCACGCCATAATACTTCCACCGCGCTCTCCGCCACCGATGCCCACAAGCAATTTCCCCTTGGCGTTGTGGATCACAATCCCTCCGTCATCCTTCATCGCCACGATGCTGGCAACCTGTTTCCCATCAGCGTTGCTGACCCAGACTGCTCCGTTCCCGTCGTCTGAGGCACCGATCGTTACAACACCTCTCCCCTTGGCGTTGCGAGTCGAAATCCCGTCCACTGTTACCCGCACTGCCGCCCAACCGCCAGAACCGACCACCTCAAAGCTCCGCGCCCGTATGACTTCGGGGATGGATTCCGCCGATGAAACGACAGCCGCGGGCAAGGCGTTGTGGTTCCGTCCCGTGCAACAGGGGACGGCAAGGGCAAGCACTGTGCCCACCAGGACGACGTTGGCGTATCGCAACCGACGTTGCGACCGCTCCAATCTGGCAAGACGCTCTTCGGTACTCATGGGATCTTCCCCCTGCGGCTGCGCCGCGGCTTGGCGTTGCCCCTTGCGGACGTAGATTCTCGCCCCGGGGCCGGCCGGCCGCAATCGGGGCGGGCATCCGCGCCTTCTTTCGCGCTGCAGGGCGGGGCAGGTGTCAACCATCGACCAGGGCCCCCGCAACGCATTCCAGGCCCTCGGGAGCGTTCCCACTGATGGGCTTGCGCCGTAAGGGGCTGTACTGCCGACTGAGCGCCGCCAACCGCTCCCTTTCCTGGTCGGATACGACCCGCCGCCGCCGCGGCTTCATGATCGCGGCCACCTCCTCGAAGTGGTTCACGGGAAAGACCACGTTGGCGCCGTCGCTCCCGTCTTGGGCCACCGTGGCGAAGGGCAGGGCCTTCAGCCGCTTGGCGATGGGGCCCGCCGTCCTGGTGCAAGCTGCCAGGTTGTCGCCACCCCACGCGCAGATATCGCCGTGTTCGCAAGGGATCATCATGAGCCAAGGGGCCTCCGCCTCCCGGAATTCCGGCCGCTCGGCCTGGTAGCTGGGATCGTAGGTGATCTTGAACCGCCGGCCGAAGCGTTCCTTCAGATTGACGCACTTCATCATCATCCCTCCGTTATCGAATCGAGAATCCCGCGGCACAGTTTTCGGGCCTCTCGCCACCGTCGCCGCGCCGCGGTGTAGAGGAACCTCGACACGTACCGCCCGGCCCGCCCGTGGTCACCCGCCAGAATGACCGGCAGCCCCGCCGCCACCCAACCCAGCACGCTCCCGATTGCCACGGCGGGGGTCACGTGTGACCGCCACTCGCCGCGCTCGAGGTCCGGCCAACTGGCCTCTATGACCAGGGCCCGGACGGGATAGGCCAACAACCGCTGCACCTCGCGGTCGAACCGCTCCCGTTCCGTGCCGACGCACGCCAGTAGATCGGGCAGCCCCTTGCGCTCGACTGCCACCACGTCCACCAGGCCCACAACCGAATAGTCCCCGGTGGTGAGACTGCCGGCCACCGTTTGCAGTGGCGACAGGTCCAAGGGCGTTTGCTCCCGGGTGTCGATGATTGCGACCACCGCTTCCGGCGGCAGATCCGCGGGCAGAAGTCCACGCCGTGGTTGGGCAACCGTTGTGCTCATCGCCTATGCTCCCGCGGCCACCGCCCGTCGGCCTGTCCGCCGTTGCCGGGCTGCCCGTTCCCGCAACCGCTGCGACCGCCGGAAGGCCGCCGCGTCACAGTGCATACACCGCCACTCGCCCAAGAGGGTTTGCCAAAGCTCGTAGCTGCCACACCGCGGGCACGGCAACACGGTTTCGATGGGAATTCCGTCTTCCCACGCCGCGGGCTCTGCGGGGCCGCTGCCGGGATCTGGCGGGGCGTTCTGCCCGTACTCTCGGGTTTGCATCAGGACCGCCAACTCGGCAACGTCGGGGCTTGCGACCGCCGCGGGCCGGTTGTCCGTTGGGCCCTTGGGGCTGGTGGGCTGCGCGGGCGGGGCCGGGACCGCGGCAGTCGTGGCCCATGCGGGGAGTGATACAGGTGGCACAGGTGGCACAGGTAAACTTCTTAAGTACCCCCTATTCATCTTTTTCCTCTCGCATAGCGGGCTATCTAATTTTCACCTGTGCCACCTGTGCCACTTAGAACCCCGCTTTCAACCCAACCCCCCGGTAAAGCCACACGCGGTTGCCGTCAACCCGATGCTGGCCGTCCCCGACGGCAGGCAAGACGGCCCGCAAGTCGCGGCCGAAGCCGGCTTCGTCCACGGGGAAGGTTTTGCCGTTTTCTTTGGCCCACTCAGTGAAGGCCGCGTACAGGTCTTTCCGTGGTACGTCGTGGGCGGGCCCCACCAGGCAGCAATCCTTGACGAAGGCCCCTACCGGCGATGCCAGGTCTTCCATTTCGTCCACCACGTCGGCCCCGCTGTGCGGCTGGACGAAGTGGCCCCGCTGCCGAAGTCGAGCCCACCCGCCGATTGCCCAAAGCAGAATCCCGGGCAGTTCCCCAAGAAGCTTCTTGGTCAACTCAACATCTTCGCGGCCATACCAGGTCTTCGTCATTCGCAAGACAATCATCCTGGACGCAATGGTGCCGCTGGAGTCGGCAAACCGTGGAATCTCGTTTGACAGGATGATGAGCCGAGTCGGCAACTTGGCGTGAACGGGCGGAAGCAACTTCCGGTCCACCAGCAACAGGTCTTCGCCGCTGACGGCAAGGATTCTCTCCGTCACTATCGCCTTGTCGGTCCGGGTACTCAACCGCGCATCGGGGATGATCGCCACCGATTTGTCGAGTAGGCCCCAAAGCCCAAAAGGCAGGGCGAGTGAAGCCAGGCTTGGGCCTGTGACATTCGCGGCCCCGACGAGCCCACGAATCACCCGGGCGATTGTGCCCTTGCCGCCACGCTTGGGACTGACGAAGAAAAAGACCTTCTGTTGCGAGGTGTCGGCCGTCAACAGGTAGCCGAAGCTCTCTTGGAGCGTATCTATTGTCTCCGGGTCTTCGGGCCAAAGTTCGGAAACGAATTGCAGCCAGCGCGCCGGCTTGGGGGCGTCAAGGGCCACGTCATAGTCGAGGGCCGCAGTGGCAAAGAGTCGTGGCGTCGCCGGGACGCAACAGGGCGTGCGGCCTTCGGCGATGCTGGGAAGATGAAACACTCCGTTGCGGGCGACCAGGATTTCCGAAGTCGGCCACGTCGCCGGGGGTTCGTCCAACCAGGTCGGGGCGTCGGTGCCGTTGTCGAGTGCCGCTTGGGCCCGCAACTGGTCAAGGAGATTGGCGACAACCGACGTGGTGACGTGTTCCGCGTGGTGGTTGACGTAGCGGATAACCTCACCCCTCACTTGCTCGCGGTCTTGCTCGCGGTAGGCCCCATGCCACCAGTAGTAGAATGAGCCCCGCCAGTATCTCAGGCGGAAAAGCCCGCCCAGCGTGGTCTTCGCTAAGAACGCTTTGGCCTCTGTCGCCGGGTCCAGTGTCGCGGCGGGAATCTTGGTTTCTTCCGGCCGCGGTGGCTCGGGTTCCGTTGCCGTTTCCATCAGTCGTAAAAACGCCTCTGCCCCTTGTGCCACCAGGTAATCGTCCAACCCCTGTTTCTCGCCGCTGGGGCCTGGTGGAAGTCGCACAATGCGAACCGCGGCCCCACGCTTGCCGAGGGCATCGGCGAGTAGGGCTTCATTGGTCCGCACGTTCTCGTTTGTCGCCGCGTCGCTGTCGAAACAGACGAAGACCTTGCGTCGCTGCCAAGCAATACGCTCCAAGTCGGGGATGAGCGCCGAAGACCGCGGGCGATGCCAACAGTCCACGCCCGTCAAGCCAATGGTGACAACGCCCGCCTGGTTGCCGGCCAGAGTCTTCTTTTCGCCCTCGGTTATCACAAGAGGGCGTCCGCTGTCGAGAACTTCGCCGTTTGGCGACGGGGGGATGTAGGCCCGCACTGCGGCCCCGGTCGGCTGAAGGTATCGGCTCGGCTTTCCGTTGCGGACGGGTGGGTGGTCGGGCTTCGCGCGCCACAGCACAACGGTTCCGCTGTCGTCGTGGTAGGGGAAAAGCAAGGCCGGGCCGAACGTCCGCGGCCACTTCCGTTGCAGGAGCACAGCCAACTTGACAAAAGACTCTTCGCTGTAGACCCCCGCGGCCTGCAAGGTGGCGTCAGTCAGCCCGGACTTCCGAAGCTCCGCAAGGTGGTGAGGAAGCAAGTTCAACATGGTCCGGGCCCTCCGCTCCCCTGGTCGCCGGCCAGCGGGTGACGGCTGAGAAACTCGATAAGGGCATCGCCCCGGACGTACCGCCGGCCTCCATAGGTGAGCACCGGCAAGCCGTCGCGTAGCGCCCGTGCAACGGTGCGACTGCCCCAGCCGAGAACCGTGTGAAGACACCGCCACGTGTACAGGTTGTCCGACCGGATGGGATCGCCGGATGGGCCTGCTCGATGAGGGCCCGCTTGATTCGACGGGCGGGATTTCATGGCCGCGCCTCCGGGGCCTTTGATAGTTCTCGCCGGAACGTCAGGTCAATGCCGTACTTCTCGCTCAGTTCCCGCCGGGCCGCCCGTTCAAGGGCCTTGTCGCCAGCGACGCGCGCCGCCCGCGCGATGACCACCAGAGCCGCCGCGCCGTCGGCATAGTCGCGTTCGAGAGTGGGTTCCGACGACATTGGGTGAATCCTCTTGCTGGGGTTCACCCCTTCTTTGTTCGTTCAGTTCCTTCCGACCGAACAATCTGGCCGGCGCAACAGAAAAGGCGGTCTTCGTCGGGGAATAACCGCCTTTGCAAGATCTCGGATTTTCTGGAATTGTCCAGTCCGCGGGGCGAATTGTTCAGTCCCCCAAGCTATCCGGCCGGTGCCTCCGCTTGGACCGTCGCCGCTTATCCGGCTTCATGTCCAGGCCCTTCTTATACGCTTGCTCGGCTTGTCGCAATCGGGCTGACTCTCTGGCAACCGCCAACTCCTTCCACGCGGCCGTGTCGGTGATCGTCGAACGCGACTTGCAGCCCACCTTCTGGCGGAATTGTTCCGCGGTCCATGTGTGCGTAATCGGATCTCGAATCAAGTCGATCATCCGCGCCGCCACCGTGACCTTTCGGTGTGTGACCGGCTTTCCGCCATTGGGAAGACGCAGAACACGAACTTCGGCCGCCGGCATCGAGGTGGCGTTGCCGGGCGTCTGGGGCAGTGCCGCCTTGCGGTTCGGTCGGCGCAGCTCTCTGAGGCAAGCCGTCACCTCCTCCTCCACCTGCCCCGCCGCTGTTGGCAGGTCATATTTCAGGCCGTCCCGCCAATGTCTCAGGTCGATTGGTACGTCGCCAAGGTCCGTCAAAACATCGTCGATCCGTTTGGCCTCAACGGTCCAGCCGGCTTCCCGTAACGCGACGACCGCTTTACGTGAAGACTTCACCCAGTGATGCGGGCCTCGCAACTGGATACCGCCCTTTCTTCTCTTTGGCTTCGACGAATAGGGCTTGCCAGCCACCATCCGGTCGTACAACCTGCGCACTTTCCGCTTAGCCCTTTCCTCCTCGTCTAACCCGGCGCGCCACGTCTTGATGTCCTGAAGGAGCGTTTCAAGACAACGGCGAATCGCTACGGCCTCTGATGCTCGCATAGAAGTCGCCTTTCGTATGGTCGGGCCGATCCCCCAACGCACCAGCACGAAAGGCGAGAACACTGACGCGCTGGGGGACCGCGTTGAAGGCCGCGCCGTTGCAATCGGCGTCGGCCGTCCCGAATGCCGTCAATCTACCGCAGTCGCGCGGAAACGGAAAGTAACCAGGTCAGGGCTCGCGCGCGCGAGGGACCGCCCCGCGGCGTCGCTGGCGGGACGCAGAAGTCTACCGCCCATTCCTCTCTGCCCGCGCTTTCTGCCCATAAGGGGTAGGCAGTGACCGCCGCGGCCGTGCCGATCGGCAGAGGGTATCGCCCCTGGCGTGGCCGGAATCCGCTCCACACGCTACCGGGGGAGCGTTTCCAGCTTGTCCCGAGGCTTGGACGGCCCCCCGGACACCTTCGGGGCCTGCGCCACGCGCCACGTGTTCCCAGCAAGCGTAGCAAACGCTCCACGGCCACGGACTGGACAACATCCGGACGCATCTTGCCCAGCTTGCCAGGTGAAAAAATGGGGTGTTTCGGAGGGGTCTAGGTACGTCCCCTCGCGTGCGCGTGGGGCGGGGGTCTGGCTAAAAGTCTGCGGGCGAAGATGGGACCCGCTGTTGCGATGTTGCCGAGAATGTTGCCACGCGACCCCGCCGCAACCCTCTTACAACCACTCTGCAAACTCGCCGCTTGCATTGCGCGTGCAAAAAGACAGGTCTTTGCAATGGCTCTGCAAGTAGGGTGAATACCCCAGACGACTGAAAATCCAGGTGTCGCCGGTTCAATCCCGGCCCTGTCCACTGCATAACGTGTTGAAAAATAAGAACTTACGAGAACAGAAGCGGGAAACAATCCAGGAAACGATGAAGAAGGAAATAATCTGGGAAACAAAATCGGCGATGCAGGTTCCAGCATAGGCCGTTGAATCTCAATCGCTAGGTTAGCACCACGGGGGGGTCAGTTCTGCCTGCGAAGTCATAAGACCACGGACCAGCAGGACGACCGCCGACCACCCCACAAGATCATCTTGTCGTCATTTGCCGCCAGACGGCACTTCCGGTTGGCTGGATTCGTGCGAATCCACTCTCGACCTCCCACCTGCCGCTCTCGGCGTTCCGGCACCGCCAAGGGGACATCCCAGCCGTAGAACGCCGCTCCCGGTCGCTCGTGGCTTACATGCTTCTGGGCCCCCCAGTAGCGCCCCTTCTTGCCACTCCCAAAGGCCAACCGGCGCAGAATCGCCTCTCCACGGGCCAGGACACCCTCCATCCCCGACATCCGATCCTCGCCGCAGAGGACACCAGCTAAAGCCCTTCGGTGCCAACGGGGGCGCTGGCGCACAAGACAACCTTTTGGGGAGATGAAGATGGCGGGTCGCAACAAGGCGATGCTGCAGTTCGTCGAATGTGTTTTCCTGGCGGCGACCGTTGGCTGCTCGGCAAGAGTCGAAACCGAGTCGTCGAAGTGGACCACTCCCCCTCCGGCCTCATCGGAGGCGAAACCCGCCAGTGGGGAGAAGGCCCGAACGGCAATCCAACTCGATCTTCTGCCAACCCGACCCTCGGAGCCACCTTCCCCCAAGCCCACCTCCTCGGCCAACACCGTAATCCTCAACCTTGGAAGCGGCGATGTCCACGTTCACGAGCCACTTGCCCGTGCAGAAGCACGTGATAAGGCAACCCCTCCGACCAGGAAGAGCACCTTCAACACCAGGATCGGCTGGCCAAGCATCTACTCGGAGCACGGCCCCTCGACGTTCACGGGCTACTTGGCCGTTTGTATGCTCGTGGGGACCGCCGTGGTCTTGATGATAGCGACGGTTGGGCGCAGGACTGACGGTCCCTTGCTTTCGATAGTTTTTCTGCTGGTCGCCGCTGCCGTCATCCTTCGAGCCCTTCCCGTAGCGGAATCGGGGCTTCAGTTCATTCCCCTGTCGCCTTGGTCATACTCGGGCTTAGTACCAATCTGCCTGTCGATCCTGTGCTGGCTGGGTCTTCTCCTCGCCGCCTTCAACGCCATTCTCAGTAGCGGTCTCATCGGAGCGCCGAGTGGGTTTTCGGCCGCCGTTCTCTTCTCGATGGGGATGGACCTGCTGTTGTCCCTCGGTGGTGTCTCGACACCAACGGAAGTGACTTCGGCGTGTTTTGCGACTGGGCCGGTCTCATCCGAGTCGCAGCTTGCGACGGGTGAGAACGGCAACACAGCGGTCCCGGTTGATCTCCTGCAAAGCCGATCCCCACAGCCGATTTCTAGCCCCAAGCCACCGGACCCGCCGCCCAAGCCCGCCCCCTCGGCAGGGAAGCCCCTGACAGTCTCGGGCAACACGATCATCCTGAACTACCATGCTAGGAACACTTCGTGGCACAACGAGACGCACCTCCACATCCACGAAGCGCCTCCCCCGATGGTCCAAGAGCGGATCACCGTTCACGGAGAAGTCGAGACCAAGCCACGCCGCCCGGTGGATGAACGGTGCGAGCGGATGGCGGAGGAACATTTCGAGCGTGTTTGGAGGTGGAAGGCGTTTCCGGG
>Ga0315280_10009655_pt1 | contig 12287 bp, 9 predicted proteins | sample YL17G06_40_MG_FD_203697 | JGI IMG/M metagenome (GOLD analysis project Ga0315280, IMG submission 203697) | Sediment microbial communities from Yellowstone Lake, YNP, Wyoming, USA - YL17G06_40 | ecosystem: Environmental > Aquatic > Freshwater > Lake > Sediment | place: USA: Wyoming | collected... | reverse complement strand
TTCTGGCTTCATCGGGCGTTAATCCCTGCCATTCGCCGTAGTTAATGTCGACGAGGCCAGGGTGGACTTTTACTGAAAGGTCAAAGTGCCTGGCGATAGCATCCGCTGTCTTGACAGCGCGGGAAAGCGGGCTGGAGTAGATCGCTGTAGGCTTCCATCCGGCAGCAATGCGGTGTCCGGCCATTTCAGCCTGGGCTAATCCCGTCTCGTTCAAGGGGATGTCATTCCGGCCCCTAAATCGTTCTATGCGATTCCATTCTGTCTGTCCATGCCGTACCAATATAATGAGCGTCATTTTTCACCTCCCGAATTGATGTCTCTATAAATTTTCATACGGGTTCCCCATCCGTGTGGCCCTGGAGTTCCCTCGCCGAAATTTCCTTCATTCTCAAAGGGTAGCCTCCTGCCGCCATTGCCAGACCAGTAATCTGACTTTCGGCCCAGTCGAGGTGATGCACTCTTGAGAATCGTTTGAAGAATTCAACCCCATCCCTTATGTTAAGACGTCGCAGGCTTATCATGACCGATGGGTTCAGCCACGCACGTAATTGAAAAAGATCATTGCGGGGAAGAAAACTTTCCACAATCGCAATAAAGAGGAACCGGCTCTCCCAAGCAAGATGCCGGAGAAGGTCAAGCTTTGGAGAGGTGAGTTTTGCAATATCGTCTAAGACGAGTATGTGCTTCCTGTTGTCTTCTAAGTCACGGGTGAGGATTTGAAATCGGCTGGATTTGTATTTTACGTATTCACGACCGGATCTCCGCTTAGGAAACAACTCGACCAAAAGATGATTACAAACATGCCCGGGAGGCTTTGAGAAATCCAAAAAAATAAACCGCCATTGGTCGTGAGTATCAGCAATGTGCTTGATTAGGCTCGTACGCCCCATCCCAAACTTACCTGAAACAATAACATTATTTCCTTCTTCCAGGGTTCGTTTTACTTCCCTCATTTCTCTTTCACGACCAACAAAATACATGTGTCAAAAAAAACTTCTACCAATTCCCATTGGTAGAAGTTATCATTCCCCTATATTCGAAGGGGAAATATTAAGGCGAACTTCATCGCCATAAAGCAATTACATTTTATTTAAAAACATTTATGGCGTCAAGACTTCTCTGTTTAAAGCATTTTTAGACTTCACGCTTAAACGGTGTATTCACATTCCGTGCACTTACAATATGTATCAATGCACGAAGGTAAGCATCCTTTTCGTCTTGTGTATGCAGATCTCTTCGTAACGCGTAGTGTTTGGCGGCGTAGCTCTTCATTTCTTCAGCAAGCTTCTCAAATCGCCGTGCTGCCAGTGACAATAGGAATTGAGCGATATCTGTCTCCGCTACAGTACCGACAAGTAGTCCGAGGTGACGAAGGCACGTACCTTGGGAATGTGCATACGCGTCGCGAACTTCTATTTCTTTAAGAGATACAGCGAGATGCTGCACATAGCTCTCTTCGGCTTTACGCAAGAGATCACAGGCTCTGCAATTTTGAGAGTCTTGGAAGAGTGACAGTACTTTATTAGGCAAGTCTGTCGTTGTTCTTGCAAGTTTCGTTAATTCGGAAGCTATGTGTTCCACCAGCTTTGGATGTCCCGATGAAATTCCTTGAGGAGAAGACACCAAAGCCAGTTGCCATGTATGGAGGGGGCAAAATCCTAACTCTGCGGCATATTCTTGTTGAATCTTTTCATTGCTGGCTAATAAATATTGCCAGCTCGCAAGAAAATCAGCAATTGCTCGCCTCATATGATCACATATTGGACAACCGCGCGTTCGAAAATCTCTTAAAAAGTCCTTTTTATCCATGCCTATTGACGCCTCTGTTTATCTTCTATTCGATTACTTCCTATAGCTATGCCTTCTTTCACTGTCTCCGGAATTTCTATGTTCCGAATATCCTGATATACAAATCTTCGCCATAACTAGTTTGCAATGGTTCGCTTTCGATTACTTTAAAAGTTCGTCCTCCGTCAGTTTGCCTTTCAGCCCGCAAGAAAATGGCGTTTTCCATTTTTTTGTCGTAAAAGCCGTGCGCGAATTCATACAAATGCGTAACGAAGAAAACCTTGATGCGTTTTTCCAATAATGCGCATATTATCTGCCTTGCAATCTCCGAGCCTTCTCTTTCGTTTGTCGCGGCAAATGATTCATTAAACAGCACAATGGAGTTTAACGTTATATTGTCCACGATATCGCTCATTCTGCTGAGTTCTTCATCAAGTTTCCCGCTTTTCATGGAAGCGTCTTCTTCCCGTTTATAGTGCGTGAAAAGGCCGTCGCAGACATTGGAACAGAAAGACTCAGCCGGCGCAAACATACCGCATTGCATCATCAATTGGGACAAACCTATGCTTCTCAAAAAAGTCGATTTGCCGCCCTGGTTGGCGCCTGTGATTATCACGAGGTTTTTATTGTCAGCATTCACATCGTTGCCCACAATTCTTTGTTCCAGGCTTAAAGCCAGACAGACATCGTATAATCCATTAAAAGAATGTCTGCGTTCGCCGGGAGCCACGGGCAGGGGAAAGGACATTGGCTCCCCCTTTTGGGCAAGTTGCCCATGTAAATTCAAACAACCGACGTAAAAGGCCAATTCGGTCTGCAACATATTAAAAAAACTGTTAATATGATTAGCGGACTGGGCGAGCGCATTGGCAACAAGGTTGATCCCCCTGTCTCTTAATTCCCCCAGGGCCCTGGCGCCGCTTTCATCGCGATCGGCGATATAAAAGGTGTAAGCGGGCGGTTTTTTGGCAAAGATCCGCTTCATCCAACTCTGTTTTTTGTCTTCTGATTTACGAAGTATGTAATTGGTGCCTTTATTACCTTTTCCCAATTCAGCGCTGATCAAAACTCCGTCGCGGAATTTCAGTTCGCTTAGATGATTTTGGATGCTGGCGAAATATTCATCACCCAGTTCTTTTTTGAGCATCGCGAAAAACGACGTAAAGCCCTCTGACTCAAATTTATCGGCCTGCTCATCGGCGATATACTTTAGTTTTTTAAGCATGCCCACAAACATCTGCAACATTCCTATCGACTCATACAGTATCGAGGCGGGATATTTTGTGAAAATGCCAAAACAATACTTTTTCTTGTTTTCAATTGCTTCTACAGCGATATCGTAGATATCCCTGACAATGGAAGAATTTTTCAGGCAATCCTTAAGAATGTTTTGGCGATATAGTATTGTATCCAGATCATTATTTAAACCGGACAAAACAGCTTTCTTTGCCACTTCAAATAAAAATTTGTCACCGAGCGCCATGGCGTTGAAAAGCATGTTTAATTCCAGGTCTTGTGTCAGTGCTTGTTCATTCGACGCTAATTTCTGCTGTAGGTCAAAATCATGATCTCTATACATGAGAAAAGCCTTCATGATTTTATGCGCTCCTTTAAACAATCGTATGTAAGTCGGTACTTTTCGGCAATTGATATCGTGTATGCAAGTCCGTCAGCAGGCCTTCTTACAATTTTATAGGTTCGCAATGCCGGATTTTCGGGAACTACCGTGCTGACCATGCTTACGGTTTTCTCGCTTAAAGAAGCCAATTCAACGATGAACGTTACGTAAACGCATAGCCAATCCAATAGCATTATTTTTTCCATTATCTTTTTGCCTAAAAAAACCGCGTCTTGTAATGTTGTGGAAGTGAAGATTTCATTCATTATAATAATACTGTTTGATGTGGCCTGGTTTAGAATATAGTGAATTCTGACCATGTCATCCTGCAGTTTACCACGGAGATTTTTGATATTTTCTTCCTTTTCAAAATGCGTAAAGATCCTATCGAACAGAAAGAGTTGTGCTTCCCTGCCCGGTACGGGACAGCCTATGCTGGCCAGATAATGCATCTGCCCGAAGGTGCGGGCGAAGGTTGTTTTACCACCCTGATTCGGACCGGATACTACAAATATGCGCTCCTTGTCTTTCAGGTAAAAATCATTGCAGACAACTGACGAGTTTTCGGTAATGAGTTTATAGGCCAGGGCTAAATCAAATCCTTCATAATCATAAACTGCCTTGCATGTATTGGAAATTTCCGGATAACAGAATTTTAATCCCGCTCGTTTGATAATTGTTATATACTCAAGATAGGCAATGTAAAATTGTATTTCCCGGTCAAAAACAGCTATCGTTTCATCCAGATAATTGCCGTTTTTCGTGCAGTAATTATCAAGATTTAAAAATATGTCGGGATACAATTGGGCTACCAAATCCAGTATTTTCGCTTCAACATGGTTCATGCCCGCATCGGTGGAGAATTTAACCCTGTAATCTTTCACCGCCCCCTGCTTGAATTTCTCGAATGTTTCCTCCACATCGGCGCTGTAGTCAAGTTCAGATTTATATTTGCGAACCTTGATGCAGTTACCCTTTATAAGCAGGCAATATTTTACTGCTGACAAATCGGCTTTAAGCTTTTTCGTTTCCGCCAGAAGCGACGTAAAACCACCCGATTCTGCATAGTTCGTCATATATTCGCGGAAGGCCAAAAAGCCGCGCGATTTTAAATCTACAAGGGTTAAATCATGTACCAGGCAATTAACGGCTTCGCAATAAATTTCCACCGTGTCCAAAAACCATCCTTCCTTATGGTATTTGTAGTCAAGCTTGTCTACTAAGGCAAGATGTTGTCGCATTGTGCGCATTTTTTGTGCAAATGCTTTTATATGCTCAAACAGAATTTTATTTTCAAGATCCCGCATTATTTCATGACGATACTTGATCGCGTCGATATCGTTCAAGGAAGTATAAAAAAACGGTTTTAAATTATATTCCTGCCTACCCGCCGTGATGGCGTCTATAATCTGATCAAGATTTAAATCAACAAAAAAGACGGGCGCTTCAAGTGTTTCTTTTTTTACGCTGTCTTCAGTTCTTTCAAATAGTATGCTGTGGAAAGTCATGGGAAAAACTACCTTCTGCCGGGTAGACGAAGCATAAGAATGGTTCCAGACAGTCCAACGACAGCTGCATATACAAAACCCCAAGGTGCTCCTAAGGATGTCCAGAGCAACCCCACAATAAAACTGGAAACAAAATCGCCGATCCCGTTAACTGCCCCGAGAAGACCGTAAGCGGTGCCAGCAATCTCTTTATTTACGTAGTCTCGTACTGCGACACCCTCTACGGTATCTTCCCAAGCGATAAAGATGCCTGCAAGGCTGAAAAAGAGAATGAACCACCATATAGATTGGATGGCAAAGGCAAAGCCTAAAAACGTGATAACGGCCACACCGTATCCCACCGCGAGGTATCTACCCCGTGAAAAACGATCGCTCAGTGCACCTATGGGGTATGATACGGCAGCATAAACAATATTGCGAAGCAGATAGAACAGCGTGGCCATTCGCGAGGCTTCGATGATACCTATCTGTGGCTGCAGGACTGTTGTCACTCTGAGAATCATGAGGGTGGGAGCAAAGTCTGCCATTCCAAAAAGACCAACTGCAATCAAGAAACCACGGTATGCCCGGGGCATGGCGCGGAGGGTACCCAGAAATCGCAAGTGACCGTTGGGCGTGAATCTTTTCTCTCTTATCATGAACAGGATTGAAAGGACGGATAGAAGACCTGGTACCAAGGTGAACAGGAAAATGATCCTGAACTCACCGCCAGGCGCACCAGCAAGAGAGGGGAACCATCTACCGAGGGTTTCGATCATATCCCGGTGGTTCGAAACCAAGCTGAGCAGCGCAAAGGCAGCCAGAGGTCCCAGCACGGCACCTAACGTGTCTCCAGCCCTGTGGAATCCAAAGGCTTTCCCCCGATATTGCGGAGCTACTGAGTCAGCCAACATTGCATCCCGAAGGGGACCCCGTATACCCCGGCCAAACCATCCCACGACGCGCCCCAGCAAGATGAGCGGCCAGGCAAAGGCGAAAGCGAAGAATGCTTTGGATACCGCTGTGAGCACGTATCCGAAGACCGTCCACGCCTTACGGTGCCCGATCTTGTCGCTGCGGTATCCGGCGCCGAGCTTAACGAAGCTTGAGAGGGCATCCGCAACACCCTCAATGAAGCCCAGTACTGCTGCCGAGGCACCAATCGCCTGCATGAATTGGGGCAGTACAGCAGTCGCCATCTCGTGGCAGAAGTCGCCCAGAAGGCTGGTCAGACCGAAAGCGAAGACGTTCCGGTTCAACCACCCGCCGGTGGAATCCTTCTTTTCCAATCGGTGATCGTTGTCACTCATAGGAATTCTCGTTTCTGTATCGCCCCCAAGGTCATTTTGTCCTGACGATCTTCCGGATTTGATTGATATGATCTACCAACTGTGAAATCCTTGGATCAAAATATGTGACGAGATCCGGCGAGATTTCGCCATACCGGAGCAAGTAACTGCTTTCAAGTTCCCTTAGATATATCCAGAGGGTTGAACATTGGCTCGAGATGACCTTCTCCACAGTCCGAATTCTGCACGCGAGTTTCAAGGTATTCCGTAATTCCACAAGTATCTCTTTCATCATTGCGGTCTCAGAGGATAGAGCATTTCGTTGTTCCGCCGAAAGTGTGTTTTGCTCATGATAAAGGACAGAATGAATCTCGCGGCCTTTCGCCCATTCCTCAAACTGACAAAGTTCTTCATCGAGGATGGCAAGCGTTGTCTCGATCCCTCGTTTGTGACCATTGCTTAGGTTTGCGAGTGACCTGTCAGTGTCGTTTGACAGTGTGACTGGATGCATAGCCATAAAAAAACCCCTCCAGGTTTTGCCCTGGTAGGGGCTCTTTTTTACCTACCACCACTCTCCCACCAGGGATAATTTCTTTCCATGGCAGGAGTCATTAGCCTTTCAGGCGGTTATGGTGGACTCCATCACCATCAATTTTAAAATAATATATCATAAAATTATAAGGGATAGAAATATATTTTTATTGCCAATAGACATTTTATTAGAGTTATAATGTATAAAGGGCAGATATGATGGGTTTATAAAAAGGGGGCCATTATGAATAAGAAAGATTTATTAAAACAAACAGTATATTTTAATGAGCTGGACGAAACTGCACTCAATGAACTATCTCAGTTATGCAAGGGAGAGGCATTTAAGGCTGGCGCGGTCATCGTTCGTGAAAATGAAAGTGCAAAGAAATTCTATATCATTGAGGAAGGTATGGTTACCTTGAAGATGGAGGAGGGGGGTAGCACGCTCAGCACCATTATAAAGAAGGGTGATCTATTCGGCTGGGCATCCTTAGTTGAGCCATACCGCTATACCGCTACAGCGCTTGCTTTGGAGGATAGCAAGGTGTTAAGTATCGAATCAGATCCATTCAAAAACAAATTTCTCCAGAAAGATTTGAAATTTGCCTTCAAATTCATGAACCGGCTTGTCCAATTGCTCAGCCGAAGGCTGGAGGATTCCCGAAAACAGTTGATTTCAAGTCTCAGTGGAGCCAAACAAATCAGCCAGGGGTAAAAAAATAATAAGTTTCGATTGCCAGCGCGATCCGGCTTCTTGCGTCAGACATCATGCTCAATTGAATTAATCTTCAAAACAAAACGTTATATGCCCCCAGCACTGTTTTTAACCCTTGCCTTGCTTTTAGCATTGTCCCCATTAGACCGAACACGTTTTTTATTATCCAGTATGTTCCTATGATTTGAGGGGGTCAAATGCAGAAACTGCTTGACAAAAAATATTTATTTATGATAGTCAAAATTTCTTATTGAATGAACACTCATCCATCCCTTTTGATGTAGGGTGATAATCGGGGCATCGCACTGAGTGAACATTCACTCATCTTTTAATGTACAAGATTAAATGGGGGGGTCGATAAAAGGGGCAAAAGTAGTATAGCAGAAGCTGTAGGGAGAAAGTGGAGATATAAAGTTCACAAGAAAGAGGAGGGTTACGGTATGGCGTATGATGCGGTTAAAATGAAGGATTGGCAGATTGCAGAAGCGGCTGAGGCAAACATGCCCACGTATGAAGAATGGCAGGAGAAGCTGGGCCTTAAAAAGGAGGAGGTCATTCCTTATGGTAAACTGTGCAGGCTCGATTTTATGAAAATCATTGATCGTCTCAAGGACAGGCCTGATGGGAAGTATGTTGAGGTCACTGCCATTACCCCCACCCCCTTGGGAGAAGGTAAGACTACTACTACCATGGGCATTCTGGAAGGGTTGGGTAAAAGGAAGAAGAATGTCGGTGGCTGTGTCCGTCAGCCCTCGGGCGGCCCTACTATGAATATCAAGGGCACTGCTGCCGGGGGTGGCAATTCACTGCTCATTCCCATGACCGAGTTTTCCATGGGGCTTACCGGAGATATCAACAACATCGTGAATGCCCACAACCTTGCCATGGTAGCCCTTAATTCCAGGATGCAGCATGAGGCAAATTACACAGATGAACAGTTGGCCAAACGTAAGCTGAAACGTCTGAATATTGATCCCAAAAACGTAGAGATGGGCTGGGTCATGGACTTCTGTGCCCAGGGCTTGAGAAACATCATTATGGGATTGGGCGGTAAAATGGATGGATTTATGATGCCATCCAGGTTCGCCATTGCCGTAAGTTCTGAGTTGATGGCAATCCTGTCGATTGTTCGCGACCTGCCGGATTTGCGGGAAAGGCTGGGGAAAATCATTGTAGCTTACGACAAACAGGGGAAACCTGTCACTACGAGCGATCTCGAATGTGCTGGTGCCATGGCAGCCTTTATGGTGAGCACCTTAAACCCGACCCTGATGTGCACTGTAGAATATCAACCCTGCATGGTCCATGCCGGCCCCTTTGCCAATATTGCCGTTGGCCAGTCTTCCATCATCGGAGACCGGATCGGACTCAAGCTATTTGATTATCACGTAACTGAGAGCGGTTTTGGCTGTGACATTGGTTTTGAAAAGTTCTGGAACGTCAAAAGTCGTTTCAGTGGTTTGAAACCTAATGTTTCAGTAATTACCACAACCATTCGTGCCTTAAAGATGCACGGCGGTGGTCCCAAGGTGGTAGCTGGTCTCCCCCTTGATGAATCCTACACGAAGGAGAATCTGGAACTGCTGGAAAAGGGTATTCCCAATTTGCTCCACCATATCAATATCGTACAACAATCCGGAATTAAACCTGTCGTTTGCATCAATAGCTTCCATACTGACACTAAGGATGAGATTGCCATGGTAAGAAAGTATGCCGAGAAGGCAGGTGCTCGATGTGCAGTCTCCGAGCATTGGGCAAAAGGCGGAGAAGGGGCTTTGGAGTTAGTAGATGCAGTCATTGAGGCTTGTAATGACAAGGTGGACTTCAAGTTCCTCTATCCCTTAGAGATGCCGTTGAGACAGCGAGTCGAGCTCATTGCGAAGAATGTTTATGGTGCTGATGGCGTTTCCTGGACTCCAGATGCAGAAGCAAAAGCAAAGAAATTTGAGTCTGACCCATCGACGAAAGATTTTGCCACCATGATGGTGAAGACTCACCTCTCCCTTACCCATGACCCGGCGATCAAAGGGGTACCAAAGGGGTGGACGTTACCGGTGCGTGATGTCCTGGTCTTTGCAGGAGCCAAGTTTCTCTGCCCTTGCGCCGGTACCATCAGCCTGATGCCAGGCACCAGCTCCGATCCGGCTTTTCGCAGAATTGATGTGGATGTAAAAACCGGAAAAGTAATGGGTCTCTTTTAAGGAAAGAAGGCCTTTTCTTAAAGAAGGGGCAGGGGTGTAGAGAATACCCTCTGTCCCCTTCTTTACATTTAGAGCGCACATTTGGTTTTTAAGGACCCCATGATGAAGGAAGACGTCAAAGTCTGCTTTTACCCTTATGAAAAAGATGTTGTTGTCAAACGGGGAGAGAACCTTTTGCGTGCCGCCTTGGAAGCAGGGGTTCATATCAATGCCTCCTGTGGAGGGGAAGGTCACTGTGGTAAATGCAGGGTCTTGATTAAGAGCGGCGAGGCGGAGTGCAGGGAGTGCAAGAAACTCACTCCCCAAGAGATTGAAGTGGGTTACCGCCAGGCGTGCCGGACTACCATACTGAGCGACCTCGAGGTTTTTATCCCACCCGAGTCCCAGCTGGACAAAAGTGCCTTAGAGCGAAAAAAGGGCACCCAATCATCGGGTCGACACATCTCCTCCCAGATTCTGGAAAAACTGGTCAGCGGAGCCCGGTTCAATCCGGCGTTATGGAAACACTTTCTGGAAATTGAACCACCCTCCACGCAGGACAATACCAGCGATCTTTCCCGACTGCTCCTTTTATTAAAGAGACAACACAACATTGAAAACGTCTCGGTTGATTTCCTGGTGCTAAAGAAACTTTCCCAGATCCTGCGCCAGGCGGAATGGAAGGTTACGGTAACCTTAGTCCAGACCCGCGTTGAGTCCCAGCTGGGAGAATATCAACTCCGGGGATCCAGGAGACCGAAATTGATCAACGTGGAACCTGGAAATACGGTTGACACGCACTACTCGGTAGTCCTGGATATTGGCACCACGACACTCTGGGGACAGCTGATTGACCTGACGAACGGCGCAACGTTAGCGGAGAGCTCAGAATACAACCCCCAGGTCTCCTACGGCGATGATGTAATAACCAGAATCGTCTACTCCCAGAAGAAGGGAGGCCTGAAAAAACTTCAGGAACTGGTGGTTACCGCTATCAATAGAATTATTAATGACCTTTTGAAGAAGAGCGGAAAGGATCGCCGGTTTATTTCTCACCTCACTGCCGCCGGCAATACGGTCATGACCCATATCCTTCTGGGATTGAACCCCAAATACATCAGGGAGTCCCCCTATACACCCGTGGCAAACTTCATACCCCCTGTTCGGGCAATCCGCCTGGGGGTTGAGGTTGAGGATTTTGTCTACCTCTACACCTTTCCTTCCGTGGCAAGCTATGTAGGGGGCGATATCGTTTCGGGAATCCTGGGATCGGGCGTCTATCAACGGAAGGATTTGACCCTCTACATCGATATCGGCACCAACGGAGAGATCGTTCTCGGGAATGCTGACTGGCTCCTCACCGCATCGTGCTCAGCCGGGCCCGCTTTTGAAGGAGGAGGGGTCAAGTTTGGCATGAGGGCAACAGATGGAGCAATCGAAGGTTTTGATATTCATCCCACCACCTTTGAACCGATGATCTTGACCATCGGCATGGTAAAGCCCAAGGGGATCTGTGGATCGGGCATTATCAGCATTATAGCTGAGCTCCTTGAGGCAGGGGTTATTTCGCCCAATGGTAAGTTTAATGTGGAACTGAACATACCCCGCATTAGAAAAGGTTCAGACGGTTTTGAATATGTCCTGGCCTGGAAAGAAGAAACCCAGATCGAAGAAGACATTACTATTACTGAAGCCGATATCGATAACGTGATGCGGGCCAAAGCAGCCATGTTTGCCGGCTGCCACTCGCTCCTGGAAAAGGCCAACCTTAAGGTCTCAGACCTCTCGCAGATAGTCATTGCGGGAGCCTTTGGCGATTATATCGACCTGGAGAAAGCTATTATTATTGGACTACTCCCTGAACTCCCTTTGGAAAAGTTTCTCTTCGTAGGCAATGGCTCTCTCCTGGGTGCAAAATTGATCTCCCTTTCCAACGAGATGCTTGATGATGGTGAGAGGATTGCTCGAAAGATGACGAACGTGGAATTGAGCGAGGATCGTTCTTTCATGGAAAAGTACATCGCAGCCCTCTTTCTGCCCCATACCAATGCTGAACTCTTTTCCAAGACCATCCAGAGGATGAAGGCATTTAAAAATGCCTCCCGGGCTGGGACCGGAGGGAAGAAGTGAGTTTTATTATTGCAGTTGCCGGAAAAGGGGGGACGGGAAAGACTACGCTTGCAGGCCTGTTCATTCGCACGTTGGTGAAGAGAAAAAAAGGGCCGATCCTCGCCGTTGATGCAGATGCAAATTCTAACCTTCCCCAAACGCTCGGGCTGAAGGTAGAAAAGTCAATTGGCCTGGCCCGTGAGGAATTCTTTGAGAGCAGACTCAAGGTCCCGGCAGGGATGCCAAAAGAGGCATTCCTGGAGACAAAGCTGCATGACCTCCTGGTAGAACTCAAGGATTTTGATCTTCTCGTTATGGGTCGCCCGGAAGGGCCTGGATGTTACTGCTACATAAACAATATTTTACGTAAATTTTTAGATATCCTGGTGGATAACTATCCCTATAGTATAATAGATAATGAAGCTGGCATGGAACATTTAAGTCGCCGGACTACCAAGGGCGTAGATCTTCTGTTAATCGTTTCCGACCATAGCCTGCGGGGCATTGATACAGCCTTTCAGATAAAGAGCCTTGCTCATGATCTGAACCTGGAGATCAAGCGTTACGGAC
>Ga0315280_10009654_pt1 | contig 12287 bp, 19 predicted proteins | sample YL17G06_40_MG_FD_203697 | JGI IMG/M metagenome (GOLD analysis project Ga0315280, IMG submission 203697) | Sediment microbial communities from Yellowstone Lake, YNP, Wyoming, USA - YL17G06_40 | ecosystem: Environmental > Aquatic > Freshwater > Lake > Sediment | place: USA: Wyoming | collected... | reverse complement strand
ATATAGCTAGCAGTGGAGATGTCTCCCGCACAATCCCCTCTTTTTCTATTCTATTTTGGCTGGTTAAGTTTTTGGAGGTTTGCGTGTAAATGTCCAAGTGTAGGCTCTGTTTCCCCGTGACAGGCCATGAGGCTGATTATGCTGTGTCTTTTGGCAGTCAAGACAGGGTTTTGAAGGTTTGCCGTTTCTGTCAGAAAGACTTGGCTTTGCTTGGCTTCAGGGCTAATCAGGTTGTTCGCTTAGAAGCTTCCAAGCCATCTAGGCATGTTCCGTTAGCCTTGCTTGTGTTAGGTCCGGTTTACAGTTTGTTGGAGGCTAGGGCTTGACGGATAAAATTCTGTTGGGCTATGAGGTTGGTTCTGGCGAGCATGTCTTTGTGCCTTTGCATCATTTGGCTATTTTCGGTATGACTCAGCTATCTGGAAAAACGACTGCTCTTGAGGCTTTGATTAGTCGTTCTCTGCTTAGGGCTATTGCTTTCATTACGAAGCGTGGTGAAGCGGGTTTTACCAGGTACAATCTTGTTACGCCTTACTATAAGCCCCGGGCGGATTGGCAGTTCGTTGAAGGTTTGGTGAATGTTGCTCTCGGTGAAAAGGTGAAGTATGAACCGGGCATGCGTTATGGAATAATGAAAGTGTGTAAAGGACATAAGGATCTCAAGGAAATTCAGAAAGCCGCCTTGGAGCTTGCGAGGGAGAGTAAACGCGAGTTTATGAAGGCTGTGTATGAGAAACTTGCCGCTTACCTGGAGATTGTGATTCCTGAACTTGAGAAATGGGTCTTTACGGATAAGCTGGAGCTGAGTGAGGGCGTTAATGTTATGGACCTTTGCGGCATGCGCCTCGAAACACAGCACCTCGTAATAGCCAGCACTATCGAATATGCCTTTGTTAACTTAGACCATGTGATTGTTATTATTCCAGAAGCTTGGGAAACGATTCCTCAAAGCAAAATGACGCCTGTCAAATGGGTTGCACAGCAGTTTATTCGCAAAGGTGCTGCCCTGGGCAATTACTTGTGGCTTGACAGCCAGGACATAGGCGGAATCGACAAGACCCCGCTGAGGCAATGTGACAACTGGCTTATGGGCAGAATGAAAGAAGCCCATGAAGTAGAGAGGATCCTTAAGCAGCTGCTGGGCATGAAGGTTGCTGCCGAAGAAATTCAAACGTTACCCTTGGGCCACTTTTACGCTGCTATTGGAAATGATGTTAAGAAGGTTTACGTTTTGCCCGTTGGTGTGCCTGAAGAGGTTGGGCGCAAAGTAGCCTTGGGCGAGTTGTCGCCTGAGTATGTACGTAGTAATTTTCTTAAGCCAAAAATGAAGGTGGATGAAACGGTTTGGAAGGAAAAATATGAGCAGCTTGAAAAACGGTTTGCAGATATCCGAACTGAAATCTTCAACGAGTTAAAGAGAGAATTTGAAGGCAAAATTGAGGAGGAGAGGCAGAAAGCATTTCGTGAGGCCCTACAGAAAGTTGACGAAATCAAGAAGCAATGGAATGTTGAGGAGTATCAGCAAACTATTACGCAGTTAAAAGATGATAAGGTTGCATTAGAAAAGGAACTGGAAAAGCTTGAGCCTCTGAAAGCCTTCGGAGCAGCTCTAGAGACGTTTCTGATGGAAATAAAGGCAGTAGGGGCGGCCGCCCCTACTATTCCTAACACTGTTTCAGTTGTTGGTTTACAGCCTACTGTAACCATTGTTGACGTGCCTTCTGCAGAGAAGTTCGTCACTTTCAACACGGAGACTGTTCCAGGCAAGATTCTTGCAGTTGCCAAAAAGGGTAAGTTGGATGGCTGGCGTCAGCTCGGCGAAATTGTTAAGGCTGTCGAAGAGGAACGGTGGACGGTAATGAGTCAACAGGTCAATAATGCTCTGAACGATTTGGTGAAAGAAGGCTTAATCGCCAAGAAGCATACGGACCGCAACTACTTCTGTTTGGCCCAAGGCGTCAAATTCAAGGAGGCTGAAAAATGAGTGAAAAAAGGAAAAATATAGACTGGATAGTCTGCTTGGTTGATGAGTGGCCACTTGGCCCTCCACGGTATCCCGTCAAAAAGGAAGTCTGTAGTAAATGTGGAAAACCAGTATGGTTAGAACTTACGCCAGAATATCTTTTTCTTGTGGAGCATGAGGTTGTGGTAATGTTAGTTTGTCAAAAATGTTCAATGGATCCCAAGGCAACAGAATAGGTGACTTGTTTTTGGCTGGGGCTCAGGATCAGACCACTTTAGCTTCTCAACCCAAAAATTTGATCTGCAATTTTCGAGCCCCAAATCTATCTGAATTTCAAAGGTGGAAAGAGTTCGTGCAGTGGGCAAAAGACAACGGCATGGACGTATGTCACTTAACCTTAAGTCTGACAGATTCGTTTATGAAAGGCATTGAAGGCGCGGCTCAGGTTCGCACAGCCCAGCAAGTTGTGAACATCCAGCAGAATAACGTTTTTCAATACCAAGTAGTTAAGCCAAGACGCGAGCCTTACAGTCTTGATTGTGTGAAACCCGAGTTTCGGAGAACATTTAGTAGTATGCTTTTTGAGGCGTATGTCCTAGAGAAGGCGTGGGAGCTGAACCGTGAATTTTGTTTTCGCGACTTTTTGGAGCTTAAACATGACGCTTTCCGCCGAATCGTGCTCAGATTGAAACGAAAAGGCAAAGTTATCGCTAATCCACAACGTACAGTTCCGCGTTTTTACATTTTGTCTGAAAGATTAAGCGAGTACGATGTAAATGGAAGAACAACACAGTAAAACAAATGTTTACAGCCAACTGGGTTCAAATCCCAGCGGACCCGCCAACTTAGATGATTTACTACGAGTACACCCCGAGTATCCTCGTAGTAATGTTTTTTTGGAATGTTTGGCTGTTAAATGTGGTTTTGAATGTTGTTTTGGGAGGCTTAATTTATGGCTGTTTTGTTGAACGGTTTGTTTTCTGCGGTTGTCGTAAGACTGCATATTTGTGAAGCTAATTGGGCTAGGTTAACATCTCAACATTCGCTACATTCAATACATGCTCTCCGGAGGGTTTGTTGAGTTTTTGACAGTTGATACTGCGAGTAATGTTAAAAGGCGACGTACTCCAGAGCAAAAATACGGTAAATACAAATGGATACGAACACTTATCCGCCGCAACGCCGAAGAGAACCGCGAGATCAAACGTATGCTAAAAGGCCTTACTTATGGGCTGAGGCACCTTGTGAATTTTGATTCCCAATACCTCATTGATATGGTTTGCCAAGATAGTCGAGACGGGGCTATTTTGGATGTGCTCCATGCAGCTGGGGCAAATGGTTTGTCGCCTAAAGAGATTCATGCTCGTGTGAAAGGCTGCGGTTTGAAATATCATCATATTACTCGTAGGATTAAACGCATGAACAAGCAGATGCAGAATGAAATTGGCGAGAGAGTAGCCGAAAAGGTTGGTAGAAACTGGGCTTTAAGCGATTTTATGCTCCGCAATTGGAGTGCTAAGACGAATGAGATTGAAACTGAAAATGTAGATGTTGGGCTTTAACAAGTTTCACTTACGAGGTTTGGGGCAAAACAGAAAAAGAGGTTAGTGAAGAGGTTATAGGTTGATTGGCTGTTCTGATTGTTTTGCTATTTGGCATATTGGGCAGTATCGTTCTGGGTTTTCTGTTTTTGCGCATTCATCGCATATTGGTTTTCCGCAGTTTTGGCATATTTTGTCTCCTGTTGTTGGTTTTCCGCATATCATGCAAGGCTCTTCTACAAGTTCTATGGTTATGGTTGCTTTGACTTTATGTTCACGGTTGATTCCGACACCATAAGCGAGAGCCGCCAGATTGAAGTCTTTGGCTTCTAGCCATTCAATTGTATGATCATTTATTACAATCACGTTGCAGGTTAAAATTCCGGTGGCAACGATTTTTTTCTTTTCAGGCAACATAAGCATCCGACTCCGATTAAAACGCATTATAGGGTTTACTTTGCTTATTTTACTTTTGGTCCCTTTTCTACCCGTTTTAGGGTCAAAAGTAAAAAGTGTATGTCTTTTTAACTACACCGAAAGTTTCTTTTTGGACCATTTCCACTAGTTTTATGGTCCAAAAGTAAAAAGGAGGTGAGATCTATGAAGTTGCAAGCTGCTCTCCTAATATTTCTGGTTATTTTCGCTGCCACTGCAACATCCTTTGTTTTCGAGATTTCAAGCAGACAAATATATGAAAAGACTGTTGATGATTCTATTGAGCATCAAGGCGTCTTACAAATAGACAATGAGACGACAGTTGATCCAATAATAATTGATACTCCTGGAGGGCCTGGATAAAAAATAAGAGCAAGAATAAGACACAATGTGTAGTGGACCAGTTAAGTATAGGGGAAAGGTATTGTCTAAACTGTTGACAGCTATTGACATCAAAATGCTTCAAGCGTTACGTGACATTGGTCCACGTAACCTTTCAAAAGTTGCCAGAATCACTGGAATATCTCGCAAGACATTAATGCTTCGAATAAAACGTATGCAGTCAGATCCCCAATTTTTTTTGAGAATGCACACTTCTGTTTATCACACAAACCTTGGTTTAAGGAAGTGCGTTGTTTTTGTGGAAGCTGAGCCGGGGATGGAGCGGCTTCTTTTCGATTGCTTGTTGATTAATGGCTTTTGGATTTATGTCTGCAGATCTTACGGAAGGGGTGAAGGTTGCACAGCTGTCTATGCTATTCCCACAGAACATTGCATGGAGTTTGAAGAGTTTATACATGAAATAAAGCGTTTAGGTGTAGCTAAGAGTGCGCAGATTGTTTGGTCCACCTGTTTTCAAAGTGGGCGAATAACCTCTGAATGGTTTGACGATTGTCAAGAAAACTGGGTCTTCCAGTGGGATAATTGGATAAAGGAGGTGCAGACACAAACAACTGAACTGCCTTATACGTTGGTGGACCCTGAAACTTATTGTAATTATGCAGATGAAACGGATGTTAAAATGCTCGAACTACTAGAAGCAGACGCAACTACAAGCATGAAGGAAATATCTAAAAGTTTGGGGATTAGTCCCCAGCTGGCGCGATTTCATTGTCAAAAGCATTTGATAGGAAAAAACCTTATTGAGGGTTATGAAATTTTTGTAATGCGATATGGTGACCCTCATTATTTTATGGCTTATTTTACAATAACTTTTCATAATTATGAAACATTTGCCAGATTTACAAGGTCTTTGCTTAACAAATTTTTCGCTATCACCCTAGGCAAGATGTATGGAGAAAATGGTCTCATAGTCGAAGTGTTTCTTCCACATGAGGAATTTCGAAAAGTCATTGACACTTTATCTAAAATGGCGAAAATGAAACTTGTACGCAGTTATGAATATGCTATACAGGATTTGAGGGTGAGAATCCGACAAACGATTTGGCCTCCACTTTTCAAAGACAACCATTGGATTTACGACCATAAAAATCACCTAGACGCGTTGCAGCAGAAAGTTTCAGAGGTCCTTTCAAAGTCTGGACAATCGTAAGTCTTTTATGTTGAATCTTGGCTATTACTATACTGTCTACTTGGCAGTCTGGGGAAAGCAGCGAGCCTCAGCCTCCCCAGGCTGCCGAAACTGTGGTTTGCTGTTTTCTCCGGGCTGACCCACATGTGTGAGCCTTTAGCATGCCCTGGGAGGAAACTGATCAGTTTATCCGTAGTGGTCATCGTAGTCCAGACGATTTTCAGAGTGATTCTCTTCGTACGATAACTATTTCCGAAGAGGAAGGCATTAAGGCGGTTATTGGCAAGCCAAAGGGCAAGGATACAACTGAAGTTCAAAGCTACCTTTTTGACAAGAGCAAAGGCTGGACTGTTGATAAGGCTAAGGCTTGGTTTGAACAACACAAGGACCAAGAGAAGGTTAAGTTACACGAGCACGTTTCAGCCATCTTGCCCTTTAAAATTCTCGAAAAGATTGTTGATAAGCCCTTGAAGATTCGCGGCGTGGCCATGACTGCGGGCATGAGTAGAAACTTTAATATTTACACGTCTGAGGAGCTGCAGGCCTTCGCTTCGAAGCTTGTTTCTGCGCCGGTGTATATTGAACATGTTGCTGTGCCTAACGCTGTTGGAAAAGTCACTAAAACCGAGTGGGATGGAGAGAACCTTTGGTATGAAGCTGAAATTTATGATGAGGATACTGCGGAGAAGATCCGTAAGGGCCTTGTGCAGCACGTCAGTGTGGGCGCGGATTATGAAGCGATTGACGTTGTAGATGGCAAGCTTCCGCATGGGTTGCACAATGCCGAGTTAAGCCTTGTAGCGGTACCAGGTATCCCAGAAACTAATGTGCAGATTTTGGAGAGTCTCCAGAGGGCTAAGGAACAGCAGGAGTTTTGCGTTTTCTGTGGGAAGAATGCGGTGGAGTTTTGGCTTGGCTGCTGTTCTGAATGTTTTGAAAACCTTCCCATTGTTGAGGCGAAGCGAAAGGAGCTGCTCGAGCGAAGGAAGAAAATGAGAGAGCAACAGGGTTTTGAGCCTATTGTTGCTGGCGAATATTATCTGGGTTATGTCCAAGACCCGGCCTTATTCATGCCTGAGCATTTTCGCACGGTTTGGATTGACCAGCCCAACGGTGTTTTAGCGGTTATGGCTAAGTCTCGAGTGGATCCTGCGCGTGAATTGTGTCAGGCTATTTTGTTTAGTAAGGCTAAGTGGCAGCCGAATAGTGTTCGGGATTGGCTTAGCCTTCATCCAGACTATATGGTCCCGGCAAGTGTTTCTGCAAGCCAGAACACGCCGAGAGGGATTGAAAACATGAATGAAGAAGAATTGAAAAGGCTTGTTGGGGAGCAAGTGAAAGCTGCTTTGGAAGAGCAGAAGAGGGCTGATGAAACAAAGAGGGCTGCTGAGATTGTTGCTGTGAAGGCTGAATCGCTGAAGTATCCTGTTGAGGTTCAGCAGATTGTCGAGGCGATGATTAACGAGGGTAAGCCCATTGCGGACGCTAGGAAACTGTTGGAGACTGAGTGGACCACAGAGTACATTAATAACTTGCCTGATTCAGCTTTTGCTGTGATTGGCGAGGGTGGAAAGAAGGATGATCAGGGCAAAACAGTGCCTAGGTCGCTACGTCATCTGCCTCATCATAATGCAGATGGAAGTCTTGATCTTCCACACCTACGCAATGCCCTAGCGCGTATGAATCAAATTGAACCAGCCAGTCTACAAGCTGAAGCGAAAAGACATCTATGCGCACATGCGAAGGAATCTGATATCGTTAGCGAGTTTTGCGGAGAAGAACCTGGACAATCGACAGAAAAGAAGCCTAAGCAATGCCCAAACAATCTTGCGGAGAAGCTTTTGAAAGATTCGCCTCCGAAAGAGGCTGTGGTTCCAGTTAAAGATGCTATCGCTTTGATCGAGAGCGCACTACCGCCGGCTGGTGTTGAACGGAGTTGGGGCTTTGGTCCTCAACGGTTCTGTCAGGAGATCCGTGGTGTCATTTTGAAACTTAAGGAGGCTGCGAAAAGTGGATAAGGACACTATAAAGGGGATTTTGGAGAGGTATAGTCCGCCTTTGAGTCCGACATTAGTAGATGAGATAGCTGACGCCGTAATTTCTGAACATCTTAAAGCTGTGAAAGAGCTTCAGACTAAGGTCGCTAAATCTTCACAGTCATCTCGTGTGACCGCAAGTAGGCGAGGACGAACTCGCTGAAAGCGAAATAACTCTTTGGAGTGATGTCTAATGGCTGACGTTTCTGGTAAAACTTGGATGGCGATAGGTGAAACAGACGATCCGAACGCTGTCATTGAAAGCTTTGTGGCTGGAGCAGCCATAACAAAGGGTGACCCTGTTTATCTTTCCGCAGATGACACAGTTAGTCCTGCAGCAACTGCTCAAGACTGCATTGGAATAGCAACAAAGACAGTTGCTTCCGGCGCCATATGTCCTGTTCTCATTAAAGGCAGAGTGAAAGTCAAGGCTGGCGGAGCCATAACCAGAGGCAAAGCCGTTTACGGTGCAGACGCTTCAAAACGTGTGGTCGCATTAGCCGACATCAACGAAGGTGGTTCAGCTACGATATCATGGGCAAAAAAGCTAGGATGGGCATTAGAAACGACATCAAATGCAGACGATCTTCTCTTCATTTATGTGGACAAGTGATCTACCATGAAGCCTAAACTTTTTGAAAGCTTGATGGCGAAGGACAGCGAGCATAAGCAGTTTTACGAAAAATTAAAAGAAAAGGCAGCTACGCATCCGTTTGTCAAGCGCTATTGCGAAGTGGGCGTCAAAGAAGGATTGTTCAGTGACATGGTTGGCGCGCTTGGGCGTATGCATGACACGCTTGTGGAGGCAGCTTATCCAGAGCTTATTGGAAGAAACATCATAAATGTCCGCCCGACAACCGAGACTTTAGAGCGTTTTCCGCTTGATGAAAAGGCTGTTGCTTATTCATATGCGGAAGGCGCAACTACGAGGCTTAGCGGTAAAAAGCATAGCACTGTTGACATTCAAACCAACCAGCTTGCAGAGGCAAGCGAGGAATGGACTCGTGAGTTCGTGGAAGACGCCACGTGGAACGTGATGGATAACATGGTTGAAAAGGTTGGCAGAATCTTGGGCGAAAACGAAACAGGCAAAATACTCGCGCTTTACGGAGCCATTGCAGACGCTGATTTGGCTGGTGGCGCACCCATTGCTGGTGGCGCTGCTGCCCTAAGCTGGGCAGGTCTCCTTAAACTTCATAACGCTGTCCGTGGCGAAAACTTGCGTCCCACAGTGCTTGTGGTGCACGAAACACAACTGCATCAATTGTTAAACGATGACAAATTCATCCACGCTCAATACTTGCCCTCAGGACAAACAGATTTAGAACAAGGCATCGTAACAAGCGTTTTGGGCATGAAAGTGCAAGCCAGCACACTATGTACCAATGGAGTGGCCTACGCAATTGACACTCGAGTGGCCGCGATCATGCTCCTTCGCAGAGACGTAACAGTTGAGGACTGGGAAGACCCAAAAACCGGCGAGTTCGGTGTCAGAGCTACTACACGCTTCGGCTTAGGCGTCTTACGGAGTAAAGCAGTCGCAAAAATGACTAACATAAGCACAAGCCTGTAAGCTATCCAAGGTTAGACTAGAAATTGGCGAAATTTGAAGGAAAATGCCCCAAGTGTCGAAAAGTTCACTATTCACACCGCAAAGGCGGCATTGTTGTCTGTGATTGCTGGGAGTACTGTCCTCTCTGTGGCGCTAAAATGACGCCTTTCAGTCCAGACCTGACGCCTAACACTTATGGCTTAGATGGCAAACGTGACCTGCAGATTCTGATGGTGTGCAGAAGCCATTCGCCCCCTTTTTATTCAACTCAAAAACCCGTGGAGATTGTTTGCGTATGAGAAGTTTGAATGAAAGATTGCATCTTGCAAAAACCGTGTTGAAAGAGCTTAGCATACAGTCTCTATGCAGAACCGAGCTTGAGAAGAAAATTATTAGAAAGCTTGACATTCATGCCACTCACGCTACTTTTGAAGGCATGTTCCAATACCTTGTGCAGAATGGCTACGTGCAAAAGAGCGAGCAAAAGCATCGTGCTCCATATATGATAACAGAAAAGGGTAAAAAACTTTTGGAAGGTTTGCAGATTTGAGTATTCTGAAGCGTTTAGCAGAGGCTTTCGCGAAACGTACACGTTCAGGTTATGCGTATCCAAACAGCCAAGTGGTTTTTGAAACTCCAGAAATTCCTCTCTCTGATATTTTGAAGCTTTATGAAAGGGACCCCACATGTAAGGCGAGTGTTGACCTTTTAGCTGCTACCGCTGTGGGCATGGGCTTTTACACAACTGCAAATGATGAACAGGCTAAAAGAGTTGTTGACGGGTTTAATGAAGAAGTTAACCTTGACGCTTTACTCAACGATATGGCCCGTGTCTTGATAGCCTCCGGGAACGATTTTTGGCTAAAGATTACGCCTGAAAATTTGAAAGAACTGAAAAGGTTACACATAGACGCCATTGACAAAATCGAATATAGCTTCTTTAGTGAAGAAAAACTCAAAATTCCCTACAAAACAGAAGGCTACAAACTCGCACACAAGTACGGTGGAGAAAACCTCAAGCCTGAAGTTCTCATTCACTGGAAAATCAACTGTGTAGGCACGTCTGGATTTGGAACTGGTATCCTACAAGTATTGCTCCACACGCTTGTCTTCAACAGCAACAAAAGACCCAGCTATGCATGGATGAAGGCTAAAATCGAACGCATAATGCCAAAAATATTTGAGAAATACGCGGGACCAGACGTTTTAGCTTTGCTTGAAAAGGCTAACGATGAAACAATCCAAAAATTTGAAAGCGTCATAAAAAACCGCCCAGAAGAAGGCGCTTGGCTCTTCTACAGCGGTAAAGGCGACATAAAACCAGTGATGCTTGACCCAAGAGCCCGCTTTGAGTATTACATAGACCACATCATAAACCAGTTCTACCTTGGATGCGAAACACCCTTGCCACGCTTATTCAGCACACCAGGCTTTACAGAGGCGTCAGCCCGCGCAGCCTTAGACCTCCAAAACATGTTAATCAACCCCATCCAACGCTACATCAAGCGACAAGTTGAACGGGACATTTTTGATGTTGTTTTGGCCCAAGAAGGCTTCAACCCGGCAGAGGCTCAGATTCGTCTAAACTGGGGCAGTCCCAAGACTCCTGAGCTTGTAACAGCAGATCTGCTCAAAGCGTTTGAGCTTGGAGCCATAACGCCAACAGAATTCCGTAAGAATGCTGTGAAATTTGGCTGGGAATTGACTGAAACAGAGGAAACGCAACAGGTTTTGGAGGCGTTATGGAAGGCTCGTTTCAAGAAACCGCAAGGAGGTGAGGACTAACGGGATTCAAGTTCAAACCCAAACTGGCGATTGCTCTGGCAATTGCCAAAGGAATCCAAACGGCATGCACCGTCATTTTGGCTCAAGGCGACTTAACAGTCATCATCATCGTTGAAGCCATCGCAAATGCCATGCTGATGGGCGTGAGCTACTACAAAGAAGCAGAATAACAGAGGCTAAAATATGGACAAAGAAATCCCCAAGAATCAGTTTCCTATAAGCAGACGTAAAGCAGTAGGAAAAGTACGGATGAACAAACAGATTCTAAAGGAAATAGAGAAGCTTGAACCGGGAGACCTTGTCTGCATTCATTGGAACGACGCCTCCATCGGTAGCAGTTTTACCACAGCGGGCATCCCAGTTCCAGTCAAAAGCGTAGGCATCTATGTGGGCTCTGTCGGAGAGCCTAAACATGCGATTCTGGCACAGAATGACTTCGCTTACAACTATGAATTACGCGATGAGGATTACACAGCCATTCCGCAAACATGGTTCCGAAAAGTGGAGATAATAAAGAAAGCCTTCCTAACACAACAAGAAGCGGATATAATTCTCAAAAGCATCCTTTCTGGGCCGTCCACTCGTAGAAGACGTAGAAGAATTTTCCAAAAGAGGACACAAAACCATGAGTTGGATTAGAAGAGCCCTAACCAAAAAACTTACCCGAAAAGGACCAAAAGGCAGACAACAAACCATAGTGGTTCCGCCAAGCGAAAGGCTTCTTTATGCAGTTTACTTCAGCCTCGGTATGACAGCATGCCTAACCATACTCGAAGCAGTGCACCTCATTGTTTTGGGCGAATGGAATCCAGAAATCTTTGCAGTCATTGCGGGTTTGATAGGCAACATAACGGGCATTTTCTTAACGCAAAAAACGTAGGGGGGTCGACAGAACGATAGAGGGGTATCGCTTCAACAATTTTCTGCGAAAGGCTCGAAGAGTAAGGAAACAGGTTGAGAAAGACACGCAACAGCTTCGCTCTAAGCTGCTGAGTGAATTGGAAGTAATGTTTGACATTGCCAAAAATGCTGCCACTAATCCAGAAACAAAGCCTAAGCAGGCTCAGATTTGGGTTCGCGTCATGGCCTATTTGAGCCAAGTCATGAACAGCGTGGCTGAAAGCTACGATGAAGCCGAAGCCATGGGATATCTTGAAAATTTGGAGCGCATGATTCGTGAAGCTAAAGGGGATTCTAACCAAAGCCAAACAGCTTGAAAGCGACTGGCGTGAACAACAGAAGGCCAAAGAAACGGAAATTCCAAGAGACTTCATTCAGTTCTGTCAAAAAATGCTTGGTTTAAACCTGACCAAATATCAGTTAGAAGCAGCTGAGCTCTTAGAAAAGCAAAATGACGTCGCTTTGAGGTGGTGCAGACAAAGCGGTAAGACCCATCTGATAGCTGTTTGGCTTCTACATTATGCTCTGCTGCATTCTGGTTCGC
>Ga0315280_10009653_pt1 | contig 12289 bp, 7 predicted proteins | sample YL17G06_40_MG_FD_203697 | JGI IMG/M metagenome (GOLD analysis project Ga0315280, IMG submission 203697) | Sediment microbial communities from Yellowstone Lake, YNP, Wyoming, USA - YL17G06_40 | ecosystem: Environmental > Aquatic > Freshwater > Lake > Sediment | place: USA: Wyoming | collected... | reverse complement strand
GCTATGCGGACGGCGGCGAAGAACTTTACGACGAAATCAAAGACCCCTACGAATGGACCAACCTGGCCAGCTACACGGAGTTCGCGCCGAAGAAAGCCGAGTTGGCCAAATGGCTCCCCAAGGAAAACAAGCCAGACATCGGCGGCGATGTTCTGCAGGGTCTCGAGGAAGGCATGCCGCTGACCAAAGAAGAGCGCCAGGCGAAAAAGGCGAAACGCGCGGTGAAGAGGAAAGCGAAGCAATGAAGGAGCGGCGGGGAGCTTGTGGCTGACGAAATGGACAAAATGGACGGGAGGGACAAAAGCGACAATGAATGAGCGGCGAGACGGCCGGCGGGCGGGAGAACGGGGGGTGTTGGTGGCTGTGGGGCGTAAGAATTTGGTTGCGTTGCCAATCGTACTCCGGTTAGAATCGAAGTCGACGATAGAAGGGCGGATTTCGATTTGAGAAGGAAGCGCTCCTATGCAGGGTGGAAAGAAACAAGCGGGTTTCACTTTGATCGAGTTGTTGATCGTCGTTGCGATCATTGCGATTCTGGCGGCTATCGCCGTGCCGAATTTCCTTGAGGCGCAGGTGCGGGCCAAGGTCTCTCGTTCCAAGACAGACATGCGCACTATTGCCGTGGCCGAAGAAGCCTACCGGGTGGACTGGAACACCTATACCCATAACAACGGCGCGGCCTCGAACCCATGGGAACCTGTTCGCCGGGCGGAATGGGGAGGGTATCGCGAGCTGACCACGCCTGTTGCTTACATAACGACCATTCCATTATCGCCGTGGGGCCGCGCTCAGGACATGAACGCGCCCGCGGAACACCGCCCAAACATCTACAACCTTGGCACAGGCAATTCGGTCTCACGGCTCTCTACCGGTGCGCCATGGAGCAGCAACGCGAATGGCTTTCCAGCCGACTGTTTTGTAATTGATTGCAACGGCCCCGATAATATCAAGGACACCCGGGATACTTTCTCAGCTAACCAGTACCCTTGGGCGCAGGCCAATGCCAATAACCCTGTGCCCTTTTTGGACATAGCCTATGATCCAACTAATGGGACTGTCAGCAGAGGCCAAATCTGGCGAGCAGGTGGCACGAAGCCGAGTGGAAGCCTTTATGAAGCTCTGTGGGTCACTTCGTCGAGATAACCAGGTCAGACGCGTCAGACTTTCATTCGCCCTTATTCAATTCTCAGAGGTGCACCCCAACTCCTATTGGTCTTCGCCCTTTTCTTCCCAGTGCACCTCGTGGGTCCCAACGTTGGTCGGGGGCATACCTGGGTGCCGTTCGTGCTGTGTACCGTTTTGGGGTGGGTGATTTACGTCTCGCTATTTACCTGTTGCATCCGCATTTCAGACAGGAATGTGAAGTACGCAATTCTGTTCCTGCTCGCGGTGCTGCTGATCGTCAACTTTGTCTCTTGTTCAGCCGCGCTCGATTCTCGAAACTGGGCCATTTGATCCACGGAGTGATGGGTGACCGCCCACTTCCATTCGGATCTTGCCTTGGCTCCCAGCCGATCGGGCAAATCGCCTACCACGCCTGCTAGGTTTCAAAGTACACCCCGCTCTTTTCGAGGGCCTCTCGCAGGTCGCTGTATCGAAGATCGCGCGTGCCGCAGTTTCGAGCAGCGCAGAGGGCGGCGGCAGTGCCTGCTGCCTGCCCTTGTCCCATGCAGCATACCGTATTTCGGGTGGACATGTGCGCTCGACGGTCCGAGGTGATCATCATGCCTGCGGCGAAGAGGTTGGCGATTCCCGCCACACGGAGCGCTCGATACGGAATTCCGTAGGTGCCGCCATTTTTTATTTGCAGGCGGGGCGCGGAATCGTGAAAGCCGTAAACAAAAACATCGTCGTCGAAATGTTTGCCGTCCACCACGTCGGTGTGGGATATGTCATAGTCGCACTGAATCAGCCGGGCGCGCCGGATGCAAAGCGACGGACTCGTTCGCGCGATAAATGCCTTTTCACAACCGGGAACGAATTTCCGGAACAGTTCCACGGCTTTTAGCTGACGCCGCCTCAATTCCAATTCCGCCTCCGCCACTTCATTGCGGTTGGTGGGACTGACGGGCATTTTGAGATTCAGCTTGATGAACATGAGGTAGTTGTCGTGGACGGTGGTCGTGGTCGTAGCCATGCCGATTTTGCCGGTGGCCTGACTGAACTCAGGGGGAAGTTTTGCCGAGACGCCACTCAATCGCACGATTTGACCTTCTTTGCCGCTGCGCCGGCCTTCGCAGTATTGCCCAAGAGCGTCGTGCGATTTCAGAAACTCATGGTATTTCTCGACGTTCACATTGGCAATGCCTATGCTGTTGGCGACCGCATAATCGTTGGGTTCAGTGTATTTTGCACCGGCGCGCGCGCAAAGGTCGCCGTATGCCGTGCAATCCACAAAGGATTTTGCGAAGACCGCTTCCCGGCCCGAGTGGCTTTCTGCGATCACTCCCTTGATCCGGCCTTCCTCCATAATTGCACCTGTCAGAAGGGTATTTACGCAGACAGCAACTCCCGCTTCCGCGAGCATTTCAAACGCGACGAGTTTATAAAGCTCCGTGTCAATGGCAGTGCAGACGGAATCGTAGTCGTAACCTCGGGCCATCTCGGCGTGGCCCGACGTGCCGCCGACTTTGGCCAGGCGCTCGACGATCTCTGCGGGAATCCCGCGTACGACCTGGCGCTTTTTTACTCCGGGGAACGCCTTCCAGAGGTTGTAAAAGCTATGAAGAGCCGTACCACCTTCTGTGACAGTTCCGCCCGGATAGCCTTTGGCCTCGATCAATACGGTCTTTGCGCCCTGACGCGCCGCAGCGATGGCCGCCACAACGCCTGCCGTGCCGCCGCCCGCAATGACCACGTCACATTTCCTCACAGGCAATTTCTTCGCGGGTTCCTCATAGTAATCCACAGCTTGATCCTTGGCCTTCTGCGCACTGCCACTGGCGGCTCCCGCGACAGCCCCAATACCAAGTGTCAAAGCGTGTTTGGAAAAAACTCGACGATTCATCGTTGCCTCCCTTCACAGCGTCGTCGCGACGGTTTCCAACAACACTTCCTGCAATCATTTGCCGCCATGCAGTGAACGTCAATCCGAATTTCCTCCCCCAGGGTGTCAGGATGTGACGAAGCGCTCCCGATGGGAGCGACCCATGCAACCCGAAGTCGCCATACCCGGTGAAGTCGTTGCGGCCGAGGATGTCGCCGAAACGAAAACGTTGACGTGCGGCATCCCAAGAGGGTAAAGGAATTCACCATCCTGCCAGCGCTCTTGCCTGAGCAAGGGTGCTGCGAGTCATGGACGCGGCTGTTCGTTGAGGATTTATCGGTGTGTGATTGAAGAAGGAAATGGAAGGAGATGATTGTGTTTAACCGCCGTGATTTTCTGCGAGCGGCGGCACTGGGCGTTGCGCTTGGGCGATTGGAAAGTGGTCAAGAAGGCTAAGGCAGGTTGACGAAATGGAGAGGTGAAAATGAAACGCACACGTGTTTCACGGAGATGGTTCTTGAAGGCGGCGGGAGGAGCCGTCGGGTATTCGGCATGGTCGGCGGCGCGCGCCGCTTCGGCGGAGAAGCGCCAGAAGCCCAACATTCTCTTTTGCGTCGCCGACGACGCCTCGTGGCCCCACATGGGCGCCTATGGATGCCAGTGGATTCGCACGCCGGGATTCGACCGCGTGGCGCGCGAAGGCGTCCTGTTCACGAACGCCTACACGCCCAACGCCAAGTGTGCCCCATCACGCGCCTGCATCCTGACCGGTCGCAATTCGTGGCAGCTGGAGGAGGCCGCGAATCATTGGTGCTATTTCCCGGCAAAATTCAAGACCTACGCCGAAGCGCTGCCCGAACATGGCTACCACGTGGGCTTCACGGGCAAGGGTTGGGCGCCGGGCGTCGAGGGCAGCATCGGCGGCAAGCCGCGGCATTTGGCCGGAAGGCCCTATCAATCCCGGAAGACCACTCCGCCCACCAAGCAGATCAGCCCGACCGACTACTACGCCAATTTCGTGGATTTCCTCGACGCCAGACCAAAGGACCAGCCGTTCTGTTTTTGGTATGGCGGCCACGAACCGCATCGCGCTTATGAATTTGATTCGGGTCGCACCAAGGGCCGCAAGAACCTCGACCAGATCGAGCGCGTCCCGACCTACTGGCCGGACAACGAAACCGTGCGTACCGACCTGCTCGACTATGCGTTCGAGATTGAGTACTTTGATCAGCACCTCCAGCGAATGCTTGACCTGCTGGAAAAGCGCGGATGGCTGGACAACACGCTAGTCGTCGTGACGGCCGACAACGGCATGCCGTTCCCGCGCGTCAAAGGCCAGGAGTATGAATATTCCAACCACCTGCCGCTCGCCATCATGTGGAAGAGCGGCATCCGAAACCCCGGGCGCAAGGTGGACGATTTTGTCAGCTTCATTGACTTCGCACCGACGTTCCTGGAATTGGCCGGCCTCACCGCAGACAAGATTGGGATGCAGCCGATGGCGGGTCGCAGCCTGACCAAGATTTTCAACTCGGAGAAGTCCGGCCGGTGCATCGCCGAGCGCGACCACGTGCTGCTCGGACAGGAACGGCACGACGTGGGCCGTCCAAACGACGTGGGCTATCCGATTCGCGGGATCGTCAAGGACGGCCACCTGTATATGCACAATTTCGAGCCCGACCGATGGCCCGCGTGCAATCCGGAGACCGGGTATCTCAACTGCGACGGCGGCCCGACGAAGACCAAGTGTTTGCAGGCGCGCACGTCGCCCAGCACAGAGAAATATTGGGCCTGGTCGTTCGGCAAGCGGCCGCAGGAGGAACTGTACGACCTCCGCAAGGATCCCGAGTGTCTCGACAATCTGGCCGACCGCAGCGAGTTGCAGAAGATAAAAGAGTCATTGAGAGATCAGCTTTTCCGCGAGCTGCGGGAACAAGGCGACCCCCGGATGTTTGGCAATGGGCGGGTTTTCGACGAATATCCTTACGCCGATGCGAAGACGCAGCATTTCTACGAACGCTATAGGAAGGGCGAAATCGGCAAGAATGCCGCGGGATGGGTGAACCCGTCGGACTTCGAGGAGATCGCCCGCTGAACACTGCCGAAGGCTTTCGTCCCAAAATGTACCACAATGCTCACGGTTCTACCTTCGGAGCAATCGGAAGGCCGAACGTACGGAACGTAGAGGCTCTAAAAGAATGGCTCATCCGGCTCGAGAGTGGGTACACAATAATGAGAAGCAATAGCACGAGCAGTCGCGGCGTCAAGGGCAAGGGCGCTTCGCTTCTTTGGCTTCGCCAAACCCTTGACCCTCGCGCCTTTGCTCGTGCTAGGAAGAAAGATAGCGACGGCGACGGAGCGCCGTCTTTCGCTCTGGCTCTGGAGCGTTTCGCTTCACCAACTATTTAACCGGATGAGCCATTTTTTTAGGCGCTCTTAGAAGTCCTTTGTTTCGCAAACGACACGAAACCCGACATTAAAAATCTTTTGCCAGGAAGGATAGTCCAATCGAAAGGAAGAACGGCAGCGTTTTGGGCGGTCGAAGAACGATCCGCCGCGCACGACTTTGGAGCCGCCTGCCGTTGAATCGTTGCGGCCATCATCGTCACGATAGGGATATGCCTTGTAGCTTGTGCGGGTCCACTCCGCGGCGTTGCCGTGCATATCATGGAGGCCCCATGCGTTGGGCTGATAGATGCCGACAGGCGTGGTCACAACCGCTTGGTCATCAAAACGGGTGTCGCTCAGATTTGCGCCTTCGAGAACCATGTGCTCGAGGCCGCCGGTGATCTGCTTGCCGTCTTGCTGCTTTCCGGAGGCGAAGGCCTTGTCTCCCATGTTCGCCCATTTCGAGAAATCATCGTCCAGCCCGCCGTAGAAAAGCGGCGTGCCGCTGCCGGCGCGGCAGGCATATTCCCACTGCGCCTCGGTGGGGAGCGTGAATTTCTTCCCGGTCTTCTCGGAAAGCCAACGGCCAAACGCCATCGCCTCATCCCATGACACCCGAACCACCGGTTGCTTGGGATCGTTGAGCGGCAAGCCCTGGTCGTCGGCGAGGGCATGACGTTTGTTGTAGTAGCGGCAGTCGTGGCCGGAGTCGAACCGCCGGAACTGCTCGTTGGAGACCTCGCAAACGCCCATCCAGAACGGCTTGGGGATGACGACCCGCGCGAGCGGTTGTTCGTCAGGCTCGCCCGCCGCGTCGCCCATGACGAATTCACCAGCGGGAATTCGGACCAACCGCATCGTTACGCCTTCGCCCAGATCCACCGTCGTGTCAGACTTGCCCAAAGCCGCCTGACGCTGTCGCGCGGCGTCTGCGTCGAAAGGCCAACCGGCCAGCAGCAAAGGCTCCGCTTTCGTCAGGGGCTTGGGTTTCACTGGATCAATCGGCTTGCATGGAATATTGGGTATGACTTCGGGGTCTTCCTCCGGGCCACCATAGAGTCTCCTCAGCTCCATCCGTCGCTCATGCACTCCGTCTGGAATCGGATAGACCTCGCCCCACGTTCCATGACACGGCCCGTTGAGATCAATCCATGTGAAGAGCCGATTCCACGACTCGCCATCCAGCTGGACGCCCTGATGCCTCTTTTGAAGGAGTTGGATCAGCTCGCTGGTGTTGGCATAAAACTCAGCGGGAACCAGCAGGCTCACGTCATCCTCTATGCTCACCCGGCGGACGTAGGGAACGAGAGCGTCGTAAGCCGGGCTGTATTGAAGGATTCCACTCGTGTCTTCGAGCATCTTCGGATGCATCCTCTGGATGGCGAGGTCTGAGAGGCGGCGGCCGCGGTAGTCTTTCACGGCCTCTGCCGGCCGCAGGTCGGGGCGGGCTTGCAGTCCATCATGACAGGCAACACAGTACTTGTCCAAAACGGGCTGGACTTCGCGGGCGAAGCCAAAACCGCGCGCCGGACCATGCCACGGGATGATGTCGCGCGGCTTGCGTTGCGAGGCCAACGCTACTTTGGTTGAGGCCGCCTCGCCGGGGCTTTCGTGGCAACCGACACAGGAGAGCGTCTCGCCCGGCATCACCGTGAACCAACTACGCATCAGTTGCACCGCTTTGCCTTCGGCGTCGAGCGCCTGCACGGCGACCGGCGTCGAGGCCGGCACGCGGAATATCGCCGATCCATCCTCCTCGAGCGGCACCGTCCCCAGAATCCGCATCACTTCCCATGGGCCGCCATAGCCGATTAGGTCCGGCCCCGCCAACCCCGGATAGCCGAAGTCATAGGCGAGAACGCGCAGACTTTTCACCGTGGCGCGCGGGACACCTCTCAGACCTGGTCCGGCATAGATGTCGTGCAGATAAACAACGCCGTCCTTGCGACTCGGATCCACTTTGTCGGAAATGACGGGTGGCTTGGGTGACTTCTTGATCGGCACCGGCTCTAGCAAAGCATAGCCCGGCTCCTCGCGTACCAGGACCAGATTGTCGAACACATCGGCCAGATAGATCCCCCACAGGGAGTTCTGATCCATCCAACACGAGACGAGGAAATATTTGTCGCTCAGCGGATAGGGAGTCAAAAACTTCGGCCAGTCCTGATCCACCAGATTATCGCGGATGATTGGATTGACGGGGTCGCCGCGGCCGGAGATTCGCTGGACGATGCCTTCCGCCTCGTGCCAAGCACGGCGTGTGTCAACCAGCACCAACTGGCCCATGCGATGGACGCCGTGATATCCGGATAGGATACATAGGATTTCGCCGGGTTGCCCCGGAACCGGGCGGGGGAAGTAGAGCGAGTTCGGAAACCAGGAATTGCTCCCATAGATGGCGCGCTGGCCCGTGCCGTCGGGATTCATCACCATCAACTCGCGCAGGAAAATGTGACTGATGCCGGTGTAATCCCACCGGTGGTAGAGCACCTGCCCATCGGCCATCACCGTGGGGTGGAGGTCGTGATCCTGATCGAAGCAAAGCTGACGCATGCCCGAACCGTCGGCGTTCATCACGTAGAGAGTGGCCGTCTTGCGCAGACCGTGCCAGCACGGGACCGCCAAGTAGGATGCCGTGCTACCGAAAGCGATCTTGCCGTTCGGAAGATAGCAGGCGTCGAAACAGTCCACGTCGTCGGGCGCCTGCGACACCTGCCGCAGGCCTGTGCCGTCGGTCTTGATTTCCCAGACTTTCCAGTTCTTGGCGTCGGATTGAGTGAAAAGCATGCAGTCGGCGTCCCAGTGCAGGTCCACTTCGCCAACATAGCCGCCATTGGACGGCCGATAGAGCGTTGTCATCTTGCCGTCCGGACGGATCGGCGAAAGGATCGCAATCTCGTTGTCGTAGCCTTCCTGAACCAAGGATGAGTTGCACTCGTGATTTGTGGGAAATCCAATCTCCCCGCCAGGCGCCATGGAAACCCAAAGTCTCTTTTTCTTGTCTGCCTGGAATAGGAGAGATTTCTTGTCTCTGGGCTTGCGCTTGATCAGCAGCAACTGGCGGGATTCGAGGAGCGGATTTGCCAGCAACGCTTCCTGCTTGAGCTGCATGAACTCGCTCGTTGCGGCAGCATCACCCGCGCGAACGGGTTTCTTCAGCGCGCTCAGACGGTCCAAATACTCTTTGCCATGCGGATATTTCGGTCCGAACGTCTCGATCAAATCGGTGATCGCCAGCCGCAACGACTCGAACTGGTGATCTGTGACTTGAGCAGGCAGCCGTTGCGGCTCCGCCGATGGGCAGAAGCTCACCATCAACAGCCATTGCAGGGCAATGGCCACACAGACTGCCTGCATGAGATGCTTTCGGCTCATTCGCGATCTCCATCCCAAGATATCAGCCCGCGATTCCCACACGATGAACCGTGACCGGCTCGCTCCATATCTATAACCGCGCGGCAGTCTGTTACAAGATCATTTTCTTCTTGTTTCTGCAACCGCCACAAGGTTGATCGAGAAGCACGATTAGAGTCGAAGGTCATTTGGGTGAACAGGTGGTTCTTGCCACAAAACGGCGGATGCTCCTCTTCGTGATCAAGCGGCTTCCCGCCGAACACAACAACATGGTCGAGTAATTCTCTCCGGCAGCTGGCGACCCAGCGTGCCGCGACACCGTTCTGCCAAGGACTGCGGTACGACGCCCGGACTGGTATTATCCCGAATGACTTCATGACGTCGGTCACACGTTGGCTGAAGGTGAGATCGCGGTCGAGTATCAGATATCGTGGCGCGCCCTCACAGTGGAACGCTTCGCGCAGTTGGGGCACATCGAGACGTCAAGTCGTTGAAAACAATGGCGTGCCGGTTTTGGCGAACGACTGCCCCATAGCCCAAGCCAATGTTGTGGACACCGGGTTCCGGTCTCACTTTTCTGATCTTTGCACCAGTGGGACCGGTGTGGGGTTCTTCAGATAGTAGAGATACCCATCTTCGGCGCCCACCAAAAGGTCTCCCACGCCGTCCTTGTCCCAATCTACCACGGTCGGTGTGGTCGAGTGGCCGGCGAGAATCTTCTGAGCAATCATGCCCATGTCGCGAAACATGTAGGTGCCATCACCCGTCGAGACATTGCGCAGGAAGTTGACGTTCTGGCTGTTGACCAGCAGGTCAAGTCGTCCATCGCGATCCCAGTCGGCGAAGCATAGTGTGCGTCGGCCGCTTTTCCCCGCCTCACCGCTATTCAACCGCAACAGCCCCGGTGTTTTGTCCAGCGGCTTATGGATCGAATCGAATACCGAAGCGCCTTCCATTTTGAATGCCCGCTTTCCCGGTAGTAGTTTCAATTCGCCATCTCGTTTCACGCGCTCGAACAACGCCAGATACCCTTCGTGGTCGAGCATGACGAGGTCATTCAGCCCGTCGCCGGTCAGGTCAATGACAACAGGTGTCGTGCGCCACTGGGTTGCCAGCTCCTTGCCCTGCGGGCCCCACCAGTTCCACGCGGGTTTGGGCGGTTTGCCGGGCCATTCGACCTCGATTGGCTGAGCCGCCGCAAGTTTCGGTGCGCGTCGCGTCCCGACATTTCGGAACCATACCACCTTGCCCCAGATGGAGTTGGCAATGATGTCCGGCAGCCCGTCATTGTTCCAGTCGGCCACGCTCAAGTTTGTGTAACCCCACTTGGCCTCGCAGGGTCCCTGAATGGAGCCATTATAGCCGGCCATGATGCGAATAACCTTGCCGTCCGCTTCGAGATATTTCGGCGCGGCCCACTTCGGCGGATTGCCAGCGTCGAGGTTTTCGATCAAGCCGATGTAGCCGGCGGTGTTACCACAGACCAGGTCCTCGTCGCCATCGCCGTCCCAATCGAAGCTGACCGGCGCAGACAACGCACCGAACTTCACATCCGCCGCCTGCTGCCGAAAGAATTGCGGCGGGAGAAACTGCGGAATCCCGTCAATGATTTTGCCGGTGTTCTCGACGAGCGCGACCCGCCCGTCCTCTTGCCCGACAATCAAATCAACGTCTCCATCCTTGTCCCAATCTATCGCCACGGGAACAATCATCTCGAGGTCCATCGTGATCGTCTGTCCGTTGTATGTCAGGTGGCGGCCCTCGGCATACTTGGGCTTGGTTCTCGTCCCTACGTTTTGAAAGTAAGTGAACCTGTCGAGGAACTCGCCGCAGACCAGGTCCAGATCGCCATCGCCGTCAAGGTCTGCGAAATTCGGAGAGGGCATGCCAAACACGTCAACGGGTTTGCCGCCGGCTTCGATTTTCACCGGCTTGTCATACTGGGGCTTGTCGTTGGTGGCGATGTTTCGCAGCCGATAGACGTAGCCATGCAGCGGGCCGTGCGTCCATCGCCCCTCTTTGTCGAACGCATTGTCCCATCCATAGTCCGCCCAATCTTCGACGCCGACGACCAGGTCCAGGTTGCCGTCGCCGTCGTAGTCGCAATACTTCCATTGGTTGGCGCGGATGCGGCCCTCTGTGGCGTGAACCTTGCTGGTCGGATAAATCTTGGCCGTTTGCTCGAACTTGGTGTTTCGGAAATCCACCAGTTCCTCCGCTGGTAGGAGCAAGCGTACTTTGCCGTCCACATAGGATGGCTGAATGTTTCCACGCCCCGCGCCGATCTTCACCGCCGCCTTGAACACGGGCATTTTCACATTGCCACTCGTGTTCTCGAAGAAATACATCCCGTTATACGGCTTGTCAGAACAGGAAACGACCAGGTCGTTGTCACCATCGCCGTCATAGTCCATCGGCAGCGGCCATGCCCAGAGTCCCACCCCAAGGTCCACAACCAGTCCAGGGTTGTTATACTTGATCCGTTCCAGGCCGGCGCTCAATACCGACGACACTGACAGTATAGAAAGGAAGATCGCGAGAAATACGGGTTCTCCGAAATGCAAACGCGTCTTCATGTGTTTCCTCCTCGTTAAAGTTTGATTCAAAAAGGTCCCGATCTCTCAGAGCCTTTGCACAGCGCGCCCATACGCAACAAGATCTGTTTTCGCCCTGAGCGGACAATAGGGCCACGCAGAGACGCGACGCCAGCGTCAAAGCAGGGACCGAACCAGAAGGGAAGTGGGCATCTGCACCGCCTCTCGTCCCACGCGCAATAGCCGAGAGCCGGTAGTTTTATGGACCAAACCTCACGATCTCGCCGGCACTGACGGTACCATTCGTCGGATCATACTGAATATGCGCGGAATAGTCGGCTCCTCTGACGTCATTGTTCATGCGATCCGGGCCAAAAAATTTGACGAAATAGAGAGCCTGTTGCCGCTCAGGATCCGGGCCTCAAGGGCAAGTGCTTAGTGCAGCCCAACACAATTAAGGGGCCAAATTCGTTTGGTTTGATCCACCTAGAACACAGGCTGGAAGTCTATACCACCGTCTCAAGGGATTTCTCTATTGGTGGTATAGGTATCGTGCCCGTTTCTATTGTTGATCAGCAGAAGCCGCTGTGCTCACCGGCAATGTGGGCGTGCCGATTTTGATCCACAGATTCTGTTTGGGTGTACTTGGCCGCCTCGACTTGATCCTGGCTTACTATCATGGCGTCTGCGATTATTTGTCTGCCCGGGAAAAAGCATAATGACAGGATTGCATAGAAGCTCTCGTCTCAGCACAGATTGTATCCTTTCGATGGCTCACAGCGTCTTGGATTTTTGGGGGATACGCGTCTTTTGTGAAGGCCGTTGCGCTGCGACCAAACCTTAGTGTGTGACCAGGAATCTTCTATTACGGATACAATGAGTTGAAGCAAGAAAGGACGACTAGACCTTAAACCAGCGCAGATTTTTACGCGGCGCCGAAGAAAATAGCTGAAATGCCCGCCGGTGTTGGCTAGGATTACAGTTGTCCGAAATAATTCAAGCCGACAAGGAGGGCATTTCAGGTGAA
>Ga0315280_10009652_pt1 | contig 12291 bp, 10 predicted proteins | sample YL17G06_40_MG_FD_203697 | JGI IMG/M metagenome (GOLD analysis project Ga0315280, IMG submission 203697) | Sediment microbial communities from Yellowstone Lake, YNP, Wyoming, USA - YL17G06_40 | ecosystem: Environmental > Aquatic > Freshwater > Lake > Sediment | place: USA: Wyoming | collected... | reverse complement strand
ACCAATTCGGAGGGTTCGCCCATGGACATGGATATGTGGAAGTACTTCGGCATCACCCACACGGACCATAGGGTCATGAACCCTATGAGCCTGGCCAAGACTAAGAAACTCATCGACCTCCTGCGCCTTCCTGAGGGTGGGCGGGTCCTGGACGTGGCCTGTGGCAAGGCCGAGTTTCTCTGCCTCGTAGCGGAACGGTACGAGGTGACAGGCACAGGGATCGACCTATCTCCCGTCACCTTTGAGGAAGCGCAAAAGAACGTCGCCGCCCGGCAACTCACAGATCGCATCGATCTGCTGAACATGGACGGTGGCCAGTATGAGCTGGACCGACCAAAGAGCCTGGACATGGCCTCATGCATCGGCGCCTCCTGGGTCTATCAGGGGCACAAGAGAACGCTCGAAGCCCTGAGGGAAATGGTGAGGCCAGGCGGTCTCGTGCTCGCAGGCGAGCCATTCTGGAGGATCCCCCCAGTGCTGGAATACCTGCAATTGACCGAACAGGAGGCCGAGTCATTCGGCTCTCACTCGAGCAACGTTCAGGACGGTGTCGACCTGGGCCTCACGTTCTTGTACTCCATCGTCTCCTCGGAGGACGATTGGGACAGGTACGAGGGACTCCAGTGGCAGGCTGCCGAGAGGTACGTGGCAGCCCATCCCGACGATCCGGACGCGGAGGCGCTCCTCAATACCATGCGTAGGAACCGAGACGCCTACCTGCGGTGGGGGCGTGACTGCCTGGGCTGGGCCATTTACCTGTTCAGTGCGCCGTAATGGCTCGGATGAACCAGCTAGACGCCATCGTCTCGACTGCTCGGGATCTGGCGGCCGCGCTCTCCTCGGAGGAGCGACACCGCCGCCTGCTCGGCGCGCTCGGAAGGGTCATCCCTTGTGACGCCGCAGCGCTCTCAGGACTCGAAGAAGGGGAGTTGCTCCCTATCGTCGCCGAGGGTCTGTCGGCTGACGTGTCCTTGTCGCAAACCCGGGACGGCGTGTTCAGCTCTGAGCCGCTGTCGCTCGGAGGCCGCCCCGAACCCGCGTGTAGCGATCCGGGCGGTCCAGGGCGTGCGGCCAGGTAGGGAGCCGCCGATCGCGTGGGCTGAAGGTCCCTCGGTCAGGCTGCCCGCCTCTCATAGTGATGGTGTAGACCGCCGACTTCGGGGATCTGGATGGTCTCGCCAGCTTCCGCCAGTTGGACCGCTCGGGGCTCTGGGCGGTCCATCCCTAACGAGAGGTGCGTCCGCCACTCGTGGCAGTAGCCGAAGTAGCCGCGGAGGATGCGCCGCAGGTGCCCCGGGCTGAGGACGATGGCGTGGTCTAGACAGTCGCGTCGGATGCTGCCGATGACGCGTTCTGCGAACGGATTCTGCCATGGACTCCGGGGCGCGATGGGCACCCCCTCCGTGGCCTGGGGGCGCAGCATACCATGTTTGGGGTGATTCGAGCATAGCGAGCGCCCTCGCCGGCTGCAGTGGCAAGCGACGTTGCCGGTGACGTGCACGCCTGTCCTGGCGCCACAACGGATCAGGAGGGAACCGGCCATGGGCCCCTTAGCCATCGTCTTCATCTGCCTCGCCCTCATCTGTTCGTCTCTCGTCGCGCCTCCTCGAGCGGCCCAACCGATCCCTCTCTCCTCGGGCCCACACCTCTTCGTCGACGACTACCTCATCGGCGTGCAGACGAACCTGGTCCGCGTCGTCAACCATCCCCAACGCCTGCCCGATCCCGTGGTCACCGGCCCGGAGGACAAGTGCTTCCAGCCGTACCTCACCGTCCTCCGCGAGGCGGCGACGGGTCGCTTCCGCATTTGGTACGGCGTGCCCGAGAACGCGGGCCGGTCCCACCTTGGCACCATGGAGTCGGCGGACGGCATCCACTGGATTCGCCCGCACCGCGTCCTCGCCGATCCCGCGCCCATCCAGTTCGGGGTGAGCATGATCGACGAGGGCCCGGACTACCCGGACCCCGCGCAGCGGTACAAGTACGGTTGGTGGTGGGATGGCGGGCTGAACATCGCCGCATCGCCCGATGGCCTCGTCTGGCAGCCGCTTGTGCCCGGTGTCGTTCTGCACCATAACCACGACATCAACAGCATCTTCCGCGATCCCATCCATCGGCGGTACATCGCCTTCATCTCGAGCTACACCACCGGCCCCACTTGGTCGGGTCAGCGCCGGGTCTCGATGTCCAGCGTGAGTGATGATCTCATCCACTGGCGCGATCCCTGGTTCATCTTCACCCCGGATGAGAAGGACGAGGGCGAGACCCAGTTCTACTGCATGGATGGGGTCATCGCGCGCGGCGATCTGCTCCTGGGCACGCTGAAGGTCCTCCGCGATGACCTGCCCGCCGACCCGGGCGGGCCGGTGGCCGGTACTGGCTACACGGTCCTTGCGTGGAGCCGCGACGGGGAGCACTGGACCCGCGACCGCGAGCCGCTCCTCGACCGCAACCCCACCCCCGGCACCTGGGACCACGCCATGACCTGGGGTGACGAGCAGCTGGTGGTGGGTGACGAGACCTGGATCTACTACGGCGGCTATGCACGCGGCCACAAGATCGAGCGCTTCACCGAGCGCCAGATCGGCCTGGCCCGCATGCCGCGGGACCGCTATGTCGCCCGGGAGGCCGGGGAGACTCGGGGCACGCTCCGCACGCCGCTCGTGGTCCCCAACGCGACCTACATGACGGTGAATGCGAGGGTCGACGGCGAGCTACGCGCCCGTCTGCTGGACCCATCGGGCCGGCCTCTCTCCGGCTTTGGGTGGGATGACTGCCAGCCCATTCGGGGCGATTCGGTCGCGCATCCTGTCGCATGGAAGGGGCGGCTGGCCTCCATCGCAGGGAGGCCCGTGGTGATCGAGTTCGCCCTGCGGAAGGCTGCCCTCTACGGGTTCGAGCTGAGCGGCCAGTGAGAGACCTCGGGGCCGCAGGGACGGCGCAGCAGGCGGCCTGGCGTGACTCCGAGTGCACCTTGCCTCCGACCAGGGCGTGACCCGCGACACCCCCTTCAGGCTCTTGCAGCCGTGGCCGGGACGCCGTAGAATGCCCACCAACACGCGGCACCATAGGCGGCGGAGGGATGACCTCGGATGGGCACGAGGGCCTTCACGGAGTACGACGCCGACCTCATGCGACGGGTGAGGGAGGCCGTGCAGGCCATCGAGCCGGACGCCGAGGTCATCCTGTACGGCTCGCGCGATGCCCTGCCACGCCAGCGTGGAGCAGGAGGGAATCGCTCTGTGACCGATCCCACCGGGGAGATCATCCGCTACCGTCTGGCGCGCCGGCGTCATGTCGGGCTCGTGTCGGTCGTGGTGTTGGTGGCGATCGGCTGGGCAGCGACCTCGTCGGTCCCAGGATCGGCCACGCCTCAGGCGAGCGCCCAGACCCCTTCCTCGGGGGCCTATACCCCGACCTACGTGTATGCCGGCCTCCCCGTGCCCACGCTGTCCGGGATGCAGGTCGAAGTGCTGCCCAGCAAGGGCTACCTCGTCGGCTACAGCGAGAAGCATAGAGACCCTTTGTGGGCCGCGTATCATCTGTTTCCCGTCCAGAACCCCGAGACCCACCCGCGGCCCAGCCGCTTTAGCGTGGACAACCGGACCGCGGCCCGGGTAAGCCACGACGACTACACCGGCACGGGATACGACCGTGGCCACATGGCGCCCAACCACGCCATCGATACCCGATACGGCCGCGAGGCACAGCTTGAGACGTTCCTCATGAGCAACATCTGTCCGCAGAGGCCGAACCTCAACCGGAGGGTCTGGGAGAAGCTCGAGGGGAAGGTCGCCGACGACTACGCCAACCGGCTGCCGAACGTGTGGGTGACGAGCGGGCCCATCTTCGGCGCCAACGTCGAACGACTCCCCTGCGGTGTGGAGATCCCTGACGCATTCTACAGCATCGTCGTGGCCGGGCCGCACGGCAGACCCAGCGCGCTCGCCTTCATCGTGCCGCAGACGGTCAACGGCACCGAATCGCTACCCCAGTTCCTGAGGAGCATCGACAAGATCGAGCAGGAGACCGGCCTCAACTTCCTCGCGGGCCTGCAGGACAACGTCGAGAGGGCGTTGGAGCAGGACCCAGCGCCGGCCATGTGGTAGAGCCCGGAACGTCATTGCGGCCGAAGCCGCTCCCACGATGCTGTCAGGAGGGGTCACCGCCGCCGAACAGCCAAGTACGACCGCGCAGGAGGCCGCCCACTGTGCCAGACACGTTCGAGACGACTACCAAGATCAGGACCGCCGTCGTCACCGGCCGCCACCCCTATGAGGTCCCGGGGTTCCACGACTGCTTCCGCGCCATGCCGGAGGTTGCCTTCTACCCTATGCACATGGAGGACTACGCCTCCGACGCCGGTGGATACCGCAGCCGCTATGACGTCGTCGTCTTCTACAACATGCACATGGAGACACCCGGCGGGGAGCAGAACTGGTGGGACCAGGGCGCGAAGCAAGCGCTGGAAGCGCTCGGCGAGACGCCGCAGGGCATCGTGGTGCTCCACCACGCGATCCTCGCCTACCCGAAGTGGCCGCTGTGGAGTGAGATCGTGGGCATTGAGGATCGGTCGTTCGGGTACCACATGAACGAGACGGTGCGCACCGAGATCGCGAACCCCGGCCATCCGATCACGCAGGGCCTGACCGCGTGGGAGATGACGGACGAGACCTACACGATGGACGACGCCGGCGAGGGCTCCGACATCCTCCTCACTACCGACCACCCGCGCAGCATGAGGACCCTCGCCTGGACGCGCCACTACCGCAACGCGCGTGTCTTCTGCTACGAGGCCGGCCACGACACCCAGGCCTTCTCGAACCTGAGCTTCCGCGAGGTCCTGTCCCGGGGCATTCAGTGGGTCGCACGACGCCTATGACGTGTTGCCATCTATGGATGTCTTCCGGTGTTGCCGTTCGCCGTGGCCATTGGTCTGGGGCGGTCGGCTTCGGCCCGCCGAGACTAGACAGGGGCTGGAGGGCCTCCAGTGAGAGGGTTGCTTGCCTTCGGCTTGACAGGCGCCGGCATTCTGTCGCACACCTTGCTTGGCGCACAGAACGCGCAGTTGGGGATCCCGGAAGGTTGGGTCGTCTCACCTCAGAACGATAAGGGCCCGGGTGAGCCGGGGTACCGCATCCTGCACCAGGACACCGGAGTCGAGCTGGTCTACGTGCCCGGCGGCACCTTCATGATGGGCTCCGAGGAGGGCGAGCCGGACGAAAGCCCCGTTCACGAGGTCGAGCTGGGCGCCCTGTGGATCGGGCGCACTGAAGTGACAGCCGCTCAGTGGCGCAAGGTCATGGGCAAGGTCGACTTCGAGCCGCCGAACGACCAAGGAGAGACACACCCCATCGTCGCCGTGGCCTGGGACCGGTGCCAGGAGTTCTGCGGGAAACTGGGCTTGCGCCTTCCGACCGAGGCCGAGTGGGAATATGCAGCGGCCGGCCCGGAAGGCCGTACGTACCCCTGGGGCGACGACTGGGACCCTTCCCGCCTCCAGTGGGCAAAGAACAAGCATCCGCTCGGCGGCGACCGCACCGCCCCCGTCGGCACTTTCCCGCAGGGAGCTAGCTGGTGCGGCGCGCTCGACATGGCAGGGAATGTGTGGGAGTGGTGCGCGGACTGGTACAACGAGGGTTACTACGCTGCCAGCCCGCGCCTCAACCCGATCGGGCCGGAGCGCGACATCGGCGTCGCCGCCGGAATGGCCGACGGTACGAAGAGGTGGTGGCGCAACCGGCGGGTCATCCGGGGCGGCTGCTTCGCCAACGATGACCCACTCTACCTACGCTGCGCCGCGCGGAGCAACGACCCCTCCCTCTGGCACTACGCGCTGGGATTCCGCGTGGCGCGAGGGGCGTGAGCCGTAGGTCGGACTGCGGGCGCGGCACCCCGGAGGGCCCTCGCGGTGCCAGATCGCTTCTACGACGAGATCGGCTCCGGGTACGATGCCGTCATCGATTGGGACAGCCGTCTGCGTCGCGAGTCTCCGTTCTTCCGAGACCTATTCGCGCGGCATGGCGTGCAGTCGGTGCTCGACACGGCCTGCGGAACGGGTGAGCACGCCTGGCTCTTCGCCTCGTGGGGGCTCCAGGTCGTCGCCACGGACGTCAGCCAGGAGATGCTGGAGGTGGCAGAGGAAAAGGGGACGGGAAAAGGGACGGAGCCCCTCTTCCGTCCAGCCGCCTTCGGCGAGACCTACGAAACCCTCCGCGAGACCTTCGACGCCGTCACATGCCTCGGCAACTCCTTCCCCCATGTCCTGACCGATGAACTTGCTCGCCAAGCCGCCGGGGACTTCGCGAAGCTCGCCCGGCCTGGCGGCGTTCTCGTCATCCAGCAGCTCAACTACGAGGCCATGCGGCTGAACGGCGAGCGTTTCATGGGGCCGCAGGGCCGCACGATCGACGGTCGAGAGAACCTGTTCCTCCGCATCTTCGATCTTGACCGGGACCCCATCCGGTTCACCATCGTGCGGATGACGAGGACCCACTCGGAGTGGGAGCGTGAGGCCTGGGAGACGCTCCATCGGGCCCGCACCGGGGCGGAGATGGCGGCGCTTCTGCAGGAAGCGGGGTTCTCAGAGGTTCAGTGCTTCGGGGACTTCGAGAGGGCGGCCTTCGACGCCGCCTCGAGCGACCAGATGCTCGTGGTCGCTACCCGCTGAAGGTAACACGGCTCGCAGGTGGTGGATCACGTGGACCGAGATGCCCTGCCAGTCATACTCCGAGGTCCGGCGCTCCTGCGCAACTCCGCGTTGAACAAGGGGAGTGCGTTCACGCTGGAGGAACGGCACGCCCTGGGACTGACCGGGCTTCTGCCGCCGCACGTGTCTACGCTAGACGAGCAGGTCGCTCGGGTGGTCGAGAACTTCCGCTCTGAGCCCACTCCCCTCGACAAGTACAACTACCTCCGCCTGCTGCAGGATCGCAACGAGACCCTCTTCTTCGCCGTGCTCGCGCGGCACCTCGAGGAGATGTCGCCGATCATCTACACCCCGACCGTGGCCGAAGCCGTCCGGCGGTTCAGCCACATCTTCCGCACGACGCGGGGGCTCTACATCACGCCAGACAACATCGGCCACATCGACGCCATCCTCGGCGCGATCCCCGGCGAGAGCGTGGCGGTGATCGTCTGCACGGACAACGAGGGGATCCTGGGCATCGGCGACCAAGGCGTGGGCGGCATCGGCATCCCGATCGGGAAGCTGGCGCTCTACGTGGCGGCCGGTGGCTTCCGTCCGGCGGGTTGTCTGCCCATCTCGCTCGATGTGGGCACCGACAATGAGCAGCTTCTGCAGGACCCGCTCTACATTGGGTTGCGGCGGCGCCGGCTGGGCGATGAGGAGTACGTGGCCTTCATCGAGGCCTTCGTGAATGGCGTCCGACGCCGTTGCCCGCGGGCGGTGCTGCAGTGGGAGGACTTCAGCCGCGACCGCGCCTTCGACAACCTCGAACGCTACCGGGAGGCGGTGCCCTCGTTCAACGATGACATACAGGGCACGGCGGCTGTCGTACACGCGGCGCTGCTCGGAGCGTTGAAGCTCGCGGGCCGAGACCTCACCACCGAGACGATCTGCATCCTCGGGGCCGGCGCAGCCGGGGTGGGCGTCGCGCAGGGACTAACCGCCGCCCTGGTCGCCCGCGGCCTTCCGCTCGAGGAGGCCCAAGGCCGCGTCCTCTGCCTCGACAGCGAGGGACTGGTCATCCGCGATCGACCGGAGCTGCCGGCGTACAAGCGGGCTATTGCCGCTGACCCGGAGGTGGTCCGTGGCTGGCGGGGAGCGTCCGCGAAGCCCGGCCTGGCCGAGGTGATCCAGTTTGCCAGGCCCGGTGTGCTCATCGGGCTCTCGGGCCAACCCGGCGCGTTCCCCCGGGAGGCCGTGGAGCGCCTGGCTGCCGGGTGCGACCGGCCGATCATCTTCGCACTCAGTAACCCCTCCGCCAACGTCGAAGCCCATCCGCACGACCTGGTGCGCTGGACGAGGGGCCGGGCAGTCGTGGCGACCGGGAGCCCCTTCGAGCCCCTCGAGCACGAGGGCCGCGCCCACCGCTTCAGCCAGGTGAACAACGTCTACGTCTTCCCTGGCATCGGGGCGGGAACGCACCTGTCGGGCGCCCGCATCGTGAGCGACGGGATGCTCGTCGCCGCGGCCGAGGCGGTGCATGAGGCCGTCGGCCCAGACGACCTCGCCCGCGGCGTCTTCCTGCCGCCGCCGGGCGGGCTCCGCCTGGTGGCGGCTAAGGTCGCGGCGGCGGTCATGCGTGCCGCAGCTGCCGAGGGTGTCGCAACGGTCGCGCTTCCCGCGGATGTGGAATGCATGGTCGAGGACTGGCAGTACGTCCCGCGCTATCGGCGGTACGTGCCGGCGTGACAAGGGGCCTTAGGGCTGCTTGAGCTCGATCATCCTCCACCCCCGGCCGGGCAGCGGGAAGGGGATGACCCCCAAGCCCGGCGCGAGCTCCTCGCCAGTGATGGCGTCACGGGGCTGCACGCCGGGAGGAAGGCGCTTGAGCAGCGACCCAATGCCGACCTGGCACTCCACGGGCTGCTCCGTCTGGCTTCCCAACACAAGGAGCGCACGGTCCCGCTTCAGGTACAGGTTCCCCAGCACGGTGCTCGGCACCACGGTGTACAGCTCCGACCGCTCCCAGTAGGGGATGTACCGGGTGTCCTGATCCTCGTAGTCGGCCCAGGCCTGGTCGACCTCCGAGGGCTCCCCGCGTGTTGCCGTGTCGTGGATGAGGGAGATAGCGAGCGCTTCGTCCGTCGTGTGCCGGTTCGGGAGGAACTCCCCCCGGAACCCGAACTGCTTCCCCATGTAGGCGGTCAGGAAGGCATCGGGGGACAGACGGAAGCCTGGCCGGTAACGCGCCAGGTGCTCGCCATCGAAGTAGCCGTCGCAGAAGGACTGAGTCGCGACGTTGATGGCCCCGCCGGTGTGTGCATCCAGGAAGAGCGCCTTCCGTCGCTGCGCGAAGATGCTCCGCAGCCGCTTCATGAACTCCCGTGTGGCGCGAATCGGCCAGTGCGCGCGATAGGTGCCGTCGCCCAGGTACTCGCCGCAGCCGGGGTGGGTGGGGTTGCCGCAGTCCCACGGGACTGTCGTGCCGTCCATGTAGACCCCGTCGATCCCCGCCTCATCCGCGAGCTTCGCGATGCCGTCCAGCAGCAGCTCCCCGTACGGCCCGTTGACACACGACACCCAACAGTCCTGCTTCACGTCGTCGCGGTGGTACCACATGAGCCCCGGTGGCACCATGAAGTCGTCCCGCAGGCCCGGCCACTCGGGGGCGGCGTCGGACATCATCTGGCAGAAGTACACGAGGAACAGCATCCCCCGTGCGTGGCAGCCATCGGCCAGTGCCTTCAGCTTCGGCACCTGCTCCAAGTCGGGATAGCCCTGGTAGCGCGACCAGTTCTCGTGGAAGATGACGATGCGCTTTCCCTCCCGGGCGAGGCGATCAAGCTCCGTTCCGGCGCCTGTGCCGATGCCTCGCCTGAACCGGCCCCCTACCAGCGTGCAAGCCGGGGCGCAGGTCTCGCAGTGGTCGAGGAAGAGCGTCGCGTCATCCGCCGCGAGCTCGGCGACAGGCACGGCGTCGAGGGGCCGCGGCGCCCGGGAGAGGCGAATCTCATCGACCTCGAAGTCGGAGACGTCGAAGCTCAGGGCGCTCGCGGCGATGTCACCGGAGACGGTGCCCTTCACCTTCGCCTCGCTGACGACACCGTTGACGCTCAGCCGCAGGGCGTCGCCCCAGGAGAGGCCAACGTAGCTCCACTGCCCAGCGGGCAGATGCGCCCGCCCACCGAGCACCACCGGGTACTGGCCCTGGCTGTTGTGCGTGACCGCCCGGAAGCTCCGGTCGTCCGCGTTGTAGTAGAGGATGAGCGCCTCATTGGCGCCCGTGATCAGCGTGAAGAACTGCCGGTTGAACCGCGAGAGATCGGTGACGCCTTCGTAGGACTCGTTCGTGTCGAAGGTCGGCCTGGCCCAGAACTCGAGGGTGCCCTGGGCGAGGTCGATGTGCCCCTTCGCGGGCACGCTGATCACTCCCCGCGAGTGGGCGCTCTCGAGGCCGTAGTAGGCCCCGTGGAAGATCCGGGACTTCCGCAGCGAGACGGGCTTGGCCGGCGTCACATGCAGGGCGAAACGCGCTGTGTAGGGGGCCGTGAGAGGAGTCGCGGTGTCGATGAACGTCGACCGCCAGAGCCATCGATCGCCCTGGGGGATGATCTCGACCTGTCGCGCCCGGTCGCGGGCCTGCACCCACTCCAGGCTCTCGGCGAGGAAGGCCAGCCCCTGGCTCTCATTACCCACCCAGAGGTTCTGGGCGATCGGCCGGCGCAGGCCGAGCGGCGAGAGGGCCCCCGCCGCCTGCGCGTGGCCCTGGTACACGTAACGGCAGGCGCCCTGGCGCAGGGGGATGTCCAGTGACACTCGGTCGACGGTGGCTCCGCCCGCGGAGGTAAGGCTCACCTCGTTCCAGGAGAAGCCGTCGTACTCGACGGTCGAGGTAACACGCAGGACCAGCTTCTCGCTGCGCCACTCGCTGTGGAGCTTGACGTGGTCCGGCGCGCGCTCCACGATGCGGCAGCTTCGCGACTGCCAGGCGACCTCTCTCCCCCCCGTGGTCACCGCCACCTGCATCGGCTCGGCCAGCATTTGCGCGCCCCCACTCACGATCTGCGCCGGCAGGGCGAGATCGGTGTAGGCGAGGCGCTTGCCGAGCATCTCGACGCGCTTCCCCTCCACCTTGATGGGCGTCCAGGGAGGCAGCACCCCGAGCGGCAAGCCGGCCTGCGTGCCGATCCACGGCGGTCGGGACGGGATGGTCAGGTCCCGCTTCCGTTCGGCCAGCACCTTGCCCGCCGCGTCGAGAACCTGGAGCCGCGCCGCGAGCTGGTCGCCGACAGCCCCGGCCACCGGAAGGGTGAGTACAACACCCTTCGCCTGGCCGAACTCCGCTTGCTTGGTCTCGGCGGCGCGACCACTTCCCTGCAGCGTCAGGAGAGCACGGGTCGCGGTGGATCCCGGCCCGAGATGTACCGTTCCCTCCACGCGGCCCGGAAGGGTGTAGTACCTGAGGTCGCAGCTCAGGCTGGCCGGCACGGTCAGGGGCACGAAGCCGGAGAGGAGAGGGGTCTCCTCTCCGCGCACCCTCACGACGTAGGTTGCTCGCAGGAGCCCCTCGCCGCCAAGGGCGTACGGCACACGAATGTCGCCGGCCTCTCCCGCGGTGAGCGACAGGACACGTGTCTCGATCGTCCCCGAGGCCGCGACCGTCGCCTCAACCTCGGCCGGCCGCGTAGACGCGTTCCGCACGTCGAACCCAAGCTCGCCGGCGCCGACTTGCGCCCGGCGAATGACCGGCTGTCGCACCACCGGGCGGTCGCTGGCCAGACGAATCCCTCCCAGCGGCAGCGGGGTGTAGCCGCCGAACGCGGGACATGCCCATCCGCTGAGATCAGGTGGCCGGCTCCGGAACACGTTGAAGCCCCAGAAGGCGTCTTCGGGAGCTTCCGCGACGCCAAGGGAGGTGAAGGGGATTGCGATCTCCGCCGTCCACCCCCCGTCGTCACGGGAGACCTTTGCCTCCCAGGGAGCGTCCCAGTCGCGCACATCGTTGCGCGCCTCGCTGGTGCTGCCCTGGCAGTTGACGGTGAACTCGTGGTACGCCTGGATGTCCGCATACCAGGTGTCGTACGCGCCCTCGTAGCCCCCAAAGGCGGTGTTGGCCTGCTTCGCTTGGCGCGGGTCCTCCGGAGCTGCGAAAAGCTGGACGCAGTCGTCCTCCCAGACGTGGTCATCGTGGGCGCGCACGAAGCCGCGGGGATACGTCCGGTCGCTCTCAAAGCACCGCACCGCGACGTAGAGGGCGCGCCCATCGTAGGTGATGTACACCAGGGCGCCCGGCTCGGCCACCGAGCCCTGGCCGGGGGTCAGCAGCCCCCCGAGCACAGCCGCCTCGCGCCACTCGTCGGGGTCGAGGCGCCCATCGAGGGTGGGGGCCTTGGTCGCGCGGGCCACGGTGAGGCATGGGCGATCCCCCTGCCCCGCGGCCTGTGCTACCAGCGTCACGGCAGACGCCGCAATGAGCAATGCCTCCTTCATGACAGGCCGTCCCTCCCGTGCTCCCGATAGTGCCTCAGGCCCTCTATCAGCGACTCGATGTTCTCCCAAGCCACGCCCGGGCACACTGAGCTGGAACAGGCGAGGAACAGGCCCGTTCGCGGGCCGTTCTCGACCAGCCATCTCATCTCGCGCCTCACATCGCTCGGTGTGCC